>VFSW01000957.1_pt1 | contig 42894 bp, 33 predicted proteins | sample 5358111 | NCBI WGS metagenome assembly VFSW01 (sample SAMN11554181, study PRJNA540505) | mine drainage metagenome | isolation source: sediment from site ElyBrook_90M | place: USA: Ely Copper Mine, Vershire, VT | collected 2017
AGGAGTTTAGCCGGCTGGAGTGGCGGAACTGGCAGACGCACGGGACTCAAAATCCCGCGCCCTTCACTGGGCATGTGGGTTCGACCCCCACCTCCAGCACCAGAAACCTTTTATCGGGGAGCCAGGCGCGGGCTAGACGTCCAGGTTCTTCACGTCCAGGGCGTTGTCTTCGATGAACTTGCGGCGGCTCTCCACGTCCTCGCCCATGAGCGTGGAGAAAATCTCTTCGCTCTCCACGGCGTCATCCAGGCGGACCTGGAGCAGGGAGCGGTTCTCGCGGTTCATGGTGGTTTCGGCGAGCTGCTCTGCGTTCATCTCGCCCAGACCCTTATAGCGCTGGACGGTGCAGTCGCGCTTGCCTTCCACCTTGACATAAGCGAGCAGGCTGGGCCAGTCGGGCTGGGAGTCGCGATGCTCGCCGCGCACGGCCACAAAGGGCGGCAGATTGTATTTGGCGATCTGCCGCGCCAGGGACCGGAAGCGCTTGTATTCCGGCTGCGCCGCCAGCAGGATGCCGATGTGCCGCTCGGCGTTGGTGGAATCGTGAAAGACCACCGACCAGGCGGAGTGTTCCTCGTCGGCGCGCAACTCGGCGGGCACCTGCGCGGCGGCCAGGGCGGCCTGCACGCGCTCCATATTTTGCTTGTCCTCGAAATCCGCCTTGTGGTCGGCGCGCAGGGCGGCATCGCCGAGCACGGCCACTACGCGCGGATCGCGCAGACGCCGCTCCACTTTTTGCGACCACTGTTCGTACTCATCCAGGCTCAGGAGAAAGGCGCGCAGCTCGCCGCCCGAAAGGGTGGTGACGGCGCCATTGCCGTTCGAATGAACCTCCAGGGTGAGGTTCTCGGTGGCGCGGCGCATGATTTCGCGCGTATATTCCTTCTCGTCCTTAATATACTTCTGGCTCTTGCCCTTCTTGATCTGGTACAGGGGCGGCTGGGCGATGAAGATACGCCCGCGATTGATCAGCTCGTTCATGTGGCGGAAGAAGAAGGTGAGGAGCAGGGTGCGGATGTGGGAGCCGTCCACGTCGGCATCGGTCATGATGATGATCTTGCCGTAGCGGATCTTGGTGGCGTCGAAATCGTCCTTGCCGATGCCGGTGCCGAGGGCCGTGATCATGGCGCGGATTTCCTCGTGGCCCAGCATTTTGTCGTAGCGGGCCTTCTCGACGTTCAGGATTTTGCCTTTCAGGGGCAGGATTGCCTGGAAGCGGCGGTCGCGGCCGAGTTTGGCGGTGCCGCCGGCGGATTCGCCCTCGACCAGGAAGAGCTCGCAGCGCTCGGGATCCTTCTCCTGGCAATCGGCCAGTTTGCCGGGGAGGCCGCCCGAGTCCAGCGCGCCTTTGCGGCGGGTCAGGTCGCGCGCCTTGCGGGCCGCCTCGCGCGCGCGGGCCGCGTCGATGGCCTTGCCCACGATCTTGCGCATCACGGCCGGATTCTTGTCGAAATACTCTCCCAGCTTGTCGTTGACGAACTGGGTCATGTAGCCGGCGATATCGCTGTTGAGCTTGCCCTTGGTCTGGCCTTCGAACTGGGGCTGCGGGATCTTGACGCTGACCACGGCGGTGAGGCCTTCGCGCACGTCGTCGCCGGTGAGGTTCTCTTTAACGTCCTTGAACAGTCCGGCCTGCTGCCCGGAGGCGTTGATGGTGCGGGTGAGGGCGGTGCGAAACCCGGTCAGGTGGGTGCCGCCATCCACGGTGTTGATGTTGTTGGCGAAGCTGAAAAGGCTTTCCGAATAGCCGTCGTTGTATTGCAGCGCCACCTCCATGGAGAGCACGCCGGCGTCATTGGGCAGTTCGCGGTCGGCTTCGAAGTGGATGGGCTTATCGTGCAGCACGGTCTTGCCGCGGTTCAGATGCCTGATGAATTCCGCGATGCCGCCGCTGTAGAGGAACTCGTGGTTCTTTACCGGGTCCACGCGCTCGTCGCTCAGGGTGATTTTCAGGCCCTTATTCAGGAAGGCCAGTTCGCGCAGGCGCTGCGCCAGCGTGTCGTAATTGAAGGTGGTCTCCACCATGATGGTGGGATCGGCCTTGAAGGTGATGCGGGTGCCTGTCTTGCGGCCGGCCTTACCGGCCCGCACCAGGGGACTCTTGGGATGGCCGCAGGCGTACTCCTGTTGCCAGGTGTAGCCCTCGCGCCAGATTTCGAGCTCCAGGCGTTCGGAGAGCGCGTTCACGCAGCTCACGCCCACACCGTGCAGACCGCCGGAAACCTTGTAGCTCTTGGAATCGAACTTACCGCCGGCGTGCAGCTTGGTCATCACGACTTCGGCCGCCGAGACGCCCTCTTCGTGCATATCCACCGGGATGCCGCGGCCGTTGTCCACCACGGTCACGGAATTATCGACGTGGATGGTGACATCGACCTGGGTGCAATAGCCCGCCAGGGCTTCGTCCACGGAATTGTCCACCACTTCGTAGACTAGGTGATGCAGGCCCATCTCGCCGGTCGAGCCAATATACATGGCCGGGCGGAGGCGCACGGCTTCCAGCCCTTCCAGCACCTTGATACTTGTGGAATCGTACACTTCCACGGTGTCGTTCAGCGTCTTTTCGGTCGTCGCCATTAGGGTTTAACTCGTCAGATTCTCATGGGCATGACCACGTAGCGGTAATGCTCCTGGGTTCCGTCGCCCACGGGACGCAACTCGCCGGCGCTCTTCTGGTCCTTGAGTTCAAAAGCCACCTGCTCCTGGCTGGTGGCCCGCAGAAAGTCGAGCAGGTACTGGGCATTGAACCCGATCTCCATATCCGGGCCGGCGTATTCGCCCGGCACGCTCTCCTCGCTCTCTCCGGTCTCGACGGAGGAAGAAAAGATCTTCACTTCATTGGCCGCGAACTGCACGCGGATGGCGCGGGAGCGCTCGTCGGCGAATTGCGACACGCGCTCGATGGCCGAGCGGATCTCCTCGCGATTCAGCTTGGCCTGATGGATATTGTCCTTGGGCAAGACTTTGTCGTAGTCCGGGAAATTGCCGGTCAGCTTGCGAGTAATGAGCAGGCGTTGGCCGAACTGGAAAAACAGGTGATTCTCATCGCCGGCAAACACCAGTTTGCTGTCGGCGCCACTTTCATCCGCCAGCTTGACGATCTCGGCCATGGCCTTCTTGGGCACCAAGGCGCGAAACGGCTTGCCGCCGCAGCCGGCGTTCGACTCGATCTCGATGTACGCCAGGCGATGGCCGTCGGTCGCCACCATGGTGGCGGCATCCGCCTTCAACAGCAGCAGGGCTCCATTGAGCGTGAAGCGCGATTCCTCGAGGGAAATCGCAAACGCGGTGCGCGAGATCATGGAAGCCAGCATCTTGACCGGAATCTCGGCGATCGGCTCGGGCATCTGCGGCAGTTCCGGGAAGCTTTCGCGCGACATGCCGGCGATGCGCGTGCGGGACCGCCCGCAGGTCAGGCTGGCCCAGTGATTCTCCAGAAACTTGATGTTCACATCCGCGTCGGGCAACAGCCGCACGTAGTCCAGGAGCTTTCGCGCCGGAATGGTGCCGGATCCCTCTTTTTTCACTTTGGCCGCGCAGGCGCATCGGATGCCCAACTCCAGGTCGGTAGTGGTGAGCGCGATGCGGTCGTCTTTGGCCTCCAACAGGACGTTGGAGAGGATCGGGATGGTGGTCTTCTTCTCGACCACACCTTGAGAGAGGCTCAGTTCTCGAACGAGGTCTGCTTTGCTGACGGTGAACTCCATCGTGGTCTCAACTCCTATTCTTCTCTCTCTCTATGTAGATCCATAAGAAGAGCAGAATTCATGGGGCCTGTGCAAATTGTTGAAGGCTACCTAAATTATACTAAAGTATGGTAGTTTTAGCGAACGCCGCGCTGAGGATTTCCGGTGAGGAAAGATGCACAACCGGGGTCGTGGCCGGTTCCTCCACAGACTCCACAGGCGACCTTCAGGCGGCCGTGTGGAAAACAAACATAAGCTCATTGTAATGAATCGATTAGCGCGTGAATAATCCTGTTCAATTCAGGGTCGGTCTGGCGCAGCCGGTCGATTTTCTTGATGGAATGCAGGACGGTGGTGTGATGCTTGCCACCGAAGACTCTGCCGATCTCCGGGAGCGAGGCCGGCGTGAGTTCCTTGACCAGGTACATGGCCACCTGTCGCGGCAACACGATTTTCTTGGTGTTGCTCTTCTCCTTGAGTTGATTCTGCCGGATGCCATAGCGGTCCGCCACGGCCTTCTGGATCGAATCGATGGTGATCTTGCGGTCCTGCAGATAGACCAGGTGCCGCAGCACCTGCTGGGACATCTGCAGATTGATGGGCGATCCGGTGAGCGAGGAATAGGCCACCAGTTTGACGAGGGCACCCTCGAGCTCGCGCACATTGCCTTTCATCTTGGTGGCCATGAAGGTGCGCACTTCTTCCGGCAGGGCTACGCCTTCCAGTTCCGCCTTTTTGTCCAGGATGGCCATTTTGGTTTCCAGGTCGGGCGGCTGGATGTCGGCCATGAGGCCCCATTCGAAGCGGGAGCGGAGCCGATCGATGAGGCCGGGAATGTCTTTTGGCGGGGCGTCGCTGGAAATGACGATCTGCTTCTGGTGGTCGTGCAGTTCGTTGAAGGTGTGAAAGAACTCCTCCTGGGTGCGATCCTTGTTGCCGATTAACTGGATGTCGTCCACCAGGAGCACGTCGGCCGAGCGGTAACGGTCGTGGAATTGGGGCAGGCGGTCCAGCCGGATGCAGGTAATCATGTCGTTCATGAACCGCTCGCTGGAGATGTAGAGGATGCGCATGGAGGAGTGATTGTCCAGCAGCGACCGTCCGATGGCGTGCATCAGGTGCGTTTTTCCCATGCCCACGCCGCCATAGAGGAAGAGCGGGTTGTAGCGGCGCGAGGGGTTGTCGGCGACGGCTTTGGCCGCGGCGGCGGCGAACTGGTTGCAGGCGCCCACCACGAAACTGTCGAAGGTAAACTTGGGGTTCAGCAGGCCCGGCGCCGCCTCGAACTCGGAAGACTCGCGGGCCGAGGACAGCGCATAATCCACGCGGCGGACCGCCAAACCCACCTGGGTGGCGGCATGCAGCACGTCGGCGGCATATTCCGATTCCATCCACTGGCGGGTGCTTTCGTCGGGCACGGTGACCATCAGGGTATCGCCTTCGATGCCAGCGAAGGCGGTTCGGGTGAGCCAGTTCTGGTAGCTCTCGGGACTGAGTTTGGCTTCTAATTCTTTTTTGATTCGATCCCAAGGATTCATACGCTAGCGCTGTTCTGCGAGGAGTGCCGATAGGGGCGGGCCACCGACCGATCCGTAGTCTAGCACAACCGGCGGGAGTCCGGACAAGAAAATAACACTTGTGTTTCGTTACGGTTACAGACCGTTTGACAGAACGGCCGGTGGCTCGCGATAATGGTACTTCTTCTTGAGCGGGAGTAACTCAGTTGGTAGAGTGCGACCTTGCCAAGGTCGATGTCGCGGGTTCGAATCCCGTCTCCCGCTCCAAAGCTCCGCATCGCAGTTTCCCCAGGCGTAATCCAATTGCTTATGAACAAGCTCCTTCCCCTATTTGCCCTCTCCGCGGCGCTGGCCTTTGGCCAGTACAAAATGGAACCGGCGGGCGCTCCGCCGGCGGACGCGCCTTTCGCTTCGACCCTGCAACAGCAGGGCTATAAAATCCTAGGATCCGGCGGCACGGTGTATTGCGAGGTATGGCTTCGCGCACAGCTTCCGGCGGGCCCGAAATCCGCCGACGACACCATCACGCTGACGATACCGCAAGGCACGCTGCTGGGCGTGATCCGCTTCGGGGGCGCGGCGCAGGACCGGCGGGGGCAGGCGTTGAAGGCGGGAACGTACACACTGCGCTATAGCCAGTACCCCGTGAACGGGGATCACCAGGGCGTGGCGCCGCAACGGGATTTCGCGCTGCTGGTTCCGGCGGCGGACGATCACGATGCCAATGCGACGCCCGGTTTCGACGCCCTGGTGGCGATGAGCACCAAGGCCAGCGGCACGCCGCACCCGGCGGTGCTGAGCATCTGGGGCGGGTCCGCCGACAAGTATCCCAACTTCAGCAAGCAAAACGACAACGACTGGGTGCTGGACGTCAAGATTGGCGAAGTGGGGATGTCTATTATCCTGGCGGGCAAAGTACAAGCGTAAGCGGGCCGGGCGAAATTTGCCGCTGGACACCCGCCGATCCGATGTGCTAACCTTGACTTGTCCCTCAAAGACGCTCAGTGGGAGGTCTGTGCTTCAAGGCCGGGCCGTTTGCACCAATGGGGAGATATGGCACACAAGCAAGGAAAACAATATCAGGCCGCGGCCAAGCAGGTCCAGGTAAAGGACTATCCGCTGGAAGAAGCGGTTCCGCTGCTGCAGCGAATCAAGTACGCCAAATTCGACGAAACCGTGGAAGTGCATCTGCGGCTGGGGGTAGACCCCAAGCACGCGGACCAGATGGTGCGCGGCACGGTGGTGATGCCGAACGGTCTGGGCAAAGCCAAGATCGTGCTGGTGATCGCGGGCGGCGACAAGCAGAAGGAAGCCGAGGACGCCGGCGCGGATTTCGTAGGCGGCGACAACATGGTCAACAAGATCCAGTCCGAGGGCTGGACCTCATACGACGCGGTGATCGCCACGCCGGACATGATGCGTTCGGTCGGGAAACTGGGCAAGATTCTAGGGCCGCGCGGGCTGATGCCGAACCCGAAGACGGGGACGGTGACCCAGGACGTGGCCAAAGCCGTCAAGGAAATCAAAGCCGGTAAAGTCGAGTTCCGGGTGGACAAGACGGGCATTATTCATGCGCCGGTAGGCAAGATCAGCTTCGCCTCGGAGAAACTGGTGGAGAACGCTTCCAGCCTGATCAGCGCGGTGGTCAAAGCCAAGCCGCCGGCGGCCAAAGGCAAGTACGTGAGGAGCGCCACAATCTGCTCGACCATGGGGCCGGGCGTATCGCTGGATGTGACGGTCTTCAGCGCCAAGGCGGCGGTGTAGTTCCCTCGCGGGTGTCGATCATGAAGAAGAAAGAAGATAAGCATAAGGATCTCGAAGCCCTGCGCCAGGATTTGCAGGGGTCCCCGAACCTGTTCGTGACGGGCTACGAAAAGCTGCGGGTAGACCAGGATTTCGAATTGCGCAAGACCATCCGGGCGGCGGGCGGCCGGTACCGGGTGATCAAGAACAACATCGCCGAGAAGGCGGCCGAGGGCACCGCCGCGGAGGAGGTTCTGAAGAACCTGCGCGGCATGACGTCGCTGGCATTCACCACGGCGGATCCGGTGGCGCTGGCCAAGGCGCTGACGGCATACGCCAAGGCCAACCCCTCGTTCACGTTCAAGGCGGGGCTGGTGGAAGGCCGCGCCATCGACGTGAAGACGATCGGCGAGCTGGCGGTGATGCCCTCGAAGGAGCAGATCTTTGCCAAGCTGCTGTTCCTGATCAACGCGCCGGCGCAGCGCCTGGTGACGGCGCTGGGGGCGGTGGGCCGGAACGTGGCGGTGGTGATCGACCAGGCGGCCAAGGAAGGCAAGCTGGCAGGGTGAAGGGCGGCCCGGAAACGCGAACGATTTTTTGAAACGGAGTACTGAGAACAAAATGGCGGACATCAACACAATTGCGGAACAGATTCAAGGCTTGACGCTGCTGGAAGCATCCCAACTGGTCAAGCTGCTGGAAGAGAAGCTGGGCGTATCGGCGGCGGCGGCGGCTCCGGTCATGGCGGCCGGGGGAGCTCCGGCGGCGGCGGCTCCGGTGGCGGAGGAGAAGACGGAATTCTCAGTCGTTCTCACCGTGGTCGGCGCGAACAAGATCAACGTGATCAAAGCCGTGCGCGAAGTCACCAGTCTGGGCTTGAAGGAAGCCAAGGACCTGGTGGATGGGGCGCCCAAGCCGATCAAGGAAGGCGTTAGCAAGGATGAGGCCGAGACCATCAAGAAGAAGTTCACGGACGCAGGGGCTACCGTAGAAGTGAAGTAGCCGGGCGGGCTTGGAGCTCGCAAGTTGTTGTAAATAATGTGTTGTTACCATTCCCCGCGGTGGCTGTTGACGGTTGGGGTGGGGCTCTGGTAGTATAACCGGTTGGGATATTGGTTTTCCGACCGGATTCGATCCCATTGGTGACTGTGAACTTCGAATCCTGGCACTTCAATTGCAGTTGGCTCGCAACTGCACGGAGGGGATCTGCGTCCCGTTTTGGGCACGCATCCCTGCCTGAGGATTTCTGCGCCTTTGGCCACCCTCTTTCCCGCTTTTCTCAGCACACCTCGCTGACGACTTTGACCAGGTTCACGCAACCGCCCGAGTTGCGGCTCCAGTCCGTTTCCTGCACATTGTGGCCACTCTCCGGAGCGACGCTCCCGCGGGCTGGCCGATGCTTTTTTGATTGGTAGCTCTTAGGCTGTTCGGCCCTCAGGAGTTGACGAAAATGGATATGCAAAACAGCGGCGCCGCCCCGGAACGGGTTGACTTTTCCAAAATCAAGACTTCGATCCCGATTCCCAACCTGATTGAGGTCCAGAAGAAGTCCTACGAGCGGTTCCTGCAAATGGATCTGCTTCCGAACGAACGCGAAGACACCGGTCTGCAGACGGTATTCAGTTCGGTATTTCCGATTTCCGATTTCCGCGGCGTGAGCGAACTGGAGTTCGTGGATTACGCCATTGGCAACTGGGAGTGCAAGTGCGGCAATCTGAAAGGCCTGCACCATCTGCGCTCGACCTGCCGGAACTGCGGCGCGACCATTCGCACGGATCCGTTCCACGCGGGCGACGTGCTGTGCCATCACTGCGGCACCTTCAACAAGAACGTAGTCACGTTCTGCAACAAGTGCGGCGACCCGGTGGGCCTGCAGCTCAAGTACGACATGGTGGAGTGCGAGGAGCGGGGCATGACCTACGCGGCTCCGCTAAAGGTCACCATACGGCTGACGGTGTACGCCAAGGATCCGGCCACGGGGGTGAAGAGCGTACGCGATATCAAGGAGCAGGAAGTCTTTTTCGGCGAAATTCCGCTGATGACGGACAACGGCACGTTCATCATCAACGGGACCGAGCGCGTGATCGTATCGCAGTTGCACCGTTCGCCCGGCGTGTTCTTCGAGCGGGTTCCGTCGCAGGGCTACTTTCTGGGCAAGATCATTCCGTACCGCGGGAGCTGGGTGGAGTTCGAGTACGACACCAAGAACCTGCTGTACGTGCGTATCGACCGGAAGCGCAAATTCTACGGTTCGGTGTTTCTGCGCGCGCTGGGGTTCAAGAGCGACGAGCAGGTGCTGCGGGCCTTCTATACGGTGGACCGCATTTCGATCAAGGAAAACAAGCTCTACTGGAACCTGTACAACAAGGAAGGCCAGCTCACCACCGGGCTGACCGGGCTGAAGCTCTCGCACGCCATCGCTTCCAAGAGCGGCGAGACCATTGTGGGGCAGGGCAAGAAGATCACCAGCACGCTGCTGAAGAACGTGCAGGCCTCCAAGATTCAGCAGGTGGAGATCGCGCCCAACGACCTGGAGGGCGCCTACATCGCCGCGGACGTGGTGGACATGAGCACGGGCGAGGTGCTGATCGACGCCAACAACGAGCTGACCACCACGGCTATTCAGCGGCTGCTGGAAGCCGGCATCGACGAGTTTGAAGTTTTCTTTCCCGAGCGCGACGAAGTGGGCACGGTGATTTCGGCGACGCTCAGGAAGGACAGCGTCAAGAGCCAGAACGACGCGCTGGTGGAGATTTACCGCAAGCTGCGTCCCGGCGATCCGCCCACGCTGGACACGGCGACGCAACTGTTCCAGGGGATGTTCTTCGACGCCCGCAAGTACGATTTTTCGCGCGTGGGCCGCATGAAGTTCAACATCAAGCTGCACGACAACGCGGACTTCGCGCCGGAGGACTGGCTGCGCGAGCAGGAAGAGAAGGGCAAGCGGGACCCGGCCTATAAGAAGCTGAGCGCGCTGGACCGGCGCACGCTGGACCAGGCGGATTTCCGCGACACCATCCGCTACCTGTTGAAGCTGCGCAAGGGCATCGGCGTGGTGGACGACATCGATCACCTGGGGAACCGCCGCGTGCGCGCGGTGGGCGAACTGCTGGAGAACCAGTTCCGCATCGGGCTGGTGCGCATGGAGCGCGCCATCAAGGAAAAGATGTCGGTGTACCAGGAGATGTCGACGGCCATGCCGCACGACCTGGTGAACGCCAAGCCGGTGATGGCGGCCATCCGCGAATTCTTCGGATCGAGCCAGCTTTCGCAGTTCATGGACCAGACCAACCCGCTTTCCGAGATCACCCACAAGCGGCGTCTCTCGGCGCTCGGTCCGGGCGGTCTGTCGCGGGAACGCGCCGGGTTCGAGGTGCGCGACGTGCACCCCACGCACTACGGGCGCATCTGCCCCATCGAGACGCCGGAAGGTCCCAACATCGGGCTGATCTCGTCGCTGTCGTGCTTCGCCCGGATCAACGATTTCGGGTTCATCGAAAGCCCGTACCGTAAGGTGCAAAAAGGCGTGGTCGTGGACGAAGTGCGCCTGCTGAACCCGGCGGACACGGCGTACAAGGTGGGCGACATCGCGCGCCGCGGCGAGATGGAAAAGGCCAACGCGGCGCTGGGCGCGCGGAAGCAGCCGGCCGAGTACGAAGCGCATTGCGAGTATCTTTCCGCCTGGGAAGAGGACAAATACACTATCGCCCAGGCCAACGTAGACCTGGACGAGACCGGGCGCATCGTGTCGGACCTGTGCAACGCGCGCCAGGCGGGCAATTTTGTGCTGAAGCACCGGGACGAGATCGAGTACATCGACGTCAGCCCCAAGCAACTGGTCTCGGTGGCCGCCAGCCTGATCCCGTTCCTGGAGAACGACGACGCCAACCGCGCCCTGATGGGATCGAACATGCAACGCCAGGCGGTGCCGCTGCTGCGCGCGGACGCTCCCTACGTGGGCACGGGGATGGAGCAGGTGACGGCGCGGGATTCCGGCGCGGTAGTGCTGTGCAAACGTTCCGGCGTAGTGGATTCGGTGGATTCCGAGCGCATCATCGTGCGCGTGGAAGGCGGGCCGGCGCACGAAGGCCAGCTTTCGCGCGAGGTGGGCGCGGACATTTATACGCTGACCAAGTTCAAGCGCTCCAACCAGAACACCTGCATCAACCAGAAGCCCATCGTGGCCAAGGGCCAGCGGGTGGTGAAGGGCACCGTGCTGGCCGACGGTCCCTGCACGGACATGGGGGAACTGGCGCTCGGGCGCAACGTGCTGGTGGCCTTCATGCCCTGGCGCGGCTACAACTTTGAAGACGCCATCCTGGTGAGCGAAAAGCTGGTCAAGGAAGACTACTACACCTCGATTCACATCGAGGAGTTCGAAATCGAAGGCCGCGACACCAAACTGGGGCCGGAGGAGATCACGCGCGACATTCCGAACATCGCGGACGCGTTCCTGCGGAACCTGGATGAAAGCGGCGTGATCCGGGTGGGCGCCACGGTGAAGCCGGGGGACATCCTGGTGGGCAAGGTGACGCCCAAAGGGGAGACCCAGCTCACGCCCGAGGAGAAACTGCTGCGGGCCATCTTCGGCGAGAAAGCCGGCGATGTGAAGGACGCCTCGCTGTACTGCCCGCCGGGCATCGAGGGCACGGTGGTGGACTGCAAGATTTTCTCGCGCAAGGGCCAGGAGAAGGACGAGCGTTCGCGGGCCATCGAGGAATTCCAGATCGCGCGGCTGCAGCGCAACCTGCAGGACGAGATCCGCATTTTGACCGATGAGCGGGCCAAGCGCCTGGCCAACCTTTTGGAAGGCAAGCGGCTGCTGGCGGACCTGCACGACGAAAAGACCAACAAGCGCCTGCTGGCGAAAGACACGGACCTGAGCCGCGATCTCATCGAGAAGATGAAATCGCGCGATTTGAAGCGCATGCGGTTCAAGGACAAGGATCCGCGGCTGAACGAGCAGATCGACGAGATCGAGGAGATGACCTCGCGCCAGATCGCGGTGCTCGAAAAGATCACCGACGAAAAGATCGGCAAGCTGCGCAAGGGCGACGAACTGCCGCCCGGCGTGATCAAGCTGGTGAAGGTGTACATCGCCATGAAGCGCAAGCTGTCGGTGGGCGACAAGATGGCGGGGCGGCACGGCAACAAGGGCGTGATCGCGCGCATTCTGCCGGACGAGGACATGCCCTACCTTCCGGACGGGACGCCGGTGGAGATCGTACTGAATCCGCTGGGCGTGCCTTCGCGCATGAACGTGGGCCAGATTCTGGAAACGCACCTGGGGTGGGCCGCCAAGGCGCTGGGGCTGCACTACGCCACGCCGGTATTCGACGGGGCCACGGAGCGCGAAATCAAGAAGGCCCTGACCGACGCGGGCCTGCCGAAGGACGGCAAGACGAAGCTCTACGACGGCATGACCGGCCAGCTTTTCGAGCAGCCGGTGACGGTGGGCTACATTTACATGCTGAAACTCTCGCACCTGGTGGACGACAAGATTCACGCGCGCTCCATCGGGCCGTACTCGCTCATCACGCAACAGCCGCTGGGCGGCAAGGCGCAGTTCGGCGGGCAGCGTTTCGGCGAGATGGAAGTCTGGGCTCTGGAAGCCTACGGGGCGGCGTACATTCTGCAGGAACTGCTGACGGCGAAATCCGACGACGTGTACGGCCGCGCCAAGATTTACGAGGCCATCGTCAAGGGTGAAGCCGCCATTGAGCCGGGCGTGCCGGAGTCGTTCAACGTGCTCATCCGCGAGTTGCAGTCGTTGTGCCTGGACGTGGAGTTGATGAAGAAGGCGCCGCACGAAGTGCTGGACATGGCTCCTGCGGCGGACTGAGAACCAGTGGCTAGTGGTCAGTGGCTGGTGATCGGTGGGTTACGCTAAACCGCCAGCCGCGCATTTTGGAGGCAAACAATGAGATCCTCACCTTACGACCGCGCGAATTTGATTGCCGATTTCGATTCCATCCGGATCAGCCTGGCATCGCCGGAAAAGATACGGAGCTGGTCCCACGGGGAAGTGACCAAGCCGGAGACCATCAACTACCGGACGTTCAAGCCGGAGCGCGACGGGTTGTTCTGCGCGCGCATTTTCGGTCCCACGCAGGACTGGGAGTGCCTGTGCGGCAAGTACAAGCGCATGAAGCACCGCGGGGTGATCTGCGACAAGTGCGGCGTGGAAGTGACCCTGGCGCGGGTGCGGCGCGAGCGGCTGGGCCACATCGAACTAGCCAGCCCGTGCTCGCACGTGTGGTTCTTCAAGGGTTTGCCGAGCCGGATCGGCCACCTGCTGGACATCACCCTGCGCGAGCTGGAGCGGGTGCTGTACTTCGAGGCGTTCGTGGTCGTGGAACCGGGTGAAGTGGCCGAACTGCGGCGCGGCGAAGTGATCGCGGACGAGCGCAAGCGCCAGCTCGACCAGGAGTTCCCGGGCAAGTTCACCGCCATGATGGGGGCGGAGGGCATCAAGGAGCTGTTGAAGAAGGTCGATGTCGAGCAACTCAGCGAAGAGATTCGCGAGAAGATGAAGACCGAGGCCTCCCAGCAGAAGAAGCTGAAATTCGCCAAGCGGCTGCGCGTGGTGGAGTCCTTCCGCAAGTCGGGCAACAAGCCGGAGTGGATGATTCTGGACGTGATTCCGGTGATTCCGCCGGAGCTGCGGCCGCTGGTGCCGCTGGATGGCGGCCGCTTCGCCACCTCGGACCTGAACGACCTGTACCGCCGCGTCATCAATCGCAACAACCGCCTGAAGAAGCTGATCGAGCTGCACGCGCCGGACGTGATCGTGCGCAACGAAAAGCGCATGCTGCAGGAAGCCGTGGACGCGCTGTTCGACAACGGCCGGCGGGGACGCGTGCTGCGCGGCGCCAACAACCGTCCGCTGAAGTCGCTCTCCGACACGCTGAAGGGCAAGCAGGGCCGCTTCCGCCAGAACCTGCTGGGCAAGCGCGTGGATTATTCGGGCCGCTCGGTGATCGTGGTGGGCCCCGAGCTGAAGCTCAACCAGTGCGGCCTGCCCAAGAAAATGGCGCTGGAGCTGTTCAAGCCGTTCATCTATCACCGCCTGGAACAGCGCGGCCACTGCACCACCATCAAGCAGGCCAAGGAACTGGTGGAGCAGCAGGACCCTGTGGTTTGGGACATTCTGGAAGAGGTCATCAAGGACCACCCCATTCTGCTGAACCGCGCGCCCACGCTGCACCGCCTGGGCATCCAGGCCTTCGAGCCGGTGCTGGTGGAAGGCAAGGCCATCAAGATTCACCCGCTGGTGTGCACGGCATTCAACGCGGACTTCGACGGCGACCAGATGGCGGTGCACATTCCGCTGTCGCCGGAGGCGCAGATTGAAGCCTCCACGCTGATGCTGTCGTCGAACAACATCCTTTCGCCGGCGCACGGCGGCCCCATCGCGGTCCCCACCCAGGACATGGTGCTGGGCTGCTACTACCTGACCAAGGCGCGCCCGGGCACCAAGGGCGAGGGGCGCACCTTCGCCTCGGTGGAAGACGTGCTGATCGCGCTCGAGATGGGCGAAGTGGAAACGCTGTCCCCCATCAAGCTGCGCTACACGGGCCGGGTGATCGACCTGGTGCACGCCTTCGACAACCAGAACATCCTGCACACCGAGCCGATCGAGTTCAACAAGCAGTACATGGAAACCACCGTCGGCCGCGTGATCCTGAACGACCAACTGCCGCCGGACATGCCTTTCGTGAACGGGCTGCTGAAGAAGAAGGGGCTGGCGCAACTGGTGCAGTATTGCTACCTGAAGTTCGGGCTGGTGGTCACGGTAGGGATGCTGGACCAGATCAAGTCGCTGGGTTTCCTGTACGCCACGCGGGCCGGCATTTCCATCGGCATCGACGATATGGTGGTGCCGTCGGAAAAGGCGGGGCTGGTGCGGGAGGCCGAGAAGGAAGTCGTCAACGTCGAGAACCAGTACCAGGACGGCGCCATCACCCACGGCGAGCGTTACAACAAGATCATCGAAATCTGGTCCAAGGTGACCGAAAAAGTTTCCGATGAAATGTTCCAGGCCATGGAAGAGGACGACCGCACGGGGCGGTATCTGAATCCGATTTACATCATGGCGGACTCCGGCGCGCGCGGTTCGAAGCAGCAGATCCGCCAGCTTTCGGGGATGCGCGGCCTGATGGCCAAGCCCTCCGGCGAGATCATCGAGACGCCCATCACGGCCAACTTCAGGGAAGGCCTGAACGTGCTGCAATATTTCATTTCGACGCACGGCGCCCGCAAGGGTCTGGCCGACACGGCCCTGAAGACGGCCGATTCGGGCTACCTGACGCGGCGCCTGGTGGACGTTTCCCAGGACGTGATCATCGCGGAAACCGATTGCGGCACCACCGAGGGCATTTACGTGGAGCCCATCATCGAATCGGGCGAGATCATCGAGCCGCTGCGCGACCGCATCGTGGGCCGCGTGGCGCTGGAGGACCAGCGCGACTACGAAGGCAACGTCATTGTGGCCGTGAACCAGGAAATCACGGAAGATCTGGCGGCGGCCATTCAGGCGGCCGGCATCGAGCGCGTGAAGATCCGCTCGGTGCTCACCTGCGAATCCAAGCGCGGGGTGTGCGTGATGTGCTACGGCCGCAACCTGGCCACCGGACGGCTGGTGGAGCGGGGCGAAGCGGTGGGCGTGATCGCCGCGCAATCCATCGGCGAGCCCGGCACGCAGCTCACCATGCGCACCTTCCACATCGGCGGAACGGCCACGCGCGTCTCCGAGCAATCCACGCAGGATGCCAAGTCCGAGGGGTTCGCGCATTACATCGGCATCCAATACGTGCGCAGCAAGACCGGCGAGCTGATCGCCATGAACCGCGCCGGAATCATGGCGGTGGTGGACGAAAAGGGCCGCGAGAAAGAGCGCTACCCGGTGGTGTACGGGGCCAAGATCCTGCTGGAGGACGGCGCGCCGGTGAAGGCCAACCAGATCCTGCTGGAATGGGATCCCTACACCTTCTCGATCCTGACCGAAGTCACCGGCACGGTGCACTTCAAGGACCTGCTGGAAGGCATGACCATGCAGGAGCAGGTCGACGAAGTTACGGGCATGTCGCAACTGGTGGTGGTGGATTCTCCGGACGAGAAGCGCCAGCCCACGGTGGTGGTGCGGCCGGACACGGCGCAAGGCGCCAAATCGGAAGCCAAGAAGTACCTGATGCCGACGCACGCGCACCTGATGGCGCGGGACGGCGAAGAAGTCCACGCGGGCGACGTGCTGGCCAAGATCCCGCGCGAGACCACCAAGACCAAGGACATCACCGGCGGTCTGCCGCGCGTGGTGGAATTGTTCGAGGCGCGCAAGCCGCGCGAAACCGCCATCATCGCCGAAATCAACGGCGCGGTGAAGTACGGCGAAGTGACCAAGGGACAGCGTAAGATCTACGTGGTGGGCGAGGACGGCGAGCAGCGCGAGTACTCGCTGCCGCGCGGCGTGCACATCAACGTGCAGGAGGGCGAGAAGGTCAAGGCCGGTGAGCCGTTGATGGACGGTCCGCGCAACCCGCACGACATCCTGGATGTGCTGGGCGAGAAGGAACTGCAGAAGTACCTGGTGAACGAGATTCAGGAAGTCTACCGGCTGCAGGGCGTCAACATCAACGACAAGCACCTGGAAGTGATCGCGCGCCAGATGATGCGCTGGGTGCGGGTGGAGGACATCGGCGATACGGAGTTTCTGCCGGAAGAAGTGGTGGACAAGTTCCGGTTCCGCAGCGAAAACCAGAAGGTGGTGGACGCGGGCGGGCGTCCGGCGGAAGGCCGGGCGGTGCTGCTGGGGATCACCAAGGCGTCGCTATCGACGGATTCGTTCATTTCTGCGGCGTCGTTCCAGGAGACCACCAGGGTGCTGACGGAAGCGGCCATCAACGGCAAGGTGGACCTGCTGCGGGGGCTGAAGGAGAACGTGATCATGGGCCGCCTGGTGCCGGCGGGGACGGGGATGGAATATTACCGGCGGGTGAAGATCGCGGGCGAGGACGTGGTGGAAGAGCCGGTGGTGGAGGCCTCGCTGGAATCCATTCCGGGCTACGACGACGAAGCCCGTATTCAGTATGCCGGCGACCTGACCGAGGAGACCGGGGAAGATTCGCTGGCGGAGTAGGGCCCGCGGGTTGGCATGCCCGCGGCGTTAGTTGAGTTCTTAGTGGAGGAGCACCGTGGCGCTACACGGAGAGTCAGGCACGCCGGACCTCAGTTTTTGTCCGGCGTGTGGAAGCGATGAGATCAAGAAGGTCCGGCGCAGTTGGACCGGCGAATTCCGAGGCAAGACCTGCACCATCCCCGACCTCGAGTTCCACCAGTGCCCGGCGTGTTGGGAACGGATCCTGGACCGGAAGGCGCTGCGGCGCATCCGGGCCAGCGTCCCGGCGGCGACGCTGTCGGAGCTGATGGCGCGATCCGCGTAGGCTGCGGTAAGCTGGTCCCATGAAGATATCGCGGCGCGGTTTTCTGGGGACGGCGGCCCTGACGACGGCGGCGGCGGGCTCGGCCGCGGGGGCCATGCCCACACGCATTCTCGGCCGCACCGGCGCGCGCGTCTCCATCCTGGCCATGGGCGGGGGCAGCCGCTTCCTCATGTACCAGGAAGAAGACCGGGCGCTCGAAGCCCTCCGCCGCGCCTTCGATCTGGGCATCACCTACATGGACACCGCCTATAGCTACGGCAGCGGGCGGAGCGAGGAGCGCGTGGGCAAGGTCATGAAGACCCGCCGCCACGGCATTTTTCTGGCGACCAAGGTGGAGGCGCGCCGGGGCGACGAGGCGCAGCGCATCCTGGAAGGCAGCCTGAAGCGCCTGCAAACCGATCACCTGGACCTGATTCACATCCACAGCCTGACGGACGAAGCGGACCTGGCCGCCGTGGAAGCGCGCGGCGGCGTGCTCGAAACGCTGCTGAAACTGCGCGAGCAGAAAGTGACGCGCTTCATCGGCATCACCAGCCACACGGACCCGGCGGTGCTGAAGACCGCGCTGGAGCGCCACGATTTCGATTGCACCCAGATGGCGCTGAACGCGGCGCGGGCGGGCATGCGCAGCGGCGCGGGCGGGATGACGCCCAACGAAGCGCTGCGCACCAGCTTCGAAGACCTGGCGCTGCCGGTGGCGCGGCGCAAGAACCTGGGCGTGATTGCCATGAAAGTGTTCGCGCAGGAAGCCCTGGTGGGCCGGGCGCCGGTGGCCAAGCTGCTGTATTATCCGCTTTCGCTGGCGGGCGTGACGCTGGCGGTGGCGGGCATGCCGAAGCTCGAGTTCATCGATCAGAACGTGGCTCTGGCCAAAGCCTTCCAGCCTCTTCCGGCGGGCGAGATGAAGCAGATCTCGGCCGGCCTGGCGCTGCGCCACAAGGCGGCCCTGGACCGCTTCTTCAGCGCGCACGTGGACGCCTGAGGCGCGCGCCTAAACGATCAACATGCAATCGCCGTAGGAGTAGAAGCGGTAGCGCCGCGCCACCGCGTGGCGGTACGCTTCGAGGGCCAGGCGCCGGCCCGCGAAAGCGCACACCAGCAGCAGGAGGCTGGTGCGCGGCAGGTGGAAATTGGTCAGCAGGGCGCCCGCCGCCTGGAATTCGAATCCCGGATAGATGAACAGGCCGGTTTCGCCGGCGGATTCGCGCAGGCCGCCGCCGCGCATGGCGCTTTCGATGGTGCGCAGGCTGGTGGTTCCCACCGCCAGCAGGCGGCGCGCGGCGGCCATGCGGGCGGCGTTTTCGGCGGTGATGCGGTAGCGCTCGCGGTGCAGGTGGAGATCTTCCACGCGCTCGCCGCGGAGCGGCTGGAAGGTGCCCAGGCCCACGTGCAGGGTGACGAAGGCCGCATCCGCTCCTGCCGCGCGGCAGGCATCCAGCACCTCGGGCGTGAAATGCAGGCCGGCGGTGGGTGCGGCCGCCGATCCGCGCTCGCGCGCGAAGACCGTCTGATAGCGCTCGCGGTCGGCGGCCTCGTCCGGCCGGCGGATGTACGGCGGCAGGGGCACGTGCCCGATCTTTTCGATCTCGGCGTACAGGTCGCGGCCGGTATGAAAGCGCAGGGCGCGTTCGCCGAATTCGCCGCGGGCGATGACCTCGGCTTCCAGTCCGCCCGGGAAGAGCACCCTTTCGCCCACGCGCATCTTTTTGCCCGGATGCACCAGCGCCTCCCATTCCCTGGCCCAGCCGTCGAGGGGGCGTAGCAGGAGCACTTCCACTTCGCCGGTCAAGTGCTCCCGGCGGGCCGGATTCTTCCTGCCCACGGGCAGGGCGTGCACGCCCGCGCGCCGCCCGAAGAGGCGCGCCGGGAAGACCCGCGAATCGTTCAGCACCAGGCAATCGCCCGCGCCCAGGAAGGCGGGCAGATCGCGGAAGAGCCGGTCTTCCCAACTCCCGCGCGCGCGGTCCAGCACCAGCATGCGCGCGGCGGCGCGGTCCTCGAGGGGCGTTTGCGCGATCAGGTCCTCGGGCAGCGCGTAATCGAACTCGGCCAGATCCATCCAGCCTTCACTGTAGCGGAAAGAGCGTGCCTTGCTCCTGGCCCTCCCACAATTCGGGGCAATACTCGACGGGCTCGCCGGCCAGCCCATGCCGCGCGCGGACGCGGGCCACGCGCGCGCGCAATTGTTCCCGGTAGCCGGCGCCCAGGTAGGCGCCCGCGGCGTAGAGCCGGCGGTAGGGGCCGGCCAGCTTCGGATAATGTTTTTCGAGGAACGGAAAGAAGACTTTGCGCGCCGTGGGCATGAGGAAGAGCGGCCCGCCGCCGAAGTATTGTGCGCCGGCCTCGTGCGCGGCCGCGGCCAGGGCGTCCAGGCTTTCCTCGGAGTCCGTGATCAGCGGCAGAATGGGGTTCGGGAAGACGCCCGTGGTCAGGCCGGCCGCCGCCAGGGTGCGCACGGCGCCCAGGCGCAGGGCGGGACGCGGCGCGCGCGGTTCCATGCGGCGCGCCAGGCGGGGGTGGAGGGTGGTGATGGTGATGTTGATGGCCAGCACGTTGCGCCGCGCCACTTCACGCAGCAGGTCCACGTCGCGCGTGACCAGGTCCGACTTGGTGGTGATCGACACGTGCCATCCGGCCTCCCGCGCGAAGACCTCCAGCAGCGCCCGCGTGCGCCCGAAGCGCCGCTCGGCGGGCTGATACGGATCGGTGGCGGCGCCTATGGCGATGCGGCCGGCCCGATCGATGGAGCGCAGTTCGCGCCGCAGCAGGTCCGCGGTCCCGGCTTTGGCGTAGATACGGGACTCGAACTCGCGCCCGTCCGGCATGCCCATGAATTCGTGGGTGTAGCGCGCGAAGCAGTAATGGCAGCCGAACTCGCAGCCGCGGTAGGGGTTGATGGTCCATTGGAAAGGCATGCCGGGGCGGGTGCGGTTGAGGATGGAGCGCGCCCCGATTTCGAAGTACTCGACCTGCGACTTGGCCTCCAGCAGTGGGCTGTGGGCCGCCATACGGGCGATGCCGATCAATTCAGGCATGCTCCTAGTTTCGCCTTTTTTTCGCCAGTCTGGCAAGTGCCGCGCGCCCCCAGGGCCGGGGACGCCCGCAGTATCCTGGAGTAGGCACCTCATGCGCACTTTCTTCCTGTTCCTCTCGCGCCAGAAGCAGTTGCGGCAATGGATGGAAACTTCCCGGCGGGCCAGGCGCTGGTCGGCGCGCTTCGTGGCGGGCGACAACCTGCCGGACGCGCTGGCGACCTGCCGCCGGATCAACGGCGAAAGGATCGCCGTGACGCTCGATCATCTGGGCGAAAACGTCACGTCGCTGGCGGAAGCGGCGGCTTCCCGGGACGCCTACCTGCGGGCCCTGGCCGAGATCGGCAAGCTGAAGATCGACGGCAATGTCTCGCTGAAGCTGACGCAATTCGGCATGGACCTGTCGCTGGAGGAGTGCCGGGCCAACGTGGAGCAACTGGTGCGGCAGGCGGCCGCCATGGGCAACTTCGTGCGCGTGGACATGGAATCGAGCGAGTACACGGACCGCACGCTGGCGCTGGTGACGGACCTCCACGCGCGCTACCAGGCCACCGGCACGGTGATCCAGGCCTATTTGTACCGCAGCCGGAAGGATGTGGAGATGCTGTGCGAGCGCGGCATCCGCGTGCGCCTGTGCAAGGGAGCGTACCTGGAGCCGCACACGGTGGCGTTCCAGAAAAAAGCCGACGTAGACCGCAGTTTCGTGGAATTAATGAACATTCTGCTGGAGCGCGGCGTCTATCCGGCTATCGCCACGCATGACGAAAGAATCATCGAGGAGACCAGGCGTTTCGTGGAGTCGCGCAAGATTTCGCGCGACTCGTTCGAATTCCAGATGCTTTACGGCATCCGGCGCGACATTCAGCGGCGGCTGGCCGGCGAAGGATACCGGCTGCGGCTGTATGTGCCGTACGGGGGGGCATGGTATCCGTACTTCATGCGGCGCCTGGCGGAACGGCCGGCCAACGTGTTCTTTCTGGCGCGTAACCTGTTGCGCAGTTGAGCGGCGTTCCGGTTACGGAACTTAGGAGCGAGAGGCGGCATCTAAGCGTATATGCGGTACTGGGGCTACCTGACCGGAAAACTCGGTGTGTCCGCGGCGGTCATGTACGGCCTGTTGCGCTGGCTGAACCTGAGCTGGCCTTTCCCGCCGAAGTTCCACAATTACGCCCCGCCGCGCTTCGGGTACGACCTGCTGTACACGCTGTTCGCCGGGTTGTGGTTCCTGTCCTGCTGCGGCCTGCTGTACCTGTGCGTCTGGGACCAGCGCTATCGCTGCCGGGTGTGTCTGCGGCGCCTGCGCATGCCGGTGGAGACCGGATCGTGGGGCGGCATGCTGCTACTGGGACGGCCGCGCATCGAGTACATCTGCCCATACGGCCATGGAACCCTGAAGCTCGCCGAGTTGCAGATCTCCGGGCTGGAGAACCCCGAGTGGAACCCGCACGGCGAGATGTGGGACGAATTGTGCGCGCCGGCGCAGGATCGGGACCGGCGGCCGTGATCGCACGCCGCCTGCGCCAGGCCGCGGGAGTGGCGGTGCTGGCGATCCTGGCGATCCTGGGCGCGCGGCTGATCCCCATCTACATCCACAACCAGGAGTTGCAGCAGTTCGTGGAGGACGTGACGCATCGCCCGGCTGCGCCCGCCACGTCCGACGAGGTTTTGCGCGCCTGGGTGCTGGAGAAGGCCGCCGATCTGGATCTTCCGGTGGTGGCCGATAATGTCCGCATCGCGCGCCCGGCCGGCGCCGTGCGCATGGACGTACGCTACGTGGTGCGGGTGAACCTGCCTCTATATACGGTGGACCTGCACTTTTATCCCGGCGCCGGCAGCAGGTAAGCGCCGCCGCCGCACCGGGCGCGCCGCCCTGTGAGAGAATCATGGGTAGTGGCAGCAAGAAAGTCCGACCCCAGGAAGAAAGTCAGAGTTCGGGTGCCGCGGAAAGCCTACCTGGTCCGCTTCCTTCTCCATCCGGCGGGCAAAGCCCTGGTGATCTCCTGTACGCTGGCCTTCATGGTGGGGGCGGGCGTGCTGACGCATTACTATTCAAAGTATTCGCGGCTGATCGACCAGAAGCTGCGCGCGGGACCTTTCGCCAACACCTCGAAGATCTTCGCGGCGCCGCGCCTGGTGGCGGTGGGCGACGCCATCACCGCCGCCGACATCGCCGGGGAACTGCGCCGCGCGGGTTACACCGAATCGCGCGGCAACCCCATGGGGTCGTTCCAGATGCGGCCGGACGGCGGCATCGAGGTGTATCCCGGGCCGGATTCGTATTTCGACCAGGAATCCGGGGTGATCAAGTTCGCGGGCGGACGGATTTCGCAGATCGTCTCGCTGCGCGACAACACGGGGCGGCCGGAATACCGCCTGGAGCCGCAGCTCATCACCAACCTCTTCGACCGCAACCGCGAGAAACGGCGCCTGGTGAAATTCGCGGACATCCCCAAGGTGCTGATCGACGCGGTCACTTCGGCGGAGGACAAGCGCTTCTTCCAGCACCAGGGCATCGACCCGCTGCGCATTGTCAAGGCCGCCTACGTGGATTTGAGGGAGGGGCGCAAGGAACAAGGGGCTTCCACGCTGAGCCAGCAGCTTGCGCGCGGGCTGTGGCTGGCGCCGGAAAAGCGCTGGACGCGGAAGCTGGCGGAGCTGCTGATCACCTTCCGCCTGGAACAGACGCTCACCAAGCAGCAGATTTTTGAGGATTACGCCAACCAGGTTTACCTGGGCCGCCGCGGCAGCTTCAGCATCAACGGGTTCGGCGAGGCGGCTGAGGCGTATTTCGGCAAGGACATCCGGCAGCTCTCGCCGCCGGAGGCGGCCACCCTGGCCGGGATCATCCAGCGGCCGGGATACTACAATCCTTACCGCTACCCGGACCGGGTGCGGGAGCGCCGCAACGTGGTGCTGTCGCTGATGCGGCAGAACGGCGACCTCGGCGACCGCGATTACGCGCTGGCGGTGGACTCGCCGCTGAACCTGGCCAAGGGCGTGAGCCAGTCGCTGGATGCCCCCTATTTCGTCGACCAGGTGAACGAGTTTCTGCAAAGCCAGTTCCAGGACATCGACTTCCAGGCCAATTCCTTCCGGGTCTACACCACGCTCGATCTGGACCTGCAGCGCGCGGCGGCTGAAGCCATCCGCGACGGCATGCAAAGCGTGGACGAGCTGATCCGCAAACAGAGGCGATTCAAGGGCCAGCCGGTTCCGGAGGCGCAATGCGCGCTGGTCGCGCTCGATCCGCACACCGGGGAGATCAAGGCGCTTGCCGGCGGGCGGAACTATGGCGCCAGCCAGCTCAACCACGTGCTGGCCAAGCGCCAGCCGGGATCCATCTTCAAGCCTTTCGTTTACACCGCCGCGCTGAACACGGCCATCGAGGGCGGACCGCGCATTCTCACCGCCGGGACCACGGTGCTGGATGAGCCGACCACCTTTTGGTACGACAACAAGCCCTACGAACCCAGCAACTTCAAACACGAGTTTTACGGCACGGTCACGCTGCGCCGGGCGCTGGCCCACTCGCTGAATGTGGCCACGGTCAAGGTGGGCGAAATGGTGGGTTTCGATACGGTGGTCGACTTCGCCAAGAAGGCGGGTCTGAACTACGACATCCAGCCCACGCCGGCGGTGGCCCTGGGCGCCTACGAGGTGACCCCCATGGAGATGGCCGGCGCCTACACCATCTTCGCCAACGGGGGCGTTTACGTGCGGCCGAATTTCGTATCCATGGTGCGGTCGCAGGACGGCAAGGGGATCTACGAAAACAAGACCGAGAAGCGCCCGGTGCTGGATCCGCGGGTGGCCTATCTGATGACCAACCTGATGGAAGAGGTGATGCGCTCGGGCACGGCGGCGGGGGTGCGCGCGCTGGGCTTCACGGCCCCGGCGGCGGGCAAGACCGGGACCTCCCACGACGGGTGGTTTGCCGGCTACACTTCGAACCTGCTGTGCATCGTGTGGGTGGGGTTCGACGACAACCGGCAACTGGACCTGGAAGGGGCGCATTCGGCGCTGCCCATCTGGACCGAGTTCATGAAGCGCGCGCTGCAGTACCGCGAGTACCGGGATACGCGGCCGTTCGAGGCGCCGGACGGCATCGTGTCGGTCGAGATCGATCCCGAATCGGGCATGCTGGCCACGCCCAACTGTCCCGCGGCGATCAGTGAAGTCTATATTTCCGGCACGCAGCCGGTGACGGTCTGCCCGCTGCATGGCCGGGGACAGCAAAACGTCACCCACGTAGCCGGATGGGAGATTCCCGGCGCCGGGGGCCCCGGGGCCGCGCTGCCGCCGCCCCACGTGGACAGTCCGCCGCAGGCCCTGGCGGCGCGCCACGCGCATGCCCAGCCGCCGCCTCCCGCCCCGGCCGTCCCCAAGGCCGAAAAGCCCAAGGAAAAGAAAAGTCTGCTCCGGCGGCTGCTGGGTGTGTTTAAATAAGAGGCAAAGGGAGGCCTTATGGTTTCCGCTCGCAACCTCGCTGTCGTTTTCGCCGCTCTACTGGGTTCCGTGGCTGCTTTTGCCCAGGAGCCCAATCCCGCGCCGGAGATATCCCAGGCGCCGCCCGCCACGCCGGTTTCCAGCATCCCTGCCGCCCCGCTCACGCCCGAGCAGCGCGGCGATGTGCTGATGGCCCGCAAGGAATACCGCGAAGCCATCGAGTCCTACGGCCAGGCGCCGCAGAATTCGGCGGTCATCTTAAACAAGACGGGCATCGCCTACCACCAGATGACGGAGTTGGGCGCCGCCATGAAGCGCTACCAGCGCGCCATCCGCCTGGATGCCAAATATTCCGAGGCGATCAACAACCTGGGCACCGTGTATTATGCCGAGAAGCGCTATGGCAAGGCCATCGGCTTCTACAAGCGCGCCCTGAAGCTGGCCCCCGATTCCGCGTCGATTTACAGCAATCTGGGCACCGCCTATTTCGCCGAGAAGAAGTACAAGGACGCCGCCGTAGCCTACGACAAGGCGATGCAGCTCGATCCGGAGATTTTCGAGCACCGCAGCACCTACGGCGTGCTGCTGCAGGAGCGCACCGTGGACGAGCGCGCCAAATTCCATTACTATCTGGCCAAGATTTACGCCAAGGAGGGCCAGAAGGAGCGCGCGCTGCTGTACATTCGCAAGGCGCTGGAAGAAGGCTTCACGGACAAGAAGAAGCTGATGCAGGATCCGGAGTTCGCCGCCCTGCGCGACTTGCCGGAGTTCAAGGAGCTGCTCACGCTGGAGCCGCGTGTACTGTAGGTCTGCCCGCGCGCTGCTCATCTGTTCGCTTGCGTTTCTGGCCGCCTGCTCCCGCGACAGCCGCCATACGGCGCCGCGGTTGGCTGTTCTGCGATTCGAAAATCTCTCGGCGGACCCGTCGCTCGACTGGATGGGCCGGGCCTTTTCCGAGATTCTTTCCGGGGAGCTCGAAGGCTCGACGCAACTGGGCGTGATCCAACTACCCGCGCGGCGGGCCTTCGAAGCGATGCTCGGCGCCAGGTCCGCGTCGCCGGGAATCTCGGCGGGAAGCACGGCCGCGCTGGTGGCCGGCGCCAACGGGATGGTCTACGGCCACTTCTCGGTGGCCGGCGGCGTCCTGCGCGCCAGCGCGATCCAGGAGGATCTGGCCACGCACCAGATGGTCAAGGCCGTGCAGGCCGGCGGGCCCGCCGGCGAGGGTATTTTTCCGGTGGCCGACGCGCTGGCGCGCCAGTTGGGGGAAACCCATCCTTTCGGCACGCGCAACCCGCAGGCCCTGCGCGACTATGCCGCCGCCCTGGAATCGCCCGACGCCGGCACGGCTGCCGGCGATTTCGCTCAAGCCACCGCGGCCGACCCGGATTTCGGGCGCGCCTACGTGCTGTGGCTGGACGGGGCCCTGGCGCGGCGGGACCGCGCGGAGGCGGAGCGGGTGATCGGGCTGGCGCAGGCGCACCTGGCGCGCTTCCCGGAGATCGACCGCGCCGCGGTCAACCTGGGCGCGGCCGCATTGCGCGGCGATTATGGCGCACAAACCGAGGCGCTGCGCACGCTGGCGCGTCTCGATCCCGCCGACCCGGACCGCCATCGCACGCTGGCCGAGCGGCTGATGAGCGTGCGCGATTACGACGGCGCCATCGTGGAGTTCCGGCGGGCCCTCACCCTGCGGCCCGACGACATCGCGGCGCTGAACAGCATGGGTTACGCGGCGGCGTTTTCCGGCGATTTGCCCACCGCCATACGGGTGCTGCGCGGCTACGAGGAACTGCGTCCGCAGGAACCCAATCCGCTGGACTCGCTGGGTGACGCGCACTTCGCCCTGGGGCGGTTCGCCGAGGCCGAGCAATTTTACCTGGCGGCGCAGGCCAAGTCGCCGGCCTTTCTGAACGGCGGCGAAGTGTTGAAAGCCGCGCAGGCACGCCTGATGACGGGCGATATTCCGGGCGCCGGCGGGCTGTTCCAGCGCTACCTGAAGGAACGGCAGGCGGCGCGCGATCCCAGCGCGCCGTATCATGCCGCTGCGTGGTTGTGGGCCACCGGCCAGCGCCGCGCGGCGGTGGCCGGCATGGAGCGACTGGTGGGCAGCGATCCCCGCGCCAGCGCCCAGGCGGCGGTGTGGCTGTTGGCACTGGGCGAACGCGCGCGCGCCGCCGCCCACGCGCGCCAAGCGGTGGCTGAAGCGATCCCGGCCACCTCAGCCGTTGCCGCGCTGGCCGCTTACCTGGCGCAGCCGGAGGACTTTCCCGCGCCCTCGCAATCTCCGCTGAAGGAGTATGCGCAGGCCTACGCGCTGTTGTTCGCCAGGCAATTTCAACCCGCCGCCGGGATCCTGCGGCAGCTCTATGGATACCCTACCGGCGACCTGGACGACGGCCTGGCGGTGCTGCTCGCCTGGGCCTACCAGCAGACCGGCGAATGGCAAAAGGCCGAACCGCTCCTGCGGCTGACGCCCCTGCCGCAAGCCTCGGGCATGCCGGTGTTTTCGGCGCTCTACTTTCCGCGGGTGTTCTACCTGCGCGGCGCGGTGCTGGACCGGGAAGGGCATCACGCCGAAGCCGCGGCGTATTTCAAGCTGTTCCACGCGCTTTCCGGCCCGGATGCCACCATCTGGGCGGAGCCGTAAGTCCGGCCATGCCGGTTCCCAAGCCTTTGCCGCGCGAGGCGGCCCTGCTTTTGATCGATCTGCAGAAGGCCATCGACCATCCGGACTGGGGCGCGCGCAACAATCCGGAGGCGGAGCGCAACGTAGCGCGGTTGTTGGAGGCCTGGCGCGCCACGGGCCGGCCCGTCTATCACATCCGGCACGATTCCCGCGAGCCGGCCTCGCACTACCGGCCCGGCCAGCCCGGCCACGGCTTCAAGCCAGAGGCGCAGCCGGCCGCCGGCGAGGCCGTCATCGCCAAGACAAGCAACAGCGCGTTCATCGGCACGGACCTGGAAGCCAGGCTGCGCGCGGCGAACCAGACCGTGCTGGTGGCCGCCGGGGTCATCACCAACAATTCCGTGGAGGCCACCGTCCGGATGGCGGGCAACCTGGGCTTCGACACCTACCTGGTGGAAGACGCCACCTTCACTTTCGCCCGCGCGGACTGGCAGGGAAGGTGGCGGACGGCGGACGAGGTGCATGCCATGAGCCTGGCGAACCTGGACGGCGAGTATTGCACGGTGGCGCGGACGGCGGAGATTCTGGCGGCGCTGAGTTAGCCTCCGGCGGGCACGGCCCGGCCAAAGGCGCCGGAGAAGGCCGCCATCACCTGCGCGTCCACTTCGCTTTTGTGTCCCGGACTGCCGGCCGCCAGCAGGAAGCGCTGGTTGTGGTAATGCAGATCGGTATAATCCGCGATCAGGCCCGCGGCGAAGGCGGCCCGCAGCTCCTCGATGCCGTCGCGCAGCGAGTAGCGCGCGTGGAATCCCAGGCACTCCTCGATTCTGCGGAAGCTGACGCGATAGTTACGGGAATCGGCGTTGTTGACGTGTTCGACGCGCGTGCCCGGGAAGACCTCGCCGATGGCATCGGCCACGGCCGACAGCGTATAGTTCAGGCGCGAGTCGCCCACGTTGAGCACCTGGCCGCCCACCACGCGCACGGGCGCTTCCAGGGCCAGCGCGGTGGCTTCCACCAGGTCCCGGACGTGAATGAACGGACGCCATTGCCGGCCGTTGTAAATGGTAATGACTCCCTCCTGCGCGGCCTTGGCGGTGAGTAAGTTGACCACTAAGTCGAAGCGCGGGCGGGGCGAGAGGCCGAACACCGTGGCGTAGCGCAGGATGGTGGGGTGGAAGGTGTCCGAGCGGGCTTCCAGCAGGGCGCGCTCGGAATCCACTTTGGTGTGGCCGTAGAAGGAGACGGGCCGGACCTCGGACTCTTCGTCCACTTCCACGTCCGTGGCGCCGTAGACGCTGCAACTGGAGGCGAAGATCAGGCGGCTGACGCCGTGGCCCTTGGCGATCTCGATCAGCATGCGGGTGGCGGCGTAGTTGATCTCCAGCGCGGAGGTGCGGTCCTGTTCGCAGGCGGGATCGCCCACGATGGCGGCGAGCTGCACCACGGAATCCACGCCGCTGACGGCCTTGACGACATCCTGGATATTGCGGCAATCGCCGGCCATCAGCTCGAAATTGCGGTGGCGCATGGCGGCCTGGAGCGGTTCGCCGCCGTAAACCAGGCTGTCGAGCACGCGCACCTTGCAGCCGCTGTGGAGCAGGCGCTCGACCAGCAGGGAGCCGATGTAACCCGCGCCGCCCACCACCAGCACGCGCTTGGCGGGGGGCGGGCCGGGTTCGGGTTTCAGGATGAAACGCCGCTCGAACCAGGTCTTCAGCAGGCGCGCGCCGCACAATGCGCCGCCCGCCAGGACCACGAAGGGCAGGGCCACGCTGCGGCCGGTGCTCTGCATTTTGAACAGGAGGAAGTCGGCGGCGAAGAACAGCATCACCGCAAGGGTTACTCCGCGCAGAATCACCCAGGCCTTGCGGCGGCCCTGGTAGGCGCGCGAATGGGTGTAGAAGCCGTGGAAGAGGAACACCACGGGGAAGATGGGCGAGAGCAGCCCGAAGAAGGTCATATAGTAATGACTGAATCCGCGGATGAGTTGCTGGGCCTCCAGGCCGTGACCCAGGGAGGTGCGGTAGGTCACGGAAACGGCCAGCGCCAGGAGCATGCTGGCGTGCACGATGAGGAAGTCGGCCAGGATGCGCGGGGCGGCTTCCTTCCAGGTGAGATGGCGCAGGGCATTCAACATGCGCGGGCCCCCTGGCGTTGGGCCGGGCGGGCCTGGTTGCGGATGGCCCAGGCCACCCGGCTGACCGTCGCGGCGGGCAGCGATTCGTAGACCGGCAGGCTCAGCACGGATCCGGAGACGGCGTCGGTTTCGGGCAGCGGCGCGGCGGCGAACGGGCGGAAGAGCGCCTGCTGGTGCAGAGGCGGATAGAAGTATTTCTTGGTCTCGATATTCTGGGCGAGCAGGGCGGCGGCCAGTTCGTCGCGGGTCAGGCCGAAAGCTTGCGGGTCGACGCGCACGGAATAGTCTTTGTAGGTGGAGGCATGTCCGGGCGGAAGCTTCTGGAAGCCGAGGCCCGGCGTGTCCGCCAGCTCCGCGGTGTACAGGGCCGCGATCTGGTTGTGCTTGCGCACTTTGACCGGCACCAGGTCGAGGCCGGCCAGGGCCAGGGCGGCGTTGAATTCGGTCATGCGGGAGTTCAGCCCCAGCAGCATGGGATCGTAGCTTCCCAGGTCGCCGTAGTTTCTGCCGGCGCGCAATTTGTGCGCGAGCAGGGAGTCATTGGTGCAGACCAGGCCGCCCTCGCCGGCCACCAGCAGCTTGGTGGGCGAGAGGGAGAAGACTTCCGCGTCGCCGAAGCGGCCCACGGGCCGTCCCCGGTAGCGTGCGCCGAAGGCGTGCGCGGCATCGAACAGGAGTTTCAGGCCGTGGCGCGCGGCGATCTCCTCGAGCTCCTTCACCGGCGCGGGGTTGCCATACAGATGCACCGCCAGGATCGCGGAGGTGCGCGGGGTGATGGCGTTTTCCACCGCGCGCGGATCGACGTTCCAGGTTTCGGGATCGCAATCGGCAAAGACGGGCGTGAGGCCGTTCCACAGCGCGGCATGGCCGGTGGCGAAGAAGGTGAAGCTGGGCAGGATGACTTCGCCGCGCAAGCCGAGGGCTTTCATCACCAGCATCAGCCCGCTGGTGCAGCTCGACACGGCGACGGTATGCCGCACGCCGAGCCGCTCGCACACGGCCGCCTCCAGGCGGGCCACCAGGGCGCCGTTGGTGATCAGTCCCTGCTCGAAGACCGGTAGGTACTCGGAAACCACACGCTCCAACGGGGGCAGCGTGGGATTGATGAAGCGGAAGCGCTCTCTGAACAGAGGCGCGGCGATGGTTTCCGTCACGGGCGGCGGTACAAAGCCTAGTTGGGCCATAAATGAAGCTCCTTTATCTGGGGCGAATCACCCGGCAGGGCGTTCCGTATGCCACTACCCCGTCCGGGAGGTTCTGCAGGACCGTGGAACCAGCGCCGACGATGGTGTCCGCGCCGATGGAGATCCCCTGGATGACAATGGCGCCCATGGACAGCACGCTGCCGGCGCCGAGCCGTACATTGCCGCCGGTGGCGGCGTTGGGCTGCACGCAACTGAAAGATTCGAGGATGTTGTCGTGGTCCACCGAAGCGTTGGTATTGACAAAGCAGAAATCGCCGATGCGAGTGTCCGGATTGACGGCGACCCCGGCCATGATGGCGATACCCTGGCCCAGGTGGACGCCGCGGGCGATGCGGGCCGAAGGGTGGATGGCGTTGACGAACATCAGATCCGGGGCTATGGCGCGCACGCGGCCGGCGACCTGGCGGCGGACGCGGTTATCGCCGATGGCGACGATGGCGCCCCGGACGCGATGCTTCCCGATCAATTCCGGCAGGCTGTCTTCGGGGCCCAGCACTTCGTATCCCATCACCTGCGTGCCGCGAGGTTTGTAAGTGTCGATCAGCCCGGCGATGCTCCAGGTCAACTGGCGTTCGAGGATATCGACGATCACCTTGGCGTGGCCGGAGGCGCCCACGACAAAGACGGCGTCAACGCTCATGGGGGCAGGCCTCCTTGGCGCCTTTGAAGAAGCCGCGCAAAACCGTGCGCGGCCCGCGCCGGCGGGGTCCTGTTGCCGCCCTGTCCGGCGGCGCGGACTCGCGCCCCTTTGCGCTTCCCAGGAACTCAGGCATGGTGGCATGGCCGTCGCGGCTGATACCCTGGCGGCGCGCCAGGGCCGCCAACGTCAGGACGACGATCTTCAGGTCCAGCCACAAGGAGCGATGGTCGACATACCACACGTCGAGCTCGAACTTCTCTTCCCAGGTGAGCGCATTGCGGCCGTTCACCTGGGCCCAGCCGGTGATTCCCGGCTTCGCCTCATAGCGGCGGACCTGGCGGGCGTCGCAGCGCTGGTAGTAGCAGGCCAGCAGGGGGCGCGGGCCGGTCAGGCTCATCTCTCCCGCCAGGACGTTGTATAACTGCGGCAGTTCATCCATGCTGGCGCGGCGCAGCCAGCGGCCCAGGGGAGTCAGGCGTAGCTCGTCGGGCAGTAACTCACCCGCGCTGTCACGCTCCTCCGACATAGTCCGGAACTTATAGAGTTCGAATACACTGCCACGCAGGCCGCGGCGGCGCTGGCGAAACAGCACCGGCCGGCCCATCGCCAGCCGGATGGCCAGGGCGGACGCCGCCAGCACCGGGGAGAGCAGCAGCAGTCCCAGCAGCGCGCCGAAGATGTCGATCAGCCGTTTGGTCACAGGTTCACCGCGGAGAGGATGGCCTCACCCGCCAGGAAAGCGCGGGAATCAAACTGGAGCGGCGGCGGCGCGCCGTCGCGGATGTGGCGATAGAGCTGGTGGACCTCGCGCGCGGTGCGGCGCACGTCGAACATCTCCGCGACCAGCGCCGCGCCGGCGCGGGCCATGGCGCGATAAGGCTCGGGGTCGTCCATCACCCGCAGGAGGGCGGCGGCCATCGCTTCCGGGTTGCGGATGGGCGTGAGCACGCCGGTTAGCCCGTCCATAACGACTTCGGGAAGTCCGCCCACCGCACCGGCGATCACGGGCACGCCGGCCAGGAGCGGCTCGACCACGCCGCCGCAATTCTCGGACAAGGGTGCGTGGATGGCGCAATCGAAGTCCGGCCAGCATTCGCGCACGGCGGCAAAGGAGAGATGGCCGGGCATCAGGATGCGCCCCTGGCCCACCGCTTCCGCGCGGCGGCGCAGGCGCTCGTGATAGCTCGCGGCGCCGCCCCAGGGACCGCCCGCCAGGACGCCCACCACGCCGGAGCGCCGGCGCAGCACCAGGCCCAGCGCGTCGATCAGGTCTTCGTGGCATTTCAGTCCCACGCGCTGGCCCAGGTAATACTTGGGCCCGTAGATGTAACTCACATTGCCGGCGACGAAGGAGCGGGGCGGGATACCCAGGCGCCGCCGCAGGGCGTGCGAGCGGGCGGAGGAAAAGCCGGCCGGCTGGAACCCGTAGTAACTCAGAAAGACACGGGTAGGGTCCACGCCGGCGCGCAGGTAATGGTCCCGTATGCAACGGCTGGAGGCAATCCAGAAATCGTTGGGACCGGCGCTGGCCAGGTCCCAGGTGCGATGCAGCCGGTGTTCCAGGTGGAGCGGGCCGGGGACCTGGAAGATGCGCGGCGCCGGGTGGTTGGCGCCCAGGGCCAGACGCAACACCAGGGCCGGGCCGGCGTGGTGGACGTGGATCAAGTCGGGTTTCACGGCCGCCACCAGCGCGCGGGCGCGGGCGCACACGGCCTTCAGGCGCCAGGGGCGGGCCGTGGGAAAATCGAGCGGCGCAATGTGGATGGCGGCGTTGGCGTCCTCCCAATCGGCGGCGCGGCTGCCGTGCGGCGCGGGCAGGGCGGCGTGCACTTCCACGCCCAGGCGCGCCAGTTCGGCGGCTTGCAGGGCGGCCCAGCGGGCGCCATCCGCGGTCTTCACGATGTGCAGCACCTTCATGCGATCCACTCCGGTTGGGCTTCCGAGGGGACGCCCCGGCAATGCTTCGCCAGCCAGCGTTCGGTGTTCTGCCGCAAGCGGCTGTAAAAGGCGTTTCTGCGCCGCGACAAAATCTCTTCACCGTATTCGCGGGCCTTGGCCAGGTTGCGCCGGGACATCCGGTGCAGCCTGCCGGGGTCACGCAAGAGCTCCTCGATTTTGGCGGACAGGGCGGCGGCGTCTCCCGGAGGCACCAGGTCCTCGGGCGGCAACAGCTCCACGATGCCGCCCACCGCGGTTCCGACACAGGGCAGGCCGCGAGCCATGGCTTCCACCATGGCGCGGGGAAGGCCTTCGGTGCGCGACGGCAGGACGAAGAGGTCGGCTTTGTCCAGCTCGGCCCGCACCGCCGCGCCGCCGGGTATCTCGCCCAGAAAGCGCACCTGGGAAGCGATGCCGAGGGCACGCGCGGACCTTTCCAATTCCGCGCGATGGCGGCCGTCGCCGATGACCACCACGCGCACGTCCAGGCCGCGCGCGACCAGGCGCCGCGCCGCCTGAAGCAGGATGTCCGGCCCTTTGTACATCTGGGCCAGCGAACCGACGAAGACCAACGTGGCGCCGTTGTGCTGGAGGCCGGGCGCGGGCGTGGTGGCGAAGGCTTCGTCCCGCAGTTCGACGTTGGCGTAGAAAGTAGTGAAGGTCCGCGGACCGGGGACCAGCGACTCCGCGGGGAGGTCCACATCCGAAGCGCCGATGCTGTACCGGGAACAGGGATAGCGGCGCTGCAGGATCGTCTCCGTGACGTAGGCCACCGCCTGGGCCCGCCGGCACTGCCGCCGGAGGGCGCGCGTGAACCACACGCGAAACACCGGACGCAAGGGGTGGCGAACCGCGCCCGGCCCGAAGGCCTCGTAGGGATCGCCGCCCACTTCCAGTCCAAACGGGTACGCCGCGCGGGACAAGCGGGGCACGAGCACGTTGCCCACCTGGGAGAGCGCGCGGATCAGCACCGCGTCGCCGGGGCGGAACGCATCGAGCACCGCCCGCTTGACCGCGCCCTGGCGCAGCAGATACTGCCATGGCCCCAGATAGTAGGGAACCGGCACGACGGTGACGCCGGGGCCGTTCACCCGGCGCCAGCCGGGCGGGATGCCGGGAAGGGTTTCCACGCGCGCCACGACGTTGACCGCATCGAAGACCGCCAGGTAGCGCTGGAAGAAGGCGTGGGCATAGGCGGTCCTGGTCCATACCGAGCCATCCGGCGCGCCGCGGAACCGGAAATCCAGCAGAACCGAGACGGTCATGGCCGGACCGTCTCCACGCGCACCCTGCGCCAGGCCGGCAGCGCCGCGCCTGCCGGCACGCCGGCACGCGGCCGGGCAAGGCTGCGCGCCATTCTGGCGGGTTGCGGGGCTTTGGCGGTGGACACCATGGCCCACAGCGCGGAACCCAGCGCGATCCAGTACACTTCGCGCTGCACCACCAGCCCCGTGCCCACCAACCCAAGGAACATCACAAAAGCGCAGCGCTGCCAGCCGCAGGACAAGGAATCCAGCAGATAGGCATTGCGCGCGATCCGAAGAGCGACCAGCAAGGTAAGAGCCAGGCCGCCCAGTCCAAACGCCAGGCCATTCTGCACCAGCGAGTTGTGGGGATACAGCCGCCACAGCCGGTCGCGTCCGGGGAGCCGGCCGGAGAACTCGTAAAACTTTCCCAGTTCCTTATCCACGCCTCCGGTGCCAACGCCGGTGAGCCAGTGGTTGGCATCCAGGAAATCGCGGGCGGCGAACTGCCAGATTTTGGTGCGGTCGCCGAGGCTGCCGAGGTTGTCCTCTTCGTCCCATACCAGGCGGTTGACCACGCCGCGATAGACCGCGCCATTGGAGATCGCAAAATCGGCGGTGAACAGGCACACGAACAGCACAAACGCGGCACAGGCGGCGGTGGCGAGCAAGGCCGGGCGGCGCCGCAGGCGCATGAAGACAATCACGCCGCCGGCGCCGGTCAAGGCCAGCAGCCCGGTGCGCGTCTGGGTAAGAAAGCAGGCCAGGCTCAGCACCACCAGGGCCGCGACGAAGACCACGCGGCTCCACTTGCGCCGGGGAAAACCTATCAGGGCGGCCACGATTCCGGCGGCCGCCTGGGTGCCCACGACGTTCGCGTTGGTGATCTGCGTCCCGGTGGAATCCACGATGGTGCCCCATCGCCCGGGGCCGGCCGGCTGGGTGAGTCCGTAGAGCATGCCGATGGCGGTCACCACCGCGAAGACCCCCAAGAATTGGGGCAGGTAGTTATGCTTGCGGATCAGGGCGGACACGGGCAGGGTCAACAGAAAACCGGCGGCCAGCAGCATGCCGCGCCCTTGCTCCGTGGCGTCGGTCCACAGAATGCCGGCGCACATCAGGAACGCGCACAACAGCACTGGCAAGGACCTGGCGAAGCCGCCATAGCGGTGGAAGCAATAGCACCCGAAGAACGCCGCCGGGGCGGAGATATACAGGTAAAAGCGCGAGCCTACCCATTCGGGAAGACTGGTGGCGCTGAGCAGGTCCGGCATCAGCCACACCACGGCGATGCCGGCGGCTACCAGAAACAGACTGAAGCGTTCGAGGCGGTTCATTTGGTGAGGTCCGGTTGCAGGATGGGCCGGCCGGCCGGTCTGGCGGCGGGGTGTCCGGCATACATGGCGGCGAGGTAGCCCAGACGCTGGGTGATGGAGAAGGGGCCGGCCTCGACCACGCGCAGGGCGCGCCGGGGGTCATAGCGCGCCTGCCGCGCCAGATCCAACGCGACGCGGGCCCACTCCTCCGGGCCGGCCGCCAGCGGCAGGCAGGCCACGATTTCGGGGTTGATGACGGCTTCCCGGGTCACGTTCGCGGACAGGACCGAGCGCACCCCGGCCGCCTGAATCTCAATCATGCTGACGGGCAAACCTTCGTGCAGGGAGGGCAGCAGGCCCACGTCCATGGCGCCCCGCACCAGGCGCGGAACATCCGGGCGCAGGCCGGCGAAGATCACCTTGGATTCCAGGCCGGCCTCCCGCACCCGCCGTTCCGCGGCGGGGCGCAGCGGTCCGTCGCCCACCAGCAGAAACCTGGCGCGGGGCTCGCGCAGCACCACGTGGGCCGCCACATCGATCAGGAAGGTGTGGTTCTTCATGGGCGAGAAGCGCCCCACGTGGCCGAAGACCAGGTCCTGGGGCGACAGGCCGAATTCGGCCCGCACGGCGTCGCGGGCGATGGCCTCGCGGAACGGGGCGAGGTCGATGGCGCAGTAGAAGATCTGGAAGCGCCCGTCGCCGCGCCAGGCAGGGCCGAACAGGGCGGAGGCGGCGGGCTCGGCGGCGGCCAGGCCCAGGGTGCAATGCGCGCGGATGAGGCGGCGGCCGGCGGCCAGGTAGAGCCGGCGCGTCCGGCCGGCGCGCGCGTCGTCGCGGCCGGTATCGCTGTGGCTATGCGCGATGCGCACCGGAACGCCGTGCAGGCGGCCGAGCGCCAGGGGGAAGCCGCTGAAATGGTGCACGTGGCTGTGCAGCGCGTCGAACGGGCCGAAGCGCCGCACGATGCGCGAGAATTGCCAGGCATAGCGGGCGGGGTCGCGATAGTGCGGGCAGTGGAAGATGCGCGAGCCCAACGAGCGGATTTCCGCGTCATAGGCCGCGGGCTGCTCCGTGTGCACCAGGAAATCGAGTTGAAAGCGTTCCCGGTCGATGTGGCGCAGCACGTGCATCAGCCAGGTTTCCGCGCCCCCGCGGTTCATGGCGCCCAGGATGTGCAGGACGCGGACGGGTTTCACGGCACCCTCACGGACGGCGCGGCCGGGCGCGAGCCCAGGATCGCCAGGATGGCGACGAGTTGGAGCAATCCGGCGGCGGCCATGGCTTCGGCCGCGCCGCGCGCGCCGTGCCCTTTCACGAGCCAGGCGCAGGAGCCCAGAGTGAACGCGGTGACGCCGGCGAAGAGCGGCACCTGGCAGCGGAAGTAGCGGGCCGCGGTCAGAGCGTAGCCCGCGAAGGAGGTGAGATAGGTGAAGGCGGCGGCGATCATCAGCCAGACGAACACGCCCACATGGTTGGCGTAGGCGGCGCCATACAGCAGCGTCAGCATGGGACGGCCCGCGCACGCGGCCACCAGGACTCCCGCCGCGCCCAGCAGCAGGCCCAGCGCCAGCAAGCGCGCGGTGAGCTTGCGGAACGCGCCGGTCCTGCCGCCCGCCCAGCAGGCGGCCAGGCGCGGCGTGGCGGATTGCCCCAGGGCGTTCACCAGGGCGCCGCCGGCCAGCAGGATGTAACTGAGCGCGGAGAAGATGCCCAGCTCGCGGACGCCGCGCATGCCGCCGATCAGGTAGCGGGGCACGTTGCTGTTCAAGGAGGCCAGCATGGTGACGATGCCGAGGGGCAGGGAGATGCCCAGCAGGCGCCGGATGGCGGGCCAGTGATAGCGGGGCAGCAGGGAGCGAATGGATCCGCCGCGCAGGCTCGCGGCCCGCGGCAGGTCGAACCAGGCAAAGACGGCCGCCCAGGAGAGGGCCACGCCGCACACCGCGATCCAGACCACGCGCCAGAGCGCGAAGCACGCCGCGGCGGCCGCCAGAGAAAGCGCGCCGCGGAGCATCAGGGAGCGGGCCATCAGGTCCATGCGCTCGTGGAGCTGGAACAGGCCGTAGACGATGTCGCTGAGCGACTCGATGGCTTTACTGCACGCCAGGGCGGCGATGGCCGCGGCGGTGGCCCCGTGGTAACCGGCCACCGCGATGGCGCCGATCAGCAGCGCCGCGGCGGCCGTGGTGAGGGTCCGGGTACCGGCGTAGTCGGCGAAAGGGACCACGCAGAGCGCGTCGGTGGCCTGCACCGCGCGGAGCTGCAGACCGGCGAAGAGCATCACGGGCGCTGTAATCGCCAGGCCCAGGCTGAAGGTCCCGACGTCTTCCGGCCGGCCCAGCCGGGCCAGCAGGACCACCACGCCCCACTGGCAGCCGGTATAGACGATGTTGCCCGCCAGCGTCCAACCGAAGTTGGAGCGCAGGGAACGGCTGTGCGCCTCCCCGCGCGCGGGAACAGCGGCGTGCAGCTCCTCGATGGGTAACGCAATGCTCATGAATCCTACTGGGCGGGAGTGGCGTCCGGCTGTTCCGCGGCGCGGTAGTAGCGATAATACTTGCCGTAGTAACCGTAATAGCGGTAGCTGTCGCTCATGTCGCTGGTGACCGAGTTGAGCACCAGACCGACGATGTTGGCGCGCACGCGCTGCAGGGTGGTGATGGCGGAGCCTACCGATTTGCGGTCGGTCTCGCCGGCTTTGGCCACCACGACCACGCCGTCCACCGCGGCGGCCATTTGCAGCGGCTCGGGAAAGCCCAGGATGGGCGGGGAATCCACTACGATCAGGTCATAGTCGCGCGCCGCGTCCTCCAGGATCTCCGGCAGGCGGCGGCCGATGAGGTCCGCGCCGCGGCGGCTGGAAGGGCCGGTAGGCAGGATGTCCAGATCGGTGAGAGTGCCGAATTTCACCAGCTTCTCGCGCCATTGCAGGCCGTTCTGCAGGACCGCGGCCAGACCCGACTCCGGATTGAGACCCAGCTTGCTGTGGACTCCGGGACGGCGCAGGTCGCAGTCGATCAGCAGGGTCTTGTGGCGTTGCTGCGCGTGGGCGATGGCCAGGTGCACGGCGGTGGTGGTCTTGCCTTCCGCGGGCGTGGCGCTGGTGACCATCAGCGATTTCAACTGGCGGTCGAAGGAGCCCAGCAGGATGGAATTGCGCAGGGTGCGGACGGCTTCCTCGAAGGTAGTGACGGTGCGGTCCTGCCCGGCGCTATCCCCGGCGCGCACCAGCGCGGCGGCGCCCGGCTCGCTGGTGACCGCGGACCCCCGCCTGCGGCGCCAGGTCTTCACCATGGGCAGGCGGGCCCTCACTTCCAGTTGGAACAGAGTGGCGATCTGCTCCGGATCGCGCACGGAGCTGTCCAGCACGTCGGTAAGGACCGCGAAGCCCACCGCCAGCAAAGAGGAAAGCAGGAACGCCAGCAGCACGTTCAGCTTCAGATTGGGGAACACCGGTTTGACCGCCGCGCGGGCGGGATCGGCGATGCGGATGGAGCTGTTCTGGAATCCCGCATTGATGCCGGCCTCCTTGATCTTGCGGACCAGCTCTTCGTAGAGGGTCTTGTCGGCGTCGGCCTCCCGCTTGAGGGCCTGGTATTCGAAACTGCGGGCGTTCAGCCGGTCGAACTCCGCCTTGGTTTCGCCCACCGCCTTCTTCAGCATGGCTTCGCGGTTGACGGATTCGCTATACTCCACTTCCACGCGCTGGGCGGCGTTGCGGCGGCTCTGCACCAACTGCCGCTCGATCTCGTCCACCTGGGTGGCGGCCTTGCGGTATTCGGGGTGATTGGGGCCGTAGTGGGTCTTCACGTCGGCGAATTTCTGGCGGGCTTCGTCCAGCTTTTCGGAGAGGCTTTTCAGGTTTTCGCCCTGGGTGGAAACCTGCGCGGCTTCGAGCGATCCGCCCTGCACCGATTTCCAGGCGGACTCCTTGCGCACGCGGTCGGTCTGGGCGTTGGTGTACTCGGTGTTGAGCTGCAGCAGGCGGGCGGAGAGAATGCTGGTCTTCTCCTCCGGGTTGATGACGTTCAACTCGCGCTCGAACTGGGCCAGGGCGGCCGAGGAGCGTTCCATCTTGGCCTTGAGCTCCTCGAGCTGCTTTTCCATGAAGTCGGCCAGGGACGCCGACGAGCGGAAGCGGATGTTGTAGGTGTGCTCGACATAGGATCGCGCCACCGCGTTGGCCACGTTGGCCGCCAGGCGCGGATCGGCCGAGCGGTAGCTGATCAGCAGCAGGTAGGTGTTGGGCGGGCGGGTGACCTTGAGTTTGGGAAGCAGGACGGGGGCCTCTTCCTGGGCGTCGGACGGTCTTTCGGCGCCGTCACCGCCTTCCGGGTTCAGCAGACGGTACTGCTGCGCCACGGGCCGCAACACCGAGTCGGATTGAATGAGCTTGACCTGGGTGGCCAGGAACTGGTCGGCATCGTTGAGGGGCGACCGCGCGGCGTCCTGGCCGATGATGGCCGACGGCATTTGCCGGTCGATATCCACGGTGACGGTGGACTCGTAGATGGGCGTGAGGCGCGCCGAAATAATCAACGTCGTGGTGACGCAGGCGAAGACGAAACCCAGGATCTTCCAGCGGTGGCGGCGCAGGAGCCAGAGATAGTGGGCCAATGGGACGGCGGTCCGTTCGGGCGGTTCGACGTCGTAGCCATACCAGGAGGGCTGCAGGGCCTGGTTGGGGGCCGGCAAAGTTTTGGTTTCAGTCATGGCGTTGCTCACGGACGAACACCGGCGTAAATCAAAGCGGTACCGGCGCCGGCGCCGAGGACCAGGGCTTTTTCCAGAGCGCCGAGGGTCATACGGCGCCCATTGTTATCCGGCACGTAGAGAATATCGTTGGCCAGCAAGGTGGCGTCGGGAGCCTTTCTCCGCATGATGTGATCCAGCGGAATGCGGATCTCGTTCTTGCTGCCGTTGGCTTCCCGGCGGTAGATATAGGCGTCCTTGGCGGCATAGGGCGTAAGACCTTCCGACAGCGCCAGCATCTTCAGCACGGTGGATTCGGTGCCGTCCTGCACGGCGAAGGCGCCGGGCTTTTTGACGTTGCCGATCACGTAGACCTTGCCGGCTTCGGGCACGCGAATCTCCTCGCCGCCGATGAGCGCGATGTTCAAGGTGGGGTCGGCCGCGTCGATCAGGCCCTTCACCAGGATGCGCTGCACCAGCGAGGTGACCGAGCCGTCGGCGGCGGTCTGCGCGCGGCTGACCAGGATCTCGGGGCCGGCTTCGGGGGACAGGCCGCCGGCTTTGTTGAGCGCCTCCAGCAGCGTCACCGGTCCCGCCGCCTGGAAGGTAACCGGCTGCCGGACGGCCCCCGCCACGGAAATGGGGCGGCTGTTGTATTCGGCGATGGTCACGGTCACGAACGGGTCCACAATGAGCTGCTCGGCCATCAGGGCGGAGGCAATAGCCGCTTCCAGTTCGCCGGGCATCAGGCCTTCCGCCTTGATGCGCCGCTTCAGCATGGGGAGCCGCATGTAGCCATCGGCCCCTACCCGCACCGTGCGCGTGAGTTCCGGCGCGTCGTAGACCGAGACCGCCACCAGATCGTTGGCGCCGATGCGCTGCGCGGGCAAATTGGCGCCGGCGGGCTCCGGCGCCGGGCGCACCTGCGCGCCGGCCACGCCAAACATGGCGCAAAGTTGCATGGTGAGGCAGACGCGCAGGATGCCGGACGCACGCCCGCACCCGTCACGCCGATGGTCTGGATTCCGCATGAGAAGCTCCTTGGAGGAAGTGGTCCACCCGGTACCGCAGGACGGCGATCTGCTGTTCGAGCAAAGCGAAGCGCCGGTTCACCTCGCCGTCCTGGGCGTCAGGCTGTAAGTGTTCCAGTATCCCGGCGCGGGCAAATTCGGAAAGATTGCGGGCGCCCTCGCGCGCGCAGGCTTCCTGGAGCGCGTGGTACTCGTCCTGGCTGAGCCGGAATACGACGATCCGGTTTCTGGGTTTATTCGTCATTCGGGATCAGTTAGTCAGGTAAATATGGGCCATGCCGGCGTGTTCGGCGCCGTGCACGGCGCGGATCATGTCGCGGCCGATCTCCACCGCCACGGCGCGGCGCAACAGTTCCACCGAGACCACCACGAGCAGCGCATCCTTTTCACGGAGGAGCAGCCCTTCCAGGCCGGTGAGCGCCCCCCGCTCGATGCGAACCCTCTGTCCGGCCTCGAGGTACGGCCAAGGCTTCGCCGGCAGGCCGGACGCATGAATGGCCCGGATGCGGTCGATCTCTTCCTCCGCCACGGGGGCCGGCACGTTGGAAAAGCCCACCACGGAGGTGACCCCCGGCGTGTTCAGCACCGGCAGCCGGCTGGCGTAGGCGAAGCGGCAGAAGACGTATCCGGGAAACAGCGGCAGCTCCACGGACTGGCGGCGGTCGGTCCATTGACGCCGCGCGCGGTACAACGGCACGAACGACTCCAGGCCCTTGTTGCCCAAGTTGGCGGCCACGGCCTTCTCATGCCTGGGCTTGGCGGTCAATGCGAACCATGAGTGTGACTTAGTCGTCGGCACAAAGCTATCGCTATCTCAGTCCCATCCGGGACTAACTCAGAAGTAAGAGCAAAATCGGGTCGGCATACAAATGGTAAACACCGCGGTTACTTTTTCTCGGGTATTTTTTTTGGGGGGGGAAAGGGGAAGAGGAAAGACACTGCTGGGAGCGGGCGATGGTCCGCCCCCAGCAGTGTGGGGTCCAGCAAGGAATCGGGAATCCGGGTGTGGCGCAGCGCGTCAGCGGCTGGTGGAAGGCTGGCTGCCGCCCTGGCCGGGGAGCGCGCCGGCGGCCGCCAGTCCACCGACGGCGCCGCCCGCGGCCACACCTCCGATGATGGCTACCATGGCGCCGGTTGAAAGACCGCCCGCCGCACCAGCCGCCGCGCCGCCTGCCGCCGCACCGCCTGCCGCACCC
>VFSW01000958.1_pt1 | contig 42845 bp, 39 predicted proteins | sample 5358111 | NCBI WGS metagenome assembly VFSW01 (sample SAMN11554181, study PRJNA540505) | mine drainage metagenome | isolation source: sediment from site ElyBrook_90M | place: USA: Ely Copper Mine, Vershire, VT | collected 2017
CCCCCTTTGGAGATACACAAAAATGACGAAGAATTTGGCGGAAGGCCTGAAGGCCTCTTTACTGGTCATGATGGTCGCCACCCTTGGCGCTTGCGCAACGACCCCCAAGGCAGAACCGGCGCAGACCCCCGCCGCCGAGGGTCCGGCAGCAACCGCCCCGGCAGCCGAGGCGCCGGCAGCGCCAGCCGAGGAAACCAAGCAGTCCGGCATGGTTTCAAGCTATGAAGTGGCACGCGGAGATTGCCTGTGGACCATCGCCGGGCAAAGCCAGATCTACGGCAACCCGTACGAATGGCCGCTTATCTACAAGGCCAATAGCGGCAAGATGACGAGCGGACCAGATCTTATTTACCCCGGCCAGAGTTTCGACATCGAGCACAATGCGTCGAGCGCGGATATCGACCAGGCAATGCATTTTGCCAAGACCCGCGGAGCGTGGAAGCTCGGCGTCGAAGGTTCTGCTGACAAAGGGTATCTTGACGGCAAGTAAGTCCGGCATCCGCAAAGATTCCGGTTTACACGGAAGTATGAAAAAGGGGCCCGTTGGGCCCCTTTTTTCGTGGCTTTAGGGATTTCCGGTCCCTGCTGGCGCCTGCCTTTGCGTCCGGGCAATGCGGGTCGGTTCCTTCCTGCGCCCGCAGGCAGGGCACCCCGGGCGCTGACCTATTTCAGGTATGTGAACTGGAACTGTTCAAATGAACCGGTGATATTGATGAGCTTGGTTGGCTGTATCTGGTAGGTGCGGTAGCTGTTGTCGAGAAGCAGGGCGCGCCCCGGTTTGAACGTGCCGCGCGGTGCGATCAGGGTTTCCGGCTGTTGCAGGGGTTTCATCTCCGGTAACCGCAACGCCATCTTGAATTCGCTGCCCGCGGAATCAGCGGCCATCACCGCCATCGGTTCTGCTGCAGGTGCGAGGCGCTGTGCGCCGATCTCGATGTCATCAGGGCCGGAACTCCGTGCCCAGCGTACCACCGCGATGCCCCACGGCGCGTTCTGGCCGACCGTTCGCGTGGCAATGAGGTCCCCGACGTTTATGCGCTCGTCTTTGATGACGACTTTGCCAATCGAGAATCCGCCCGCGCTTTCTTCCAGCAGATCCCAAGGCGCTCCAGTGTTCCGCACCGACGCAGGCATCTCCACCGGTCGTGCGCCGGATGTGCTGATCTGCGTGCGCGCCGGCTGGGGCCCGACTTCGGTTGTGCTCAGATTGAACGGGACAGCATTGTTGGCGTAATAATTGATCGCGTTGATGCCGCAGGCTACCTCGAGTTTCGTGTCTTTCTTTTCCGTTCGCGGGAAGTGCCGCTTCGGATTGACTCCCCATGAAGTGATGAGACGCATCAGCATTTCATGACCGCGGTTGGCGTAAAATTCCCTCCCCAGCGCATCCGCAGGCGGCTGCTGACCGCTCTGCAGGGCGACAAGCTGCTGGTGCATCACGCGCGCCAGCTCGACCGTGGTGAGCAGCCGATACTGCGCTTCGGTGGTGATTGGAGTGCCCTCGATATTGGCGACGCCGGCGCGATCGTTGACCAGGTTGACGAGGAACTGGCAGTTCGGTCTGAGTGCGGCAATTGCCATGGTAAGCTGTGCCATGGGCGCATAGGCGTCGAGATATTCGCTGATTTTCTGCAGCATGCGCGCCGGAAGATGATACGGGTCGCTGAAGTCGAGCAGCAGGGCCTGATTGTATACATGTGCAACGCTGCTGTGCGGGACTGCGCTGTTGAGTTCGTCAGCCACCGGTACGTCGGTAATCCCTTCGATTTCCGCGTAACGGTAAAGCTGGTGAATTTCACGCCACGTGCCTTCCGGGCCCGGTGCATAGAGCTCGTAGGATTTGGCCAGAACTTCGGTGAGGTAGCGGATTGCCCGCTGGATCGGCAGCGCAAGCTCGGATCTGTCGGGCGCGTTATTCTTTTCCTCGTGGTCCCGGCCCACAACGATGCGCTTGTAACCGTAAGCCATTTCCACCTGAAACTGGCGCACGCGTTCCGCTACCAGCTTTCCGTCTTGCGGCAGAGGAAGTGGCAGTCCAAGATAGCGTTTTTGCTGCTCGGCGCAGACATCACGCACGGCACGGCGGTAGAGTTCGAGGAGCTGCAAGCGGGTGCTGTCATCGAGCAGCCTGCGGTTAAGGGCGGTCAGCGCATTGAAAAGCAGATGGCTTGACTCGGCCGCGTTAAGTACCGGCAGGTTGGCAAGCCACCGCCGGGTTTCGGCGACGCGAGTTTCAACGGTACCGTGACCGGTCTGAGCGGGAAGAATGAACTGTAAGGCCATTGCACGCATGCACTATTCCCCGAAAAAATCTACGGGCGATGAAGCGTATAATCCCGTTATTAGTGTATATATATCCGAATTTTGCTGAAAATCTAGCATTTTTCCGGGGCCGAGTCGCCTCCCTGGGGCAGCGGCGGGTCAGGATCTGGTCGGGCGGAGCGTAATTTCGTGGGTTCTAGGCGGGTCTGGAATGCGGCAAGCGCAGCCTGTTACGGCTGGCTCATGGCCAGTCGGGGCCTTGCGGGAGAGGTATTGGCCTTTGGGGTCAGTCCGACTGATGCACTGTTGTGGGCACATGTGATCGGCTATCTGGTGCTCGGATTTCTGCTTTTGGGTGCCGCCGCACGCTGGTGGCCCGATTCCAGCCCCTTGCTGTGGCGGCCGATCATGATTGCTGCGGGGTCCGGGCTTGCAGTGGCGGAAGTCATGATGCATGGCGGCGCCACGGATGCCGCGCGCATCGATGCAGGGATGGCGTCGGTGCTCGGGCTGGTACTGGCCGCGATTCTGGCGCGGCTGCTGCCGGAGGCAATTACGCGCCGATGGCTTGGAATCGACCGGCGCTGGCGGGGGCGTAAAACAGTCAGGATAGATTAACTGTCGGCGCAGCGGGCAGTCCATTTCCGGCGGTCCGGAAAACTTACACAGCTTGCATAGTCACAAGGGGCCCTTTGACGGATGTCACCTGTATCTACCCGGGAACTCGAACCAGGGTCGCGCCTGGCAGGCTGCCTGCAATGTAAGGAAGATATCGACGTTTGTGCCGGACTCCTGTGACCAGTGTGTGGCCGCTTGATTTTCAGTGGCAGACAGCCGATCCGTTCCTGTTCTGCGTTCATCACCAGGATTCCTATCCGAAAGCCAATGCACTTGTTCGGACCGCAGGCGTTACTGGCCGGGCGTGAAATCGGTAATGACTTCGTGGGGCTGGACGGCTGGAGCATGTACCATGGCGATGTCGTGCCGGGCTTTCCGGTGCATCCGCATCGCGGCTTTGAAACAGTCACTATTGTGCGCACCGGGCTCGTGGATCACGCCGACTCACTGGGTGCGGCGGGGCGTTATGGCAGCGGGGATGTGCAATGGCTTACTGCCGGCCGGGGCGTGCAACACTCCGAGATGTTTCCACTTTTCAATCCCGATCGCGACAATCCGCTGGAACTGTTTTAGATCTGGCTGAATCTGCCTGCGGCAAGCAAGATGGTCGAGCCGCATTTCCTGATGTTCTGGCGCGACGCGATCCCGAAAGTTTGTGTGCATGATGCCGCTGGCCGCCGCATTGAGGTGGAACTGATTGCCGGTGCGCTCGGCAATGCGTGTGCACTGCCGCCGCCAGATTCCTGGGCCGCGGACGCCAATAATCACGTTGCCATCTGGCTGATCAGGCTTGAAAGCGGCGCGCGCTGGATGCTGCCTCAGTCCCTTCCCGGCATCAATCGCACCCTGTATTTCCATGCGGGTGAGACGTTGCGGCTGGCGGGCAATGAGGTTCCGGTCAAAAGCGGCATGGCATTGAAAGCCACGACGGATGTCGTCATAGAGAATGGCAATGCCGAGGCACGCCTGCTGCTGCAGGGGCGACCGATTGCGGAGCCGGTGGCGAGTTACGGGCCATTTGTAAAGAACAGCCGCGCCGAGATCGAGCAGGCCTACGCGGACTATCGCCGCACCCAGTTCGGTGGCTGGCCGTGGCCACGACACGACCAGGTGCACGAGCCGGGACGCGGACGTTTTGCGCGACATGTGGATGGCAGGCTGGAAGAGCCGGGCAAGAGATGAGGATTAATGCGCGCCATCCTTATTTTCGCGCTGAACATATAGCGCGACCGAACGTCCGCGCCGGCCGGGACCGGTATGCGCAGGAGTTTGCATTTTGGCTGCGCGCCTTACTTGTTGGCGCGATTGCGGGTAAGGTCGTCGACCACGCCCGGATCTGCAAGCGTCGTGATATCGCCGAGCGAATCTGTCTCGTTTGCCGCAATCTTGCGCAGGATCCGGCGCATGATCTTGCCAGAGCGTGTTTTGGGTAAACCGGGCGCCCATTGTATGACGTCGGGCGTGGCGATAGCGCCGATTTCGCTGCGAACCAGCATGACCAGCTCCTGGCGCAGCCGTTCGCTCGGTTCAACGCCGGTCATAAGCGTTACATAGGCATAGATACCCTGACCCTTGATTTCGTGCGGAAAGCCCACCACTGCCGCTTCCGCCACCGCTTCGTGCAGTACCAATGCACTTTCGACCTCGGCGGTTCCCAGGCGATGCCCCGACACATTGATCACATCGTCGACACGCCCGGTGACCCAGTAATACCCATCCGTGTCGCGACGCGCACCGTCGCCGGAGAAGTACATGCCCGGGTATGATTTGAAATAGGTATCGATGAAGCGCTGGTGGTCCCCATAGACCGTACGCATTTGGCCCGGCCACGAGCGGGTGATTACCAGATTGCCGCTGCCCGCTCCCTCAATGATTTTGCCTTCGGCGTCGACCAGCGCCGGCACGATCCCGAAAAACGGCCGCGTTGCCGAACCCGGTTTCAGGCGTGTCGCACCGGGCAAAGGCGTGATGAGAATTCCGCCGGTTTCAGTTTGCCACCAGGTATCCACAACCGGACAGCGCGCATCGCCAACCACGCGATAATACCACTCCCAGGCCTCGGGATTGATAGGTTCGCCCACGGTACCGAGAAGGCGCAGGCTTGCGCGTTTCGTCTGTTTGACGGGCTCATCACCCTCGCGCATCAGCGCACGGATTGCGGTAGGCGCTGTGTAGAAGATCCTGACCTTGTGTTTGTCGATCACCTCCCAGAATCGCGCGGCAGTCGGGTAGGTCGGTATGCCCTCGAACATGAGCGTGGTGGCGGCGTTTGCGAGCGGGCCGTAAACAATATAGGAGTGGCCCGTCACCCAGCCGACATCTGCGGTGCACCAGTAGATGTCGCCATCGTGGTAATCAAAGACATACTTGTGGGTAATGGCGGCGAACAGCAGGTAGCCGCCGGTTGTGTGCAGCACGCCCTTGGGTTTGCCAGTCGAGCCGGAGGTGTAGAGGATGAACAGAGGATCCTCGGCGTCCATTTCTTCCGCCGGGCAATCGACCGCTGCGGCTGCAGTTGCCTCGTGATACCAGACATCGCGATTGTCGTGCCACACCACCTGTCCGCCGCTGCGTTTGACGACAATGACGGTATGTACACGGGTGCAGGCCATCACAGCCTTGTCGGTATTGTTCTTGAGCGGTATCTTCTTTCCCCCGCGAATGCCTTCATCTGCCGTTATTACCACGCGACAGTCGGAATCGAGAATGCGGTCCTTGAGAGATTCGGGCGAGAAGCCGCCGAAGACCACGGAGTGCACGGCGCCGATTCTCGCGCAGGCGAGCATCGCATAGGCGGCCTCCGGGATCATGGGCATATAAATGCATACCCGGTCTCCCTTTTTTACGCCGCGGCTCTTCAGCACGTTTGCCAGGCGGCAGACCTGTTCGTGCAATTGCCTGTAGGTGATCTTCTTGTCGGTCTGCGGGTCATCACCTTCCCAGATGATCGCAATCTGGTCCGCGCGCCGTTCAAGATGCCGATCGATGCAGTTGTAGCAGGCGTTGAGCCTGCCGCCATCGAACCAGCGGATCTGGACCTTGTTGAAGTCCCAGTCCGACACTTTCTTCCAGGGCCTGGACCAGGTCAGAAATTCCCTGGCCTGCTCGCCCCAGAATCCATCCGGATCCGCGATCGAACGTGCGTACAGTTCCTGATACCGTTTCTCGGTGATATGGGCGCTTTTGGCGAATGCCGCGGGGACCTCGTAAACCTTTTCGCTTGACATGAGTCATCACCTCGATTTTCCGTCTTTACACCCTGTGAGCATAACGCTCGCCAATGCTGCTTGGCTGCGCACCCCGTCATTCAGGCCGGAATGCATCAGCCAGGAAGTGCGATCCGCAACTTGATCCGGTAGTGTCGTCTTCTGCGGAAATTCTGTCACCGGAGGAACGAGCGCTGTGTGCGCAACGCAATTCCGGCGTCACCGCCTCCTGATATTCATGCCACCGCGCATCTGCCGGACATGGCAGATGCGCGGCTGTGCCAGCCTGTCTTTGTGCAGGCTCCGGCCGGACTCCGGAGTGCGTACAGTGTCGTCACAAACCGGCAAGGACAGACTGAATTTACTCAACCGTAGGGGCGCCCACGGGTATTACAGTTTTGCCGAATGTCGCATTGGTAACGAGCGCAAAGCTTGTATACATGGCAATCGATCCGCAGACGATGCCGAGCCAGCCACCGGCCACATGCAGTTCATTCCTGCCAAGCAAGGCACCGAAACCAAGAAGGAAGAATGTGATCCACAAGGTCAGGAATATCCACCAGAGCGCCTTGCTCAGGCGGAATGTGGCGATCCACATGTAGAGCGTGAATACGCCCCAGCCGATCAGTGCCGCGCCGATGGTGCTCCCTGCCTGCGACAGATCCAGCACGCCATGACCGCCGAGCAGGACCAGAAGGGCAAACCACCACCAGAAGGCGCCATAACTGAGGAATGCAACCGTGCCGAAGGTGTTTCCGGTACGAAACTCGAGCATGCCGGCGAGCATCTGGATGAGACCGCCGTAGGCAAAGGCCATTGGAATCACTACCTGCTCACCCCCTGGCGGCAACACGCCGGCGTTAACCAGGCTCAAAATAACCGTGGTAAGACCGAATCCAACAAGACCGAGCGGTGCAGGGTTCGCGAGCTTCGATGTGTCTGCGGCCATGACTGACCTCCTGGGTTTGTTTGGTAAGGAAGCGCCAAAAGATATGCGTAGTTTTGCCAGCACGCAAGTGGGCATTTACCGGCGTGTCTGAATAGCTGCGGACGCGGGTGGTCGCAGGCGAGGCAATTGTGAATAGCAAGGCATCGAAGTGCCGGGAATTCCTGTCTGTGCGGTATGGTGTATTAGTTTATTATTAGTTACTCTTTCGGCTGGTTGCGGAGAATACGCGCCAGACAAATGTCTTCCGGTTGCGTCGCAAAACGACAGTTTGGTGCAGCCGGCGCCTTCAGTGAATTGATAATGTGTTACATCGGAATCCGCACTTCAGGCTGGGGTACGCCTGCAAGCTGAGGCGTATCGGGCACCGTCGTGCAGGCCCGGAAGCGAATGTCCGGGGAGGCGCCGACCTTCGAATATCCGGGCTGCCCGGTGTGACGCGACAATTGCAGGGGCGCAAGGCTGTTTGAGGGGATCACCTAAGTTTGGCCCGGGTTTGCTTCCGGGGCAGCCGGATTAGACTTCGGTTTTCTGTTGCCGGTGCCATTGAATGATCAGGAGTCTGCCATGATTGAAATCCGACGCTCTGCCGAGCGTGGTCACGCGAACCACGGGTGGCTCGACAGCCACCACACCTTTTCCTTTGCCGATTATCACGATCCGGCGCACATGGGTTTCAGCCATCTGCGCGTGATCAACGAAGACCGCGTGAATCCGGGCAGTGGTTTTCCAACCCACAGCCATCGCGACATGGAAATAATCACGTATATTATCGATGGCGAACTCGAGCACAAGGACAGCATGGGGAATGGCTCGATCATCCGGCCAGGAGACGTTCAGCGCATGAGCGCCGGCACTGGCGTTCGTCACAGCGAGTTCAATCCGTCTGCCAGTGAAACTGTGCATTTTCTCCAGATATGGATCCTTCCGGATACGAATGGCCTGGCGCCGGGCTATGAGCAGCGTCACTTTGGTCGCGCGGAGCTCGATGGCCGTCTGCGCGTGGTGGCATCGCGCGACGGCCGCGAAGATTCGGTTGCGGTGCACCAGGATATGAACCTTTACGCGGTCCATCTCGGTCGTGGCCAGCAAGTGAAACACAGCCTGGCAAGCGGCCGGTGTGCCTATGTGCAGGTGGCGCGCGGCAGCCTTGAGCTCAACGGCCGGCAGCTCCTGGCCGGTGATGGAGCCGGTGTCAGCAAGGAAATGGAACTTCGTCTCGAGGCAGGTAATGACGCCGAAGTACTGGTCTTCGATCTTGCCTAGGGTGCAGTCCGGGGTTTGCCGGGACGGTGCTTGGGCGAGAGCAGCGCAGCGCGACTCGCGATTCCCTGGACGATTGCGGTTACCCACATCGAAGCGCCTGGATATTCGGGGTGGCTTCAACAGCACGAACGGGCAGCTGGCAAGGATCGAGAGCGCTATGGGTGGAAGAGCCTGGGCGATGCTACTACCGCTGCCACATACGCACCAGGCGTTGTTGACATCACCTGTTTGAAGTGGCGGATGAAATGACTTTGATCCGCGAAACCGACAGATGAGCCGACCTTGCAAGGTGGTGTACCGGTGCGCAGGAGCGTTGCCGCACGCGCGATACGCAATCGTATCTGGTAGGCGTGTGGCGGAAGACCGACGTGGCGTGTGAAAATGCGCAATAGGTGAAATCGGCTCAGATTCGTTACGGCAGAAAGTACATCGAGACAGACGTTTTTGTCGAAGTGATCCTGGAGATAGGCTTTGGCGCGCACGACCGCGCGATGCGCGTTCGCCGTCTGCAGTTTGGGCAACGCCTGCTCGGTATGGTGGTCGAGGATTAAATGGGTACAGGCGGCCAGGCGTGATTGCAGCTCAAGATTCGTCTCGTGATTGTCGACTGCAGCGTAGAAACGCGCGATTTCTGCAAAAAGTGGATCGTCGGTAACCTGGGCGACCCGAAAATGCGGCATGCGGGTTTGCCCCAGTTCCTTTGCCGCCTCTTGCATCATCGAGGGCGAGAAAAACAGAACGTGGTGGTCCGCCGGTTTGTGCACCAGGGTGTTGACGTGCGTTTCGCCAGGCTCCAGCAGCATGTGTGTGCGGTCAGTGAGACTATGTGTCTTTCCGCGGTATTTCCACGTGGCCGCGGCTGCTGTGGTAGTACAGACGACGTAGCGGTCATGGAAAACGCGCCAGTATTTGTCATCGGACCTCGCGGTCCAGATTTCAGTGCCGGGCAACGCGGCCGGTTGCTGATAGGTGATAATTTTTTTTGGATTGTTATTCTTCATTGCGCGAATATCCTGCTCCGCGTTGATGTGCGAAAATTGGAAAATATCTGGTTCTGGTTCCCCTGCCTGCTGCGTACCGCTTCTACCCTGGTGCAGGAAAAGCGCGAAATACGAGATTGTTTTTTGGTTCTTACTGCCCTTCCCGGGCGAGGCTGCAGATGCCCGCTTGGTGCTCGATCCATGCGGATCGATAACGTTAAGATAATAAATCCAAATTAAAATAAATCTGAATCAATTTTTTCTAAATAGATATTAACGGCAATGATGATCCTGCGCGTCGGCATGCAACGGGACGCCCGGTTGAGCAGGAACACCAAAAGCCACCACGGCAACAATAGACACATGCCAGGCGCAGCCGGCCTCAACACGGCTTGATCCTGGCGAGGCCAGTTCTGCTCTCTGTACGGTTCAATTCGTCGATTGCCTTAACTCACGCCCGAGCGCCGAATGTGCTCGACGGCAGGAACAGGCGACGCCGTAGGCTGGCGTATCGGATTGACGCGGTCCCCATGGGTGCGGATGCCGCAGACTCCGTAACATACAACCTGCATTGCGATGGGATCCGAAAGTAGTCTAAAGGGCACGACTGAAAAAATGGAGGTTTCAGGTAATTGTAGCGCGCCTGAAACGTAACCAAACCAGACCGTTATTGATCCGCGAGCGCGATATCTGATTTCATGGGAGCGTGGGCGAACTTCGTCTTCCACACACGCGGCGTAAGATCGATGACGTCTTTCGCCGGATGCTGGCTCACGCGCTGCAGGACATCGACACCCTGCAGTTTGCAGGTCGCGATCAGGCTTTGGATGATGCCGACGTGTTTGGCACCGAGCTCGGTCCAGCAAAAAAGCCAATTGCGCCGTTTATAGAAAGCTTTCTATAAGCGGCATAATCCTCGGTTCGTAATTTATGGAAGGTCCACATCTACTCCGATGAAACGATTGCCGCGAGAATCGATGCCGTCTCCCGGTAATTTCCGGAAGTTCGGGCATCGACGCCGACGTTGATTGAAAAGATGCAGGGCTCTGGGAATTTGCGAGGGCGCCTATGCTGCCAGCACTGGTATAGGGATAGGAGCTCAAGTGTGCGCTGTTGGGGTTTTCGACAAAAATATAACCCGCAGTGGCTGTGCCGCCGCTACCGCCGCTGCTGCCACTTCCGCTTCCGCATCCAGAGGCGGTTCCGCTAAAGGATCCTCATCCGCAGGCGGTTATTCCAAAAAGTATCAGCCCGCACACAGACAGCTTAAAGCCAATACTTGCAAGACGCGAGTACATCATATACACCCCTTTGTTAAAGCGATTGTGGTTGAGTCATAGACATCGACTAAGTTGTCAGTCGAAATGGTTTCCCGCAGCAGCCGTGTTTGCGAAAGTTTTACTATCACGTTACCGCTGCCCTTATCCCGCACGCAGCACGTCAGCTTTTCGGTTCACGCACGAACGTCTTCCTCGCGGTTGGTCCATCCCGAGTTTCTGCGCCAGATCTCTGGTCAGGAGCTAACGTCGGCAGGTTTTGCGCTCTGTGAACAAAAATCGCCTGTTGATCCTCAGGTCTATGTTCCTCCCGTTAAAATAACCACAGTGGGCACCGTGGTTGAGGCGTTCTGTGTTTGCTGGGTCGTCGTGAACCCGGCACTTCCGCACGCAGAACGTTAGCTTTTCGGTTCAGGCGCCGCCGTCTTCGGTCCAAGCGGGACAGCCGGTACCGGCATGGGTGCAGGGGCTGTGTGCACGACAGGTGCGCTGTGGACAGACGCTGCCTGGATCGATGACTTCAGCGACACAAAAAATGCATCATAGAAATGCGGCGAATGGATGGTGTCACGGGCTGTTACCACAGTGGTGTATTCAGTGCCGGTCGGGAAGATCGGTATCAGCCACAGTAGGTGCCACCAGGTGTGATCCTGGTGGTGGACCTCGGTCTTCCGGTTGGCCGCCATGACCACCTCGGTCTTATCCGCTGCGGCGGGCACCAGGGTGATTGACGTCGTGATTTCGTAGGACGTATCGGGATCGTGCGTATCGGTGATCTCCCGATGTGCGCTGATCACGCGGTTCTTGTCGTCGATATTTTGTACGATGAATCCGTCCTGCGGCAGAACCAGCAGCACATGCGACCAGGTCGTATTGAGCGACGCAGGGATGATCGCGCTATTGGCCTTGACGGCATCCGACGCATTGAGCGCATCCTCATAACTAGGCGGGACCGAAGTGCAGCCTGAAACCAGGACTGTTGCGGTGGCGATCGCGGTCAGAAAAAACCGCGAAATGGCGGACATATTATGTGGCCATTGCATGCTACTTTCTTTCTTGCCAGCCATTTTCTACTCTCCCGTCAGTTTGTCTGATTGATATTGAGTGATCTGTCACGATCACTGTGTTGCGTAGTGCAGATCACTTTGTCAGCATCGATATACGTTGAATTGGCCTAAATTGGCTAGAACGTTATTGCTGTTTTGTGCGTTTTTTCCCGGAGATGATTGCGTGAGTCGCGCGGCTCTACTTGCTTTTGGACAGACAGGCTCGATAGGCCGGCTCTATCGTGTCTCGTATAAGAAAATTAATGTTAAAGATTAACTATCTCTATTGAATGCCGAGTGAATATCGATCATGGATAAACTACCGTAAGACAATCGGATAAAGGGTCCTGGCAATGGCGGAGGCGAAGTTGTCCGAGGCGGCCTTGGGGATTGAAGCGCCCTGATTCGTGCGAGAGGTGACATTTGATACCAGGGACCGAATGCTCACGATTGCTGTCGACTTCATCCCCGACAGCCGGTTTGGGCATCCCGAAGCAGCGAAAAAAGGGATTCATACGTAAGCGCCAGTGGTCGGTCCGGCGTGACGATATCTGGCCAAATCAGGAGAGAGAACAGTTGTGCCATAAAAGTGCTGTCTTTGGAAGAATGCACGTTGCTGTAAGCCCGCTGAAGGCAAATCCTTCGAAGCCAGTTGCCCGGAGGCAGTCTTCATGCCGCCGTCAGCTGCTTTGGCCAATGGTCGAGGTGGTGAGCGTGACGGCAAAAGGTGGGAACCCTCCCCCTCAGGCGCGCGCTCTTCCAGTGAGTCCGGCCGACGCAGGTTGATACCAGCTCGTTCGCATCTCCAGCGCACTTTCCGGATCCATGGGCATTTGGGAATCGCAACCGCGCGAATCACTAGAGGGACTGATCTGCTGGATTCGTACCCATGAGTTATGGGCAGCGCTGGATCATCTTGGTGCAAAGGCGGACTGGTTGTCACAGCCGGGTCGACCTGGTTCGAATCGTCTTTAAAGAAATCCGGTCAATCAGATCTTTGGAGCATTTCGGCGGTGTAATTCGCGGGATTGACCGGTAATTTACAGCGCAGTAGAGTTTCTCAAGTCTGTGGTTACGCGGCTTTCCGGCAGGAATGCGCGGTAACGGGTCCAGGGCGCCGGCTTTCGCGATCGGGAAATCACTTAAATTTTTCGGGTGGGTTTTATCTTTGCCAAGCGGCGACATCTGACCATCATCGGAAATATCCGGGTGGTTCTTCGCAAGAATTATTAGTAATAATGGGTGGGGTTGCATGACCAGGCCGCAAGATGACGGGAGCATCTCGTTTGTCCGTAGCGCGGTATTGCCGGGCGTTGAGATATTGTTTGCACGCCACAATAGCCATCGCTGGCGCGTATTCCACGAGTGCTACGCAATCTGTACCTGCGATACGGCGGCGGCCGACTGGCGGTATCGACGCAGTTCGAATTCCCTGGAAGACAGGGCATTCATGCTCATGGAACCCGGGGAAACGCACTTCACTTACCGCGTCCGGAAACCTTCCGATTTCCAGGTTCTGTTTCTCGCACCGGACGTAGTTGAAAAGTTCTCAAGCGAACTTGCGCTCCCGGCAACCCCGCATCTGCGGATGTCCCAGGACAGCAATCCGGCGTTTTTTGAGGCCTGCCAGCGGCTGTACGTGGCCGTCGCAAGTGATGCGACCGCGCTGGAACAGCAGTCGCGCCTGGCAGCCTGCGCGCGGCTTCTGCTCACGCACTATGGCGAACGCAGACCGCCGGCGCAGGCGCCCCTCGGGACACATCGAGCCGTCTCCCGGGCGAAGGAATACCTGCGCGCGCACGTCGCGGATCCAGTTACACTCGATGAGCTGTGTGTCGTCACGGGACTCAGCCGCTTTCACCTGTTACGCACGTTTGTGAAGCAGGTCGGCATACCGCCGCACGCATATCAGATCCGCCTGAGAATCGAACGCGCCCGCGTCCTGCTCCAGACCGGACTGCCGCCCTCGAGCGTCGCCTTGTCCGTCGGCTTTGCTGACCAGAGTCACTTCACGCGACACTTCCGGAAGATCATGTGTGTCACGCCTGCGTGCTATGCGAACTTGACGCCGTAACCTGCAGCAGGCCTGAATTCAGCGCAATTGCGAAGGCAGCCTTCTGTTAATGGTGGGAGCTGCTGGCAGACATGCCTGCGCGCAATTGTGCCGAAGTAAAGCGTATGCATGGCCCAGAACTCGAGTGCGTACCGCTGGGTCCGGCAACCGCATTGTGTTTTCTGCACAGGTCTTTGTCTCGGCCCATCGTCATCAAAATGACGAATGATTTCAGGTGGCGGAAAAACTTTTTTACAACGAACTTTCCGGGCCTTCGTTTCGGGCCGTTAGTTTAGAGTGGAAGCCTTTTCCGTCTCTGGCGCACCGATCTCCCGTCTGGTACGCCTTGCCACCGGCAGTATGTCGCGCGCATGAAGGGCCTGCTGTCTCGTCCCCCGCGCTATGCGATGAGCGCGCACCCGGGCAGGAAACGGGTAGTGCGCGGGAGTGTTGATCCCAATGGCTGGCAGCTCCGGACCGATGACGGCGTTTAACTGTGATCTTCGATCGCGCCTGCGATGCACGGGGGCGTTGCCGGGACGGAGCTTAAGTGAAGCGCAAGTCGGCGACAGGCGGCGAGACTTGCGGAACCTTGAATGTTTTCCAGCTGTTTACAGCCCAGTGCCACACGCTTTCAAGATCACAATCGCGCAATTCCGGTGGCGGATTCTGGCCAAGAAACGCCAGCGCTTCGCACAGTATCGGCACCGGCTGGTCAGTTCTGATCGCCGCTGCCAGGGTCTGTTTGCTGAGTTTTTCTCCGAATGCGTTTGTTGCGACAGGCAGATGCGCGTAGGCCGGAGTGGGAAGACCAAGAATCCGCTGCAGGTGAATCTGTCGCGGCGTAGAGTGCAGGAGATCGGCGCCGCGCACCACTTCGGTGATATTCTGGGCGGCGTCATCGACCACGACCGCAAGCTGATAGGCGTGGAGGCCGTCTGCCCGCCGTACGATGAAATCGCCTATCTCGCGGGCGAGATCCCATCGCATCTCACCCTGGATCAGATCACTCACAACGATTTCGACGTTGGCGGTGCGGACGCGTAGTGCGCGCGCCGCGTGCATCGAATTGCGACAGGTTCCGGAATAGACTGGGCCGTCGATGCCGAGCACGCTGGAATCGGCGATCTCGCTGCGCGTGCAGCTGCAGGCATACACCGCGCGCTTGCGCACAAGCTGATCGATAGCGTCGTCATAATTCTTCTGGCGCAGACTCTGATAGCTTACCTTGCCGTCCCAGAAAAGACCGAAGGCTTCGAGCGTGCGCAGGATACTGTCCGCCGCGCCAGCCATGCTGCGCGGCGCATCCAGATCCTCGATGCGCACCAGCCACTCGCCACCGCTGCTGCGTGCCTGCAGCAAGCTGCCGACGGCTGCAACCAGCGAGCCGAAGTGCAGCGGGCCGGTAGGTGAGGGTGCAAATCGCCCGCGATAGACGGGCGCAATCAGCGGGGAATCGATCACGGTTCGGGGCGCGCATTCAGTTCAGGGGCACTATTGCCTGTCGATATTGCCTCTGATTGCAGCTTCCTCCACAAGGTGCTCGAACACATCCGCACTCATGAGTCCGCGCTCGGCTACGATGTCGCGCACAGGCCGGCCGCTGCGAGCGGATTCCTTGGCGACCTCGGCCGCGGCCGCATAGCCGATGGCAGTATTGAGCAGCGTTGCCAGTCCGACACTGTCATGCGCATATGCGTGGCAGCGGGCGCGGTCGGCGCTCAGGCCCTTCAGATTTTTCGCGGTCGTGGCCTGCATTGCATTGGCGAGCCAGTCCATTGCGTCGAGCAGCGCCGAGCCGAGGGCCGGCATCATGACGTTGAGTTCGAGTTGCCCGGCCTGGACCATCAGAGCAACGGCCGCATCCTGTCCGAGGACCTGGTAACAGACCTGATTCAGCATTTCAAACATGACCGGATTGACCTTGCCCGGCATGATGCTTGACCCGGGCTGCACCGGCGGCAGTGTGATCTCGGCAAATCCGGTTCGTGGTCCGGACGCAAGCAGGCGCATGTCGTTACTGATCCGGGTAAGCTCAAGGGCAAGCGCGCGGATTGAGTTTGACACTTGCATCAGATCGGCCATCGACTGCATTTGCGCGCTCAGATCAGTCGCAGGCCGGATGGGTTCGCGTGTCAATTGCGCGAGCTCGCGGGCGACGCGATCGGCATAATCCGGACTGCTATTGAGACCGGTGCCGACTGCCGTTCCTCCGAGTCCGATGTCGCACAGCGGCAAGCGCGTGGCCAGCATTGCGGTGGCGCAACGGCGCAAGGTCCACGCATAGGCGTTGAACTCCCGTCCCAGAGTCGTCGGTACGGCATCCTGCAGATGCGTGCGGCCACTTTTGATGGTTGCCGCCTCCTGCTGGCCCAGACGTTCATACTCGCAAGCCATCGCTTCAATTGCTGCCACCAGACGTGGCAACTTGGCGAGAGTCGCGAGGCGAATGGCAGTGGGGATGGTGTCGTTGGTGCTCTGCCCCATGTTCACATGGTCATTGGGATTGACCGGCCGGTATTCACCTTTCGTCCCGCCCAGGGCAACATTCGCCAGATTGGCGATCACCTCGTTGGTATTCATGTTGTGACTTGTTCCGGCGCCGGCCTGGAAGCGGTCAACCACAAATTCTTCATGGTAGTTGCCATCCATGATTGCCATGGCCGCGTCGAGTATCGCCTGTGTCTTGTCCTTGTCGAGCCAGCCGGCAGCGTGATTTGCACGCGCTGCTGCATACTTGATGCGTGCGTGGGCGATGATGAAGTCGCGGTCGGGGCGGCGCCCGGAAATCGGGAAATTGCCTACTGCGCGCGCGGTCTGGATGCCGTACCATGCTGCGGCGGGCACCGGATATTCGCCGAGACTGTCTTTTTCCATTCGGACGGCTGTCGTCATAGCGGCTCCTCAGGGTCATATAATTGGCAGGCGACCCCGATTATGCCGGGGTTTCTTGGCGGCGCATTATATCGCAGCGTTCCTATGGTTTCCGCGAGTGGTTTGGAGCTGGATTATTCAGGCCTGCGACTGCGCACTCCAAGTCTGCATGACCAGGGTTCCGTGCCGGCAGGCCTTTCTATACTGTAACCTTTTTTTGTCGGTCGCTGCCGATCTGCGGTTCCCGGCCCGCAATTCACCGCGCCGGCCCGGTCGGTCTTCGGCATTGTTCCGAATAAGGCCCCGCACAGGGGCACGGGCAGCAACTGGTTTCTTGTCACGGGAGGCGTTATATGAGAGTGCTGGCCGGAAAAATGCCGGTGCTGTTTTTGCCTGGTTTCATGGCTGCGCCGGCATTCGGCGCGCTGCCTGAATGTTCTGTGGCGGCCATGCGCGAAGTGAGTTTTGAATCGGACGCACTATCGCGCCTGGGTTCGCCTGCAACCACCGATGTGCCGTAAGACCGGTCGATGCCCCATTCGCGCTGCAGCCGTTTTGTCGTTTCAGGCCGGGTGCAGGGAGTATTTTTCCGTGCCTCCACCCGCAACGAGGCGCAACGGCTTGGACTGACGGGATGGGTACGGAACTGCGATGACGGAACTGTCGAGGTTGTTGCCTGCGGCGCGGACCAGGAGCTCGGCCAGCTCGAGAGCTGGCTGTGGCAGGGACCGCCCAACGCCTGTGTCACAGCGGTGACACGCGAGCCCGCGCCGGACGAGGGGTTGCACGGTTTCGACCTGCGCTATTGAACCGGGTAAATGGTGTCTACTGCGGAAGCCAGTTCGTCTGGAACGCCTGGTATACCCGTGCCGGGTACCGACGCTGACCCGGGCTGCCGTTATAGTAGGCCAGTGCGCGCACCAGATTTCCGTTTTCCTGGGCAAGATAGTATTTGAGAATGGTGCAGCCATAGCGCAGGTTGGTGTGTACGCGAAACAGGTTGTCGCCGGGCTTGCCGATCTCATTCAGCCAGAACGGCATCACCTGCATCAGGCCGCGCGCCCCGGACACAGAAATGGCGAACGGATTGAAGTTGCTCTCGACCTGGATTACCGACAGCACCAGTTCCGGTTTCAGACCGGCTCGGACCGCCTCGTAGTGGACGTTTTTCAGGAGCTTGATGCGGTACGCATCATCGGGAATGCGTTTCTTCAGGCGTTGTGACATATCCATGAGCCAGACTTCGGCGGCAAACTTGTCGTGAAAACTGTCATTGTCATTTGCCGCTTTCCTGAGCAGGGCCTTGAGCACCGGATCGACCGCCGGCTGCTGATTCGCGGCCGCTGCTGCCGGCAGCCAGACCAGCAGCACAGTCAAAACACATAAGGCCGATAGACGGGTTACAGGCCGAAGCACGTAGGGTTTTTCCTCAAAGTTGTTAGGCATTTTTGCCGTGTTTCTTCCCAGCATAGCCTGCTTCGCGTGGCTTGCCAGTTCCTTGTCGTTCGGAACCGGTACTGCAACACGTTTGTGCGTCAAGTTGCGGTCGCGCCTCGCTGGAATTGCCCTGCACCGCGGGCAATTATGACACGCGCCGGAAAATCAGGCGATGCGCCTGCGGATAACCGGTTTGTGGAAGGAAAGGGCTGTCGCGGTCGTTCCGGCCGGTTCCGGCGGCCCCGTTCGGGCATCGACTGGTGGCAATCTCGACGGATTGTTCCGCCGGGCCCCGGGATTGTCAGAACGTCTCGCCGCGGAGGTGCTCAAGGGCGCGCACGTGGGTGCGCAGACGCTCGATCTCCTCGAGCAGATCGACTGCGAGGATCGCGCCCGCCAGGTCAATGCCGAGATCCCGCCGAAGGCGTGTAGCTGTGCGCAGGCGCTTCAGCGCCGAGCCGGGAAAGCGCCAGCTCTCCGGGCTGCTGCCGTGCGGCTCGACAAGGCCTTCTTGTACAAACACGCTGATCTCGTCCAGTTCGAGGCCGAGTGATTGGCAAAGCTCGGTTACCGTGAGCGTTGCTTCCTGGTCAAGCAGCGTTGCAGTGAATACGGTCAGACTGTCTGCCACATCAGACCCCCATATGGCTGCGCGGATTGAACTCCATTTCCTGCGCCATCTTTTCATACAACTCTTTGGCATGCGGTGTGTTTGCCGGCGGCACAACGATCTGCAGCACGATGTATTGATCTCCGGGCAGTTTGCCCCCGAGGCCGCGGCCCTTGAGCCGCAGTTTCTGGCCGGTCTGGGATCCGGGCGGGATTTTCACTTCCACCTTGCCGCCCAGAGTCGGTACCGAAAGGCGTGTGCCGAGTGCGGCTTCCCAAGGCGTCAACGGCAGACTGAGATGGATATCGCGTCCTTCCGCCTGGTAGAGCGGATGCGGCTGCAGGTCAATTTCGAGATAGAGATCACCGTTTCCACCACCTCCGATTCCCGGAGAACCCTGGGCCGCCAGGCGTATTTGCTGCCCCTGAATGACGCCGGCAGGAATCTTCACCTGCAGCGCACGGTTGCGCGTGACAATATCGCCGTGCGCATCCAGTTGCGGCACACCCAGCTGGATAATGCGGGTTGCTCCCTGGTGGGCATCGTCGAGACTGATCAGGATCTTGGCGTGCTGATCCTGGCCGCGCAGCCGGGTCCCGGCGCTGCGCCGACCCTGCTGGAATCCATGCCCGAACAGAGTCGAGAAGAAATCACTGAACTGATCCGGCATTTCGCCCACGTCGGCGTCGCTATACTTGAACCCGGCGGTATCCCAGCCGGGCGGTGGCTTGAATTCCTGGTCGGCCTTCCAGCCCGAGCCGAGACGGTCATAGGCTGCGCGTTTCGTCGCGTCACGCAGGACCTCGTGAGCTTCGCCGAGTTCCTTGAAACGCTCCTCGGCGTCGGGCTCCTTGCTCACATCCGGGTGATACTTGCGCGCAAGCTTGCGGTAGGCGCGCTTGATCTCATCGTCACTGGCAGTGCGCGCAAGCCCCATGATTTTATAGTAATCCTTGTATTTCATCGATTATTCCCGCGCCCGCGTCGTGTCCGTCATCCTGATCAGGGAACTATGCGGGCGCCGCAGCGAGGGGTCAAGCGGCAAGCCCGTGCCCGGTGCGGTCAATCCGCCAGATGCGTCCGTTGTACCGGCAGCGCCGCTCGACCCGGCAGGCGACTGCCTGAGCCTGCAGCCTCGATCGCATTATCCGGCATGCGCTGTTATCGTACGCCGGCTTTGGGCTGCAGCCAAAAAAAACGGCGATCCCGGAAGGGCCGCCGTTTTTTTGTACCGGCTGGCGCGGTTTATTTCTTCATGGTGTAACGCAGGACGTTAAGGCCCTTCTGACTCGAGAAATAGGCGGCCAGATCCTCCATGTCCTGGGTCGAGAGGCTTGCGGCAAAGCCGCTCATGATCGCATTCTTGCGCGCTCCGGATTTATAGTCGGTCAGCGCATGGACAATGTAGTCGGGGTACTGGCCGGCCAGGCGCGGAAAATCCGGATTGGTGCTGTTGCCGTCTGCGCCGTGGCAGCTCTGGCACACGGTCGATTTCTGCTGACCCGCCGCCGCATTACCCTCGGCAAGCGCGCTCAAGCTGCTCAGGGCGAATGCGCCCATCACCATAATTGTGATCGCTTTTTTCATGATTCTGCCTTTCGTCAGTTACTTGCTGGGTTGGTCTTTCTGACTTGCGAAAAATGCCGCGATATCCTGCATGTCCTGATCGCTCAGGGTTGCGGCATTCGCGTGCATGGTCGGATTGAGGCGCGCCCCGGACTGGTATTCCTTGAGCGCGTTTACTATGTATGCGGCATGCTGTCCGCCGAGCTTGGGTACCCGTATGGCCGGGTACATGTAACGGTAGCCCGGGACGGCGTGGCAGCCGGCGCAATGATAGGCTTTGTCTTTACCGGCGACCGGATCACCAGCGGCAAACGCCGCCCCCGAGGTGATGTAAAGCGCGCTGCAGGCCAATAGGGTGAGAAGGCTGCTTTTGTACATTCTGCATTGCTCCTGGATGGTTGGGGATAGAATTGCCTATCCTGTTTATTATCGGTACGCTCTTTATCAGGTAATCGTCCCGCCGCGCGCAGCCGGTCCGAAGGCGTCATTCGCGGGGTTGATCGGGGTGGCATCTTAGCAAGGGAATAACTCCTCTGGAAGCCGCGACTGCGCCCTTCACCCGATAATTTTCTGTCCGCAAGCAGCCGGTTGCAGTGCTTGTGCCGGATTGCGTCCGGACTGGCATGCCCACACCATTTTCTGGGGTTTGACTCCGGCTGCGGCGACCCCACTTTGATTTAAGGACACAGGCATCTGGCAGTTTCCCATGGTTAACGTCACAAGCCGACATTCGGGATTAAGCAGCAAGGACGCCGTTGAGCTGGACAGCTGGCTCGACAGCCTGCGTCCGGATTATGGTTCGGAAGAGCTCGAGTTAATCCGCCGTGCCGGACTGATCGCGCAGGCGGCGCATGCCGGCCAGACCCGCGCCTCCGGCGAACCCTATTTTCACCATTCCCTGGCCGTGGCCAATGTGCTGAGCGATCTGCGTCTGGACGCTGAAACCATCGCTGCGGCGATTCTGCACGATGTTGCCGAGGACACGCAGGTCGGGCTGGATGTGATCGAGAAGGAATTCGGCCAGCGCGTTGCCATGCTCGTGGACGGTGTTACCAAGATGGAAGTGATCCAGGAGTTCCACGGGCCTGCTGACGGCAGCAAGAAGGAGCATGCGCAGGCCGAAAGCCTGCGCAAGATGCTGCTCGCGATGGCCGAGGACGTGAGCGTGGTCCTTATCAAGCTTGCTGACCGGCTGCACAACATGCGCACGCTTGGTGCCCTTTCCGACGAGAGACAGCGGCGCATCGCGCGCGAAACAATGGAGATTTTTGCGCCGCTCGCAAACCGGCTCGGTATCTGGCAGCTCAAGTGGGAACTGGAAGATCTGGCGTTCCGCTATCTTGAGCCGCAGGCCTACAAGCAGATCGCGGGCTGGCTCGCGGAGCGAAGGGTGGATCGGGAGAGGTACATAAACAGCTTCGTCGAGTCGCTCGGCGTCGAGCTTCGACGTTCCGGCATCGAAGCCGAGGTGAACGGCCGGCCAAAACATATTTATGGCATCTGGCGCAAGATGCAGCACAAGGGCAAGGACTTCAGCCAGATCTTCGATGTGCGTGCGGTCCGGGTGCTGGTGCGCGAGGTCCGCGACTGCTACGCGGCACTTGGTGTGGTGCACACCCTTTGGCGTCCTATCCCCGGGGAGTTTGATGACTATATTGCCATGCCCAAGGAAAACAATTACCGCTCGATTCACACTGCCGTCGTTGGCCCCGAGGGCAAAACGGTGGAAGTGCAACTGCGTACCCATGATATGCATCAGCAGTCCGAGCTGGGGATAGCGGCGCATTGGCGCTACAAGGAAGGAGTCAGGCCGGATGCGGGGTTCGACCGCAAGATTTCGTGGTTGCGTCAGCTGCTGGAATGGAAGGACGAGGTTGCCCAGGCCAGCGACTTCGTCGATCAGTTCAAGTCGGAAATGTTCAGCGAGCGCGTTTATGTGTTTACTCCCAAGGGCGGTATTGTCGATCTTCCGCGCGGGGCGACGCCACTTGACTTTGCCTATCATATTCACACGGACGTCGGCCACCGTTGCCGCGGCGCCAAGGTGAACGGACACATTGTGCCACTCACGTACCTGCTCAATACCGGCGAGCAGGTGGAGGTTCTTACAGTCAAGGTCGGAGGGCCGAGCCGCGACTGGCTCAGTCCGCACCTTGGGTATCTGCACACCTCGAAGGCACGCGCAAAGGTCCAGTACTGGTTCAAGCAGGAGAACTACGACAGCAGCGTGTCGGCCGGCCGTGCCGGACTAGAGCGTGAATTCCAGCGTCTCGGGCTGAGCGACGTGAATTACGAGCGGATCATGCACGGCTTCGGATTCGGAAAGGTAGAGGATTTTCTCGCGGCCATCGGCCGCGGCGACGTGCGGCCTGCGCAGATTGTCGCGGCTGTTCATGAACTCGATGAACCCCGCGCCATGAATGTCGTTCAGCCGGCAGCGCGGCCACATGCGGTACCAAAATCGAGCCCGGATGTGACCATTCAGGGGGTTGGTAACCTGATGACGCGCATGGGCCGTTGCTGCAATCCGGTACCGGGTGATCCGATTGTCGGATTCATCACGCGCGGTCAGGGTGTCACTATTCATCGCAGTGATTGCCCGAATGCGCTGCGCCACCATGGCGAGCATGAGGAGCGACTGATCGAGGTCGGATGGGGCGAGGGCATGGCCAGTACCTACCCGGTACAGATCGAGGTGCTTGCCTATGAACGTCCAGGTCTGCTGCGTGACATCACTTCACTGCTGGCAAACCAGCGTATCAATGTCATTGCTGTCAACACCCTGTCCGACAAGCAACAGCACATGGCGCACATGAATCTGACGCTGGAAATTCCGGACCTTGATACCCTGAGCAAAGTCCTTGCCCAGATTGATCAGTTGCCGAACATCACCGAGGTGCGTCGACGCACCCATTGAGCAACCCTGGCTGAGCCAGGGCGCCTGTCAGACGCCGCACCGGCTGACGACGAATGCTGGTACCTGCCGTCAGCTATTCCCGCCCCGAGCGGGCAATCAGCTTCTATAATAAAAATGATGTCATTTTGGCGAATGACTGGGATTTCGCATTAGTGGCAAGGATTTTGCACCCATAATCTGCAAAATGGACAGGACGCGGCGAGCTTGTGGCCTGCCGCCAGCAGGCCAGAATTTCCGGACGCGATCAAAAGGGCCTTGCTCGGCGTGATACCGAAAAAGCAAAAATAAAAAATAAATTAAGGAATCCGGTATGTTAGAGTCGACAAAATATTCGTTTTACGGTGCGGCATTCGGGTTATGTTTCCCGGTTGGGTCGTTTGTCTTTCTTGCCTTGATAGGCGAAGTATCGTTGGCCCATGGAATTTTGGCGGCAATTCGATACAGCCATGCCGTGAATCCGCTTCTGTATGTGATCGATACCGCACCGCTTTTTCTCGGCCTGTTTGCGCGTTTTGCCGGAATCCGGCAGGACAGAATTCGCCGTTTCTCCGAATCCCTCGAGCAGGAGGTTGCCGAAAAAACCGAATCCCTGCGGCGCGCTTTGGAGGATGCGCAAAAGGCGAATGAAACGATTATTCATATGGCTGAACACGATACCCTCACCGGACTTCTCAACCGGCGGTGTTTCCAGAAGGGGCTTGAACAGTGGGTCAGCCATTGCGCGCGCTACTCGCGCGAAGTAGCTTTGCTGTTTATCGATCTGGACAAATTCAAGAACATCAACGACGCCTTCGGACACGCGTTTGGCGACAGCTATCTGCAGGCTGTCGCCGATGTACTTCAGCGCGCCTTGCGTTCAACTGACTATATTACACGCTGGGGCGGCGATGAATTCGCAGTGCTCTTGCCGGAAACGTCGGCGGAGGCAGCCGCACAGGTGGCCAACAAGCTGCTCCGGCTTTTCGATCAAACTACGGTTACAGAGGCCGGGCAGACAATGTCCATTTCCGCGAGTATTGGCATTTCCCTGATGCCTCAGCATGCTTTGGCGAGTAATGAACTCATGATGTGCGCTGATGCCGCAATGTATGAGGCCAAGCAGTTTGGACGCAATTGCTGGCGCATGTATTCGGCAACCAGCCGGGAGAACCCGCAAGTCCAGGAAAAGTTCCGCTGGGAACGCAGGATTCGCCGCGCGCTTGAAACGGACCAGTTTGTCTTGCTCTATCAGCCATTACTCGGATTGAGCGACAGTTCGACGCATCATTACGAAGCGCTGTTGCGCATGGAAGACCGGGATGGGCGCCTGATAACGCCCGGCATGTTCCTTGAAAGTGCCGAGCAGTTTGACCTCAGCGTTCCCATAGACCGAATGGTGATACGCAAGGTCGCTCATAAGATTTCCACGCTGGTCGACCAGGATCCGGGACTGTGCATATCGGTCAATCTGTCACGCAAGACCTTGATGGATCCAGGACTTGTGGAACAGGCTGGTATCTTTGCGGCACAGGTTGGAGCCCAATCCTGGCGACTCGGTTTTGAAATTCCGGAGCGCGTCGTAATGGAAAATCTTTCCATGGTTCGCAATTTTGCGGATGAAGCCCGGCAGGCCGGGCATCCCTTCATCATGGATGATTTCGGCACCGGCCTCGCGTCATTCCGATATCTGCAGCAGCTGTCCCTTGGCATGGTGAAGTTCGAGAGCAGTCTGCTCAACAATATTATGGGCAATCCTGAATCGCGCAGGGTGCTGAAAACGCTGACTGCAATGGCACATGATCTCGGCATCAAAGTTGCCGCAAAATTTGTAGAGGACCCCCAGGTTCTGCAAGTGCTTGCAGATCTTGGTGTGGATTATGCGCAGGGCTTTGCGGTTGGCAGACCCCTCGAAGCAATCGAACAGGCAGCATTGCAGGCCCGGCGTATCGCCTAGAAATTCGTCATCAGGTGTGTTTCATTCCTGGCTGCAATCGGCAGTCCCGGCCATCCGGATTGTCCGGTGCCGTTTTCGAGCGTTATCTGGCTTGGGGAAAAACCGAATTAATCGTGCCTTGAAATTCTTCTTGGATGCCCTTGGGCGCCGGATCGCAGCGATGCAGCAGAAGGTCGGCACTAAGCTGGCCTATGCTGGCGGGGCTGCGGGCAGCTCCATGGGCACCGCAGGTTTGACCCATTTACCCATGGTTGATGTTCTCTGGAGCGTGCTTGTTTTTTCGGTGTTGAGCATGTTCGCAGGATATGTCTTCTACCTTTTCAGGCGCCTTCGAACCAGCGAAATCAGCTTGTCCAGCCTCAAAGCAGGCTGGAACGAGGCTCTCGATTTCACCGAGGATGCGCTTTACCTCGTCGATCTCGATGACAATCTTATCCGCGGAAATCGCGCATTCTACCGCTACATCAATCGTGAGCCATCTCAGGCCATCGGGCGCGACATCATGGTATTGGTCCACGGAAAGCGCGACGACGAACCATGTCCCGTGTGCCAGGCGCGCCAGGAGCTGCGCGACACGGTAGTCATCAAGGAAGCCGATGATCCCGCGAACCGCCTCAAGCGGCCGATCGAGATCATTGTAAGGGTCATCCGCAACGACCGTGGATCGCCAGTCGGCATTCTGCATGTCATACGTGATCTGTCGCGCCATCGTCAGGGGCAGGAAGCCATACGCTCCAGCGAGGAGCGCTTTCGCCGCCTGTCGGAAGCGGCCTTCGAAGGCATATTCATTCATGATCGTGGAACAATCCTGGACGCCAATCAGACGCTCGCGTCGATGTTCGGGCGCGAGCTTGACGAACTGCTGGGGTTGAACGTGCTGGAGCTGGTGGACGAGACGTCGCGCGATTTTGTGCGCGAAATCCTGATTCATCCGATCGATGAACCGTACGAGGTAGGGGCTGTGCGCAAGGATCGCAGCAGGTTCAGCGCCGAAGTCAGAGGCCGGCATGTGTTCCATGGCGAGCGCATGCGGCGGGTCGTGGCAGTGCGCGACGTAACCGAACTGCGGCGCGCGCAGCACGATTTGTTCGAGGAGAAGGAGCGGCTTCTCGTTACGCTCGAATCGATTGGCGAGGCCGTGATTACCACCGACATCAACGGGCACATACGCTACATCAACCCGGTGGGGGAGAAACTCACTGGCTGGACCAACGCGCAGGCGCAAGGTCATGCTCTTATTGAGGTCTTTCGCATAGCCAACGAATTGACAGGAGAATACCTTCCGGATCTGGTCCGGCGCTGTCTGGCAGAGGACAGACTCATTACATCGGAGGAGGAAGGCATCCTCCGTCACCGGGATAATCGCGAGTCTGCAATCGAGCACTCGATTGCGCCGATTCGCGGGCGTGATGGGACCGTGGTTGGAACAGTGATCGTGTTCCGGGACGTGACCGAGATGCGCAGAATGGCGCGCCAGCTGACCTATCAGGCAAGTCACGACACCCTTACCGGGTTGGTTAATCGCAGGGAGTTCGAAATGCGACTCAATCAGGCCATTGGTACCACTGCTTCCGAGGGCAGCGTACATGGCCTGTGCTATCTCGATCTTGATCAATTCAAGCTGGTCAATGATACCTGCGGGCATATCGCCGGCGATCAATTGCTGAAGCAGGTCGCTGCACTTCTCAAGTCCAGGCTGCGCGGCAGCGACGTGCTGGCACGTCTGGGCGGTGATGAATTCGGCGTGCTTCTCGAGGGATGTCGTCTCGATAAGGCGCGTGAGATCGCGGAGTCAATGCGCCATGAGGTAAGCGATCTGCGTTTTGTTTGGCACCGCAATACATTCAACGTCAGTGTAAGCATAGGCCTTGTTCCGGTTACTGCCGAGAGTGGTGGCCTGATCGAGGTGTTGAGTACCGCCGATGCCGCGTGCTATGTGGCCAAGGACTCGGGACGAAACCGCGTGCATGTCTGGCAGCCGGATGACGTTGCTCTCGCCAGGCATCATAGCGAGATGGAATGGGCGCAGCGTGTTGCGCGTGCCGTGGAAGACGGGCGTCTGCTTCTCTATGGCCAGCTGATTTCGCCGCTTGCGCGCGCCGCAACACGCGTTGCGCGTTATGAAGTTCTGGTTAGAATGCTCGATGAGTCAGGGAATCCGGTTTTGCCCGCAGCCTTCATTCCGGCCGCCGAACGCTACAATGTGATGCAGGCGGTTGACCGCTGGGTCATACGCGCAGTGCTGTCGGCGGCTGCGCTCAATCCGGAAACACCTGACGGCAGGATACTCGAGCTTTCGGTTAATGTTTCGGGGCGTTCACTTGGCGACGAGCAGTTTCTCGATTTCGTGATGCGCGAGATCGTCGAGTCAGGTATTGCGCCGGAGCGCCTGTGCTTCGAGATCACCGAAACTGCGGCAATCGCCAATCTAATCCGGGCCCAGCGATTCGTTGCTATGCTCAAAGGTATTGGTTGTGCATTCGCTCTCGATGACTTTGGCAGTGGTCTCAGCTCATTTTCGTACCTCAAAAACCTGCAGGTCGACTATCTCAAGATCGACAGCAGCTTTGTGCGTGATATTGCGCACGACCCGATAGACTATGCAATGGTTGAGTCGATCAACCAGCTTGGCCACGTCATGGGAATCAAGACTGTGGCAGAATATGCAGAAGACGAATTGATTCTGGAAAAGTTGCGCAATATCGGCGTGGATTATGCCCAGGGATTTTCGATCGCAGCGCCCATACCGCTTGAGGAACTGCTGACCGTCCGCAAACGCAGTGCGACGCCGTAAATGGGGCGCGACGTCTGCATGCCGGGCGACTCGCCCAATAATGCCTGACGGAATATTCTTTGGAATCGCGCACTGGCGTGTGCCAGCCGGGTTTTTGCGCCCAATGACAGCTGCTTCAGGTTGTGCCACCTGACAGGTTTTGATCCGGCATTGAAAGGCACGCCGGTCGGCACGCCTGACCGCAGACCGGTTGTCGGAATCGATCACGCGCTTGCCGGGCGGCTGCCAGCACGCACAGCATGCACATGCAGACTAAGTCCGTGGTTGCGGGACAGGCTTTGCGGGACACGGAGTGCAACGCGAGCCTGGGGGACGGCTAAGGATCCGTCCATAATTAACATGGACAGTTAGCAATAACCACGGTACAGTACCCGGCATGCTCAGCGCCAAAGCCAGGGAACTGCGACTCAAGCTCTCGGGAGTGTTGCCGTTGTTAAACGAGAAACAGCGGCGGGTGTTGGTCGCGGCGGAAGCCAACGCCTACGGTCGCGGTGGCATCCAGGTGCTCGCCCGGATCACCGGGATGTCGCGCCAGACGATCTACCACGGACTCGAGGATCTTCAGGCACCCGGGCCGATCGATCGCATCCGCGCCCCCGGCGGGGGTCGCAAGTCGCTCAGTGCGACAGAACCTGAATTGGTGGGCGCCTTGGAAGCACTGATCGAACCCGATGTGCGCGGCGACCCCGAATCGATGCTGCGCTGGACGTGCAAGAGCGTCCGAAACTTAAGCGAGGCATTAGGCAGCCAAGGCTATGCCGTCGGGCGGCAAAGTGTCGCGAACCTCTTGAGCGAGCGCGATTACCGTCTGGCGGGCAATCGCAAGAGCCGGGAGGGGGCGAAGGATCATCCCGACCGCAACGCCCAGTTTCACTACATCAACGATCAGGCCAAGGCCTTTCGCCGACGGGGCGCCCCGATTATCTCCGCCGACACGAAAAAGAAAGAATTGATTGGACCCTATAAAAATGGGGGTCGCGAGTGGCAACCGAAGGGAAAGCGTGTGAAAGTGCTGACGCACGACTTTCCCGACCCGAAGATGCCGAAGGCCGTTCCCTACGGGGTCTATGATCTCACCGACAATAAGGGCTGGGTCAATGTCGGCACCTCGGCCGACACCGCCGAATTCGCCGTCGAGAGCATCCGGTATTGGTGGCGACGCATGCGGAAGAAACACTATCCGAAGGCCAAGGCGCTTCTGATCTGTGTCGACAGCGGCGGGAGCAACGGCTACCGCTGCCTGTTATGGAAGCGGGAACTGCAGCGCCTTGCCGATTCAACGCGTCTCACCTTAACCGTCTGTCACTTCCCGCCCGGCACCAGCAAATGGAATAAAATCGAACATCGCCTCTTCTCCTATATCACGATGAATTGGCGGGGGCGCCCGCTCACCGACTACCGCACGGTGGTCGATCTCATTGCGGCAACCACCACCCACACCGGGCTCACGGTGAAGGCCCGTCTCGATCAACGCCACTACGCCACGGGCATCACCGTCTCGGCCGAGGAAATGAAGGAACTGAACCTCCACCCCCATGCGTTTCACGGGGAGTGGAACTACACTATCCGACCAATATAATATATGTCCATGTTATTTATGGACAGATCCTAACCTGCTGATTGCGCGTCCGGTGATGCTACGGGCGTCCTGGGCCCGGACCCATTCCACCACCGGGACCCATTCCACCACCGGGACCCATTCCACCACCCGGACTCATTCCACCACCCGGACCCATTCCACCACCCGGACCCATATTGCCACCGCGTACCGGTGGTTCATCCGGAATGGTTACGCCGCGTTCCCTGGCACGCTCCTGCATCTGGCGGTGATGCTCCAGGCGATAATGCTCGCGTTCCGACACGGTTTTCAGGTTGTGCATATGGTTGCGGTACTGGGCTCTTTCTGCCGGCGTCATCAACCGGTCGCCGTAGATCTGATCGCGGTCGCGGGTCTGCATTTGGCCCTGGTCGGCCGTAGCAACCGTGGACATTGCGGCCGGCAGCAGTGCAGCGGCCAATAGTCCATATAACACATAGCGGTTCATTGGAGTCTCCTTGAGTGAATCTGTTTCGATCATTTGTGATGCCGCAGACATGTTTATCAGGTTGAGACGGCAGCGACGTTGATCGACATCAAATTTTCCGGTTCACGTTTTATCGTCATCGGCCGGCCACAGTCGCGCCGCGCCGCGTACGCCGGAACTGTCGCCATGGATGTTCGGCAGAATCCGTGTTCGCAGCTCGTCGTTGAAGACATGTTTCGCGACCTGTGCGCGGCCTTCGTCATAAAGACGGCTGATATTGGAAAGCCCACCGCCGAGAATTACAGCATCCGGATCAAGAATATTGATGACAGTCGCGAGTGCGCGGCCAAAGCGCTCGAGATAGCGGCGCACCACAGTTTCGGCCCGGTTATCACCGGCCTTGGCACGCTCGATGATTGTGCGTGCGTCAATTGGAGGACCCCCGCTGCCGGCATGACCCATCATCGTTGTGCCGGCATCCGCGGTTCGAAAGTCAGCATAATCGCGCTCGAGCCCGGGACCGGAAATCAGGGTTTCGACGCAGCCGCGTCGGCCGCAGTAGCACGACGGGCCGTCGTGCTCGAGAGGATTGTGACCCCATTCACCAGCGATATGTTGGGCACCGGCGAGCAGGCGGCCATGAACGACGATGCCGCCTCCCACGCCGGTTCCCAGAATGACGCCGAACACGACCGCATGGCCGCGGCCCGCACCATCGATTGCCTCGCTGAGCGCGAAGCAGTTTGCGTCGTTAGCGATCCGAACCGGACGATCGAGCAGGATTGCGAGATCGCGCGTGAGTGGATGACCATTGAGGCAGACTGTATTGGAATTCTTGAGCAGGCCGGTGCGAGCCGATATTGAGCCCGGTGTGCCGATACCGACGCGGCAAACCGCGCCCGCGCGCCGATCCAGATCCTGAACCAGCCGTTGAATATTCTCCAGGACAGCCAGGTAGCCTTCCTGCTGCGGGGTGGCGCTGCGTACGCGTGCGAGAATGTCCCCGCTTTGATCCATCAGTACGCCCTCGGTCTTTGTGCCGCCGAGATCGATTCCGATGCGCAGGCGACAGACGCGGGGTGCAATCATGGATCAGTAGCCTGTTTGCCGGGCCGGTGCAACACGCAAGCCCGGTCCCGAAGCGTCCATCTCCGCGCGATCAGTGTTGAAAGGATATGGTGCCTGGAGCGGCCAGTGTCCGTAATCTGTCATCAGGTCAGCCCCTCGATCCAGCGCTCGTACAGACGATCGGCTATCTGGTGGAGATTGCTGACGCGTTGCTCGAGGTTTTCGGTCATTTGCGCGAGGCTCTGGACTGTGGCCGTTGGCGTGGCGATTTCTTCCCGACCAATCCGTGCCCAGTCATGGATCATTTTCGGCAGCATTTCCACATGACATTGCAGCCCGAGTGCCTTGCCAATGGCAAATCCCTGATTGGGGCAGGCACGACTCGCGAGTATGCGGCTCGCGCCTGCGGGAATCGTGAACGTTTCCCCGTGCCAGTGGAATACTTCGATTTCCGGTGCGAGCCCGTCAAGCCATGCATTCGCCGCGGCGTTTTCCACCCTCTGCACCGGTAACCATCCGATCTCGCGCACCGGGTTGGGCGTAATTGTGCCGCCCAGGGCCTTGCTGAGCAGTTGGCCGCCGAGACAATGACCGAGTACCGGCCGATCGGCAGCCATTGCCTCGCGCACCAGTGCAAGGATCCGCGGAATCCACGGGAGCGGGTCATTGACGCTCATCGGGCCGCCCATCATCACCAGTCCTGAGCTATCATCTATACTTTCAGGTACGGGTTCGTTCTGGTCGATGCGAATCAGGCGGTAGGGGAGGCCATGGCGTTCAAGGAATCGGGCGAAATAGCCGGGCCCTTCGCCGGCGGCATGGCGGAAAATCAGGATGTTTTTCATTTCGTGATTTTAGCGTGACTTGGCCACGCAGTTAAACAGGAGTAAGCGTGCGGCAATCATTACGGCTTATAGCCGGGGTTATCCTCTGGCTGACTTCGGGTTGCCTGTGGGCGGTCGATAATGTTTCACTTTATGCACTGTTCCAGGGCAAGGCAATCGTGCTGGTCAACGGGAAGCAGCACCTGCTGAACGCGGGGGATGTGAGTCCGGAAGGCGTCAAGCTCATATCCACGGATACCGGATCCAATGAGGCCGTGGTGAATGTGGGCGGCAAGCGCGAAGTGCTCAAACTTGGCGTGATTATCAGCCGCTACCAGAGCGCTTCCGAGCCGACAGTAACCCTGTATGCCGGTGTCGGGGGATTTTTCCACACTAACGGCACTATCAATGGATTTCCAGTGACCTTCCTCGTGGATACCGGTGCCAACATCATTGCGCTGAATGCCGCCCTCGCGCGCGAAATCGGTCTCGACTATTCCGATGGCCAGCCCGGCGTTGCCAAGACCGCCTCGGGCTACGTGCGCACGTACAATATCGAGCTGGATACCGTCAGGATCGGCGGGATCGTGATGCGCAATGTCGATGCCAGTGTCATTGACGGATCGCAGCCGGACACACCCCTTCTGGGAATGTCGTTTCTGAGCAATCTCGAGATGCGGCGCGACGGCGACAAGATGGAATTGACGCAGAAGTACTAATTCGGTCGCGCCTTCCAGCTGTTATCGCCAAGGAATGTGACGATAAGGTGATCAAGTGCGGCGGCATGATCAGTGTAGAAAAGATTCTGGGCATGCGCATTGCCGGAGAAGAGTCTTAACGTTTTTGGATCCGCCGAAGCGGCAAAGATGCGTTCTACCTCCGGGCGCAACCCGTCTTCCTCCGATACCACAAAGAGTTTGCGAATTCCCGGTTGCGCAAGCGGCGGACCGCCGGCCGGTGCCAGCAGGATTGCCGCACTGATCCTCGCATCGGTCGTTTGTGCCAGGGCATTGAGGACGGCGCTGCCACCCATGCTGGCACCGACAAGAGCGATGTGACGAAAGCCGCGTTGCTCGAGACAATCGATTGCGCCGAGAATGTCCTGGTAGAGCGCACCACTGCGACCACCCTTGCTTCTGCCGTAGCCCCGGAAATCGATTGTCAATGCTTCGAATCCCGCCGTACTCAAGCGGCGCGCGAGCGGATACCAGCTTTGCTTGTTGAATGCAGCGCCATGTGCCAGTACCACGGCCAGGTGCGCATTGTGTCCGAAAAGCGAGCCGTCAATGACGGCACCGTCCGGTGCACGGCAGGAAATATCGACAAAATCCCGATTTGCCATGGCACGCTGGGCACCACATCCGAAGCAAAGTGCCAGAAGCAGTCCGGCCAATCGAAAACTGGGATGTCGTAATATGAGATGTTTCAATGGTTTCCGTGGTATTCAGTCGAGGATGGCGCCGCGCCGGGCATATTGATGTTTTTGGCTGTCAGCAGATGCGCGGCAAGGGATCGTCTTCGAGCTCTTCCAGTAGCCGTTCCCCGCCAAGCGCTGTTTCAAGTACGATCTGCGACTGTTGCGTTTCGACCCTTCCGATAATCGCCGCGAGTTCACCCTGCGGCAGTGCACGCCAGGCGGCGAGCGCCGCATCGGCCTGTTTTGCCGCGACCACTGCGACAACGCGGCCTTCGCAGGCGAGATACATGGGATCGTAGCCGAGCATTTCACACACCGAGCGCACCGCGTCGCGTACCGGGATTGCAGTTTCGCACAGACGCACGCCGAGGCCGGTTGCATGGCTGATTTCATGGGCAATCATTGTGAGCCCGCCGCGCGTCGGGTCACGCATGAAGCGCAGGCCGGACAACGGAAGGAGCGCGCGCGTGAGAGGCAGCACGCTGGCGGCGTCGGACTGCAGATCACCGCGCAGCCCGAACTGCTCGCGCGCAAGCATCACCGCGATGCCATGGTCGCCGATGGGTCCGCTTACCAGTATTGCATCACCGTCGCCGATTGCCTTCATTCCGGGGCGCACGCCGGGTGGACGCACGCCGATTCCGGTAGTGGCGAGATAAAGGCCGCCGCCTTCGCCACGGCGTACGACCTTGGTGTCGCCAGCGACCACCTGCACGCAGGCCTCGCGCGCAGCACGCGCCAGACTTACGATGATGCGCTCGAGCTGGGCTACCTCGAGACCTTCTTCTATGAATGCGTTGAGACTCAGGTAGAGAGGCGTCGCACCCGATACTGCAAGATCATTCACCGTGCCGTGCACGGCAAGCGATCCGATATCGCCGCCTGGAAACTCGAGCGGCTGAACCGTGAATCCGTCGGTCGTAATCACAATCTCGTCTCCGCTGATTGGCACGGCCGATGCGTCCGCCTCGATGTCGAGCAGCGGATTGGAGAGATGGCGCGCAAACACCCGCTCAATGAGCTCACGCATGAAGCGCCCGCCGTTTCCATGCGCGAGAGTGATATGGGTGTCGGTGATGTCCGCGGGGTTCATGCTATCGCCGTTTCGTGAGTTGTGCATGCCGTTCTACAATCTGGCCGAAACTTATCCCGGCGTCATTGCAAGGTACCGCTTGCGCAAGGTATACCGTGAAGCCGTCGTCTTGCAACAATGCCGTTATCCGCTCTGTCAGGATGCGGTTCTGGAACACGCCGCCAGTAAGCCCGACGGCATTGAACGCATGTTCCAGGCGCAGTATCAAAACCTGCTGCCGCAGCGCCTCGGCAAGGCTCGCATGAAAATCTGCAGCGCGCTCTGCAAGCGGCCGTGTCGCATCGAGCAGGCACGGCAACAGTGGCGACCAGTCGCTTTCCCAGAGCCCGTTGAGTTGCCGCAGCAGGGGTAATGCGATGGCCTTCGCATGTCTGGCGCAGGCAGCCTCCAGATACATGGGTCCCTGACCTTCGAAACTTGCGCGGTGCAGCAGTCCGGTGAGTGAGGCGGCGGCGTCGAAAAGCCGGCCGGCGGCGCTGCTGGATGGGCTGTTGATACGTTGCTGCCATGCCTGGTGCAGCAGCGTCATGTTTTCCGGATCCTCCGGGCAGGCGTTCCATGGAACGCCTGCTTCCCAGCAAAGCGCCGCGGCGCTGCGCCAGGGTTCGCGGCCGGCGCTTTCTCCGCCCGGAAGATGGAACGGTCGCAGGCTTGCCACGCGTCGCCACTCGCCGGGGTGGCCCAGAAGTGCCTCGCCGCCCCAGAGCGTCCCGTCTTCCCCGTAGCCGACGCCGTCCCAAGTGAAGGTGAGCCAGTGCGCCACTTCCGGAAACTCGCCGGCCAGAGCGGCCGCATGCGCCTGATGGTGATACACCTTCGCCACGGGCATGCCGCTGCGCGTTGCCCAGCGCGTGCTGCCATAGCCCGGATGGGCGTCACAGACGATGGCCTGTGCATCGATCTGATAAAGTGCCTGGAGATCGTGGATTACCTGTTCGAAAACTGCGCGCCCACGCGGGGATTCAAGGTCGCCGATATGCGGCGAGATCACGACGCGATCTGCCCACGCCAGTGTAACCGTATTCTTCATATGCCCTCCCACAGCCAGCAGCGGTTCGGCCAGGCGAAACGGCAGGCGGCGTTCCAGCGGGGCACCACCGCGTCCAAGGCGCAGCGGACGGGCACGTCCGGCGATCACGCGATACACCGCATCATCCGCGGGACGCTCAATCGGGCGATCATGATGCAGGAATCCGTCGGCCACGCTGCCGAGGTGATTTTCCACATCATGGCGTTCGGTCATCACCGGTTCGCCGCTGCGGTTCGCCGAGGTTGCCACGAGCGGCGCGGAAAACTCCTCAAGCAGAATATGGTGCAAGGGGCTGTACGGCAGCATGACTCCGATGTCTTTAAGTCCGGGTGCGATGTCGCGGCACAGTGCGCCATCTGCGCGTTTTTCGCACAGGACTATCGGGCGCATCGGGTCAAACAGAAGGCGCGCCGCAACCTCGTCAACCATGACTGCCGCGCGCACTGCCGCAAGGCCGTCCGCGCCGCGCATCGGAAACATTACTGCCAGGGGCTTGTGCGGTCGCGGCTTGCGCATGCGCAGGCGTGCTACTGCGGCAGCGTCGCGCGCATCGCACATAAGGTGATAACCGCCGACACCCTTGATCGCGAGGATCCGTCCGGCATTGAGCGCTGCAATGGCGGCCGCCAGCGCCGCTTCCGTGCCGTCGACGGTGGCTCCGCCGGGAACGGTGAATTCCAGCACCGGACCGCAGACCGGACATGCCAGCGGCTCGGCATGAAAGCGCCGGTCAGCGGGGTTCTGATATTCCCGCAGGCAGTCGTCGCACAATGCGAAGCCGGCCATGGTGGTGTTCGGCCGGTCATAGGGAAGCCGTCGGATCAGTGTGTAGCGCGGCCCGCACTGCGTGCAGTTGATGAAAGGATAACGGAAGCGACGATTGCCGCGATCACGCAGTTCGCGCAGACAATCATCGCAGGCAAAGTAATCGGGCGGGACGTGGATGCCTTCGCCCATACCCGCAGCACTGTCTATAATGGCAAATCCAGCGTGCGTTGCCGGTTCGGTGTCTTCCGAAAGGAGCATCTCGGGCCGCGCCAGTGGTGGTGCTGCGGAAAGCAGCTCTTTGGCGAACGCATCAAGGGCGCTGTTGGCGCCTTGCGCGAGTATTTCGACCTGCCCCGCCTGGTTTCTGACCCAGCCACTGAGTCCGTGACGCAGTGCGAGGCGATAGACAAAGGGACGGAACCCGACAGCCTGAACACGGCCGCCCAGAATCCAGCGGCGCGCGCCGGCCGGTGGCCGCATCGGGCCGGACGTGGAGGAGGGCAGGCTAGCGTTCATGTGGCAGGCCGGATCGCGGGTAATTCGGCCTTGTGTTGGCGAACGCCGTGTTCGTTATCATAGCGGCAACCGGCGCCAGGGCGAAACGTGAGAATGCCCGAGCATGGGTCAGGGATCTCCCCGCAACTGGCGATCGGGCTCGCGCATCCGCAATCATTCGGCGCTCCGGCGTAGTCATGGCTTTTCTTCTCGTTACGCCGCGCCGGTTGGCATTACCACCAGGGCAACGGCAGGAGGGATTGGCCATCTTTGCCGGCCGACCCGGCGCTGTCAACGTGCCGGACCTGCGGACCAGATGGTCGCGGGCCGCGGCCGGAATATGGCGCACGCTGGACCAGCGGCGAAGCATGCACGGGCACCCGCATGGCGAAGCGGCGTTGACAACTGCAGGCTTTGGTCAGCGCCTATTCCTGGCCTGTTGCCAGACTGACGCGCCGGTGCCTGCGAATGGCATCGAGCGATATCAGCGTCAATGCGAGGCCGATCAGCAGCATACCGGCAGTCTCCGGGAGGTCCGGTATTTCGCCAAGCTGCAGCGCCGCAGCTAGCAGGCCTACGATGGGTGTGGCCAGCGTGCCGAGGCTGGCCACGCCGGCCGGCAAGGTATCGAGTGCATAGAGCCAAAGGAACCAGGCAAGCGCATTGCCCAGAATCACGTTGTAGGCGAGCGCACCGATGAAGCTTCCGCTCCAATGCAGCGGCGCCGGTGGCATCAGCGCTGCAATGACGATGAGTCCGATGGTACCAAACAGCATTTGCCAGGCAGTAAGAGACAGAAGATCAAAATTCGTACGGCGCCGCAGGATCTTCGCATAAAGCGTGCCGGCTGCCCAAAAGACACCGGCAATGATCGCAAGCAGGTCGCTTTTCAGGCCGCCATGCGAATGCCACGGGGTCAGCACCATCACCAGACCGGGCAGCGCCAGCGCTACAGCGAACCGTTGCGCAGCGTGCATGCGCTCGCCGAGCGCAAGTTTGGCAAGAACAATGATCCAGAACGGCATGGTGTAGACCAGCACTGCGGTCTTGCCTACGGCGCCGTTCACAAGCGCCCACATGGTAAAGCCGATGAAACCCGTGGTCTGCAAAAGACCTAGCCACGCGAGCCCCAGGGGGTGTGTCGGTTGCAGGGGCTTGCGCATTACCGCCATGGTGATGAACAGCGTCGCCGTCGCGAGCAGCGTGCGCAAGGCGGCAAAGGTGAATGGGCCCGCGTCACGCAGGGCGATTTTCATGACGACCCAGTTGTATCCCCAGATGAGGGACAGCAGGACCAGGGCGATCGCAGCGGCAAGTTGCGAATGTCTGGAAATCAGACGCGTCATGATCTCGCGATTCCCTTGTGAGCGAATGCCGCAGAGTTGGCGGTCATGTTAGCGCCGGAAGTCAGGGCAAAAACGGACGACGGTGTGCAGCCTGACAGCCGCACACCGTCCAGAATCATTTGCGGCTTTCGAGCTTCTTTCCTTTGAAGTATATGGTTTCATCCGGCTGCATCTGGATGTAGTGAAGGCCGTGCTGTTTCACCAGACGGGCAAATCCGCTCGGATCCTGGGTCAACACCGGGAAGGTGCCGTAATGCTGGGGTATAACCAGGGGCGCGCCCACATCCACGGCGGCGTGTGCCGCCATATTTGGCCCCATGCCGAAGTGGCCGCCGATGTAGACGATAGCAAGATCCGGATGAAATTCCTTGCCGATCAGCTTCATGTCGGAGAAATACGCGGTGTCACCGGTGTCGTATATGGTGGGGCCGCCCTTGATGAGAATGACGAAGCCGGCCGGGTGGCCGCCATAGACGATGTCCGCATCTTTTTGCGCGGCATAGGGATTATTCATGCCGCTTGAATGAATGGCATCAGTCATTGCCACCGTTACTTCGCCGTCGGCGATCTCGATTTTGCCGCCGATGTTCATGAGCGTATCGAAGCCCATCTGGTTTTTGGGATAACCCAGGAGTTTTGCCATGTTGGTGCCGAGCTCGTAGTTCGTCACCAGGCGAGCACCGGTTTTCTTGCCGAGCTCAACCGCGTCGCCCACATGATCGAAATGACCGTGAGTGATGAGAATATAGTCGGCCTTGTCGATTCCGGCGACCGGGTCCTTGCCGTCCTTCGCCTGCGGATTCATCGGGTTTCTGAGCCACGGGTCAATAAACAGCACTTTTCCTTTCGGTGTTACGATGCGGAATGCAGAGTGCCCGTACCAGGTAAGAGCCGTTTCGCCCGCCCAAACGCCGGTAAGCGGCAGCATGAGGAGCAAAACGGCTGCGAGCATTTTTTTTATTGAAGGCGCAATTGTGTGCATGTCGGGAATCTCCAGTGACTGTCGAAGGGTGCCAATTTGAATCAAATCACTCGCGGAATGCAAGTGCGGCGAGACGGTGACGGCAGGGACGGGGGTGAAACGGCGCGCCGCAGCAAACGGCAGGCCGGCGGTGTCAAAGGGCGTCAGCCGGTTGCCGCGGCGCGCGGCGCGCGCACTCCGCCGGCCCACCAGATCCGGCAGGCGCCTTCGTCGGACACCATGCAGGGTCCGATCGGCGTGCGCGGTGTGCAGGCACGTCCGAACAGGCGGCATTCGTCGGGGTAAATCTTTCCAAGGACTACCCGGGCACAGTCGCAGCCGGGCGGCATCTCGCCTGCGCGCCTGCGCGCAGGGTCGGCGTAGGATGGAAAATGCCGGCGCGCATCGTGCGTACCCAGCGCGTCCTTGAGCGCGAAACCCGATCGCGGAATCATGCCTACGCCGCGCCAGTTTGCGTCGACCACGTCCATTGTCTTCGCAAGCTGTTGGCGTGCAGTAGGATTGCCTCCGGGCCGCACCAGCTCGGGATAGCAATTGTCGAGAAATGGCCTGCCGTCGAGCAGCTGGCGCAGCGCGGAATACATGGCCGCGAGCAGACTCACGGGTGTAAAGCCGGCAACCGCAGCCGGCAGGTGATGGCGGTCCACGATGAACTGCCACTCCTCGGGTCCCATGACCGTAGCAACATGGCCGGGCGCGATCAGCGCATCAAATCCGGGGGTATCCGACTCAAGCAGCATCGCTACCGCCGGCCACGTGAGTCTCCCCGAGAGGAGTACCAGCAGGTTGTCAGGAACACCTTCGGCCAGCATGCCTGCCACCGGTGCGGTGGTAGTTTCGAATCCTGCTGCAAAAAACACAACCGGACGATCCGGATTGTCGCGCGCAATGCACACCGCCTCGGTGGGGGTGGCAATCGGCCGCACGTCGGCGCCGGCCGCGCGCGCCTGATCGAGCGTACGCGGTTCCTTCTTAGGAAGGTTTACCGGCACGCGCAACATGTCGCCGAAGGCGACAAGGATGACCTGTTCATTAAGCGCGATCTGTATCGCCTCATGAACATCCTCTTCCGGGCATATACACACCGGGCAGCCCGGTCCCGGGATGATCTCGATTTCAGGTGGCAGCGCACCGCGCAATCCCGCCATGGTGATCGAGCGTTCATGTCCGCCACAGACATCCATGATGCGCACTCGCCGCGGCAGCGCCAGGGCGCGGATTCGATTGAGCCAGTCCTGGGCGGTGAGAGCTATGGCAGCATCCTCGAAGTCCTGGCGAAGAGGTAAGGTGCGCGCACGCCGGGGGTCTTGCTGGCGTGCAGCTGCAATCCGTCGGACTGAAGTGCCGGGTGCGTGGTTCGGTGCTGCGCGATTCGCCGGCGCTGGGCTTCGAGCTCCTGCCGCAGCCAGGTGATCCAGCCATCAAGGCCGCTACCGCGGCGCGCCGACAGGCGGATCACGGGTGAGGGATTAGCCAGGGCGCGCAGTGCCGATTCAGCACGCAGCGGATCAAAGTCATCCAGAAACTGAAGCAGGTCGATCTTGGTAAGCAGCATCAGATCGGTGGCGCGGAACATCACCGGGTATTTTGCAGGCTTGTCGTCTCCCTCCGTAACCGACAGCAGGGTGACATTGCGATGATGGCCCAGATCGAAGCTCGCCGGACACACGAGGTTGCCGACATTCTCGATGAAGATGATATCCATGCCGGCCAGCGGAAGCTGATGCAAGGCGGAATGCACCATATGCGCATCCAGATGGCAGGCGCTGCCGGTGGTGATCTGCACTGCCGGCACGCCTTTGGCGCGCACGCGTTCGGCGTCGTTTTCGGTTTCGAGGTCACCTTCGATGACGCCAATGCGCAATTCGTCGCGTAGCGCGTCAATCGTTGCCTCAAGCAGCGCGGTCTTGCCGGCACCTGGCGATGACATGAGATTGATGACCAACACGCTATGGCGGTCGAAGTGTTCACGATTGTGTTGCGCCTGCGCATTGTTTTCATCGAGCAGGCTCTTCAGCACGGTCACGGCGGCCTTGCCATCCGCCGTTTGCGACAGCCTGCCATCGGCCGTTACCAGATACCTGTTTCCGGGAGTGATGTTACAGCCGCAGGTGTCGCACATGAGTGATCTCCAGATGACAGCCTCAATTCACAAGAGCAGGGGGCTGAACGCAAATATCATTTTCCGATTTTGGTCGCGGTGAGTTCGTTATTCGTCGCGAATTCCACGCTCGCCAGCAGCATTTCGTCGCCGCTGACAAGCCGGGTGTGCCAATCGCCGCAATGCGTACACACAAGGCTTATGGCCGTTGCCTCGGATTCCCTGCCGCAGCCCTCGCAATACACGCGAATCGGCAGCCGATCAATGACGAGCCGGGCATCCTGGGCAAGAGTCCCGGCCCTGGCAATCAGATAGGCGTGCTCGAGCAGATCCGGCTCGATTCCGGCAAGCGGACCAATTTGCACGCGAATTGCGTACACCTCGATTGCCCGATGTTGTTCCGCAACAGCTTCGACCTGGGTGATCAATGCCTGGCACACAGAAAGTTCATGCATCGGCGGCCAGCATCTGGTCGTAGAGTTCCCACGCTGAGCGCGCCTCCTGGGATGTCATTTTCTGGATGGCATAGCCGATGTGAATCATCACGAAATCACCTGGTGCAACCGGTTCGTCCTGCAGGAGGAACAGGCTGACATCACGCTCGATGCCTTTGGCGGTGCAACGCGCCGTGAAGCCGGTCACTTCCACTATCTGCATGGGAATCCCGAGGCACATCGCATCACCCGTCATGATTGTTGAGCGGACCGAACCAGTATAAACCTGATCCGAAAATTGATCGCAGACTGTTGCCGATGTTACTGCACGAATTCCCGGGAATTTTGATTTACGTCAATAATTGTCGAAAGCACGCGCGTACTATCCTCGCGGCGGGTAACTATGTTCGGTAGATTTTCCCGCCGCGCCGCCTCTTTCTGACGGCGGTGGCAGCAGGCGTGAATCGCAGGTCACAGTCGGGTATGCCGACGCCGGTACGGAGTACAGTCTATGAAAAGAAAAACGTTGGTACTCGGAATCGGAAATACCCTGCTCGGTGACGAAGGCGCCGGAGTCTATGCGGTGCGCCACATGCAGCGCGAGCATGCGGATTGCGCCGATGTCGAGTTTCTTGACGGGGGCACTCTCAGTTTCACCCTGGCGGGTCCGATAGAGCAGGCCGACAATCTCATTGTTATCGATGCCACCGAGCTGTGCGCGGCGCCGGGAACCCTGCGTGTTTTTGTGGGCGACGAGATGGACCGGTTTCTGGGTGCCAACCGCAAGGCGAGTGTGCACGAAGTCAGCCTTCTCGATCTGATGGCAGTCGCTTTGCTTTCCGGGCGCCTGCCGCAGCGCCGCGCGCTTATCGGGATACAGCCGCAGTTTCTCGACTGGGCTGACGGCCCCACCGAAGCCGTGGCGCGCGCTATTCCGGACGCCTGCGATCAGGCCATGAACCTGATGGGAGCGTGGCAGTGAGCCGGCTCGACCGTATTGGTGTCAAGGTCGTGAGCGAGGATGCCGCCCTGGAGCGCACGGTCGGCAATGTTCTTGCGATCGCAAACGAGATCGGGACCCTGCTCACGAATCTCGCGAACTCCGGTCAGGGCGCATCCATTGACCTGCGCAATCTGCCGATGGCGCCAGGTGACTACGAGATTCTGCGTACAGTTCTCGGAAAAGGCGAGGTGAGTGCCGTCGTTCTGGCGCTCGGGCCAACGCGAATTACCGAAACGGCGGTGCGCGGAGTGTGGTGGGTAACGCATCACAATAGCAACGAGGAAGTGGTGGCGGAGTTCATCGAAGTGGCACTGATCCCGGAGATACTCAAGACGCATCCGGATGATGTGCGTGACGGACTCGCCTTGTTGCGCGCCCGGCTGGCGGAGTTCGCCTAGTCCGAAGCGGCGGGTACAGTCAACTAGCGGAAGGGGGTATCCGATGTCGGAAGACAAAACCTTGGGAGAAGTGCTGA
>VFSW01000959.1_pt1 | contig 42824 bp, 37 predicted proteins | sample 5358111 | NCBI WGS metagenome assembly VFSW01 (sample SAMN11554181, study PRJNA540505) | mine drainage metagenome | isolation source: sediment from site ElyBrook_90M | place: USA: Ely Copper Mine, Vershire, VT | collected 2017
GCCGGGGGATCTCCTCACCCTTTAGCTCGCCATCGCATCCGGTTGCGCCGCGTGGATTTCTTTCGCCTTGTCCAGCGCGGCACGTATGTTGGGCAAGATATTCTCGCGGCCAACGCACTCAATGAAGCGACCACCCTGCAGCAGTTTCGATGGCTGCTGCATGGCGCCGCAAAGCAGCAGCGTCCGGCCGGAGTCATGCAGCCGCCGGGCAAAGCTCTCAATGGCATGAATCCCAGTGGCGTCGATGGCCGTCATATTGCGCAGTCGCAGAATCACCACTGGCGCAAAGGCCTCCACGTTGACCGTGGCCTCCACTAGCTTTTCCGTGGTGCCGAAGAGAAACGGCCCGTGAATCCGCAGCAAAGTCACGTAATCCGGCAGGATGCGCCCTTGCAGCACATGCTCCAGTCCATCACGGATATATTCATCGGTCACCGGAACCACCGTGGTGGTGTCTGCAACCCTATAGATATAAAGCAGCGCGGCCAAGCCCAGACCTACAGCAACGGCAACAGTGAGATCGGCAAAAACGGTGAGCGCAAAAGTAACCAGCCAGACCGAGATGGCGGTCATGTCCATCTGCAAAATCGGCCAAACCTCGCGCCACTCTCCCATGTTGTACGCCACCACAAACAGCACGGCAGCCAGCGTGGCTAGCGGAATATAACTGGCCAGCGGCGCAGCTACCAGCAGGATGAGCAGCAGAGTGAACGCATGCACGATGCCAGAAACCGGCGAGCGTGCGCCTGCCCGGATATTGGTTGCGGTGCGCGCTATGGCCCCCGTTGCCGGAATGCCGCCAAACATGGGCGAGACGATATTGGCGATTCCCTGCGCCACCAGTTCCACGTTTGAGTTATGGCGGTCTCCGGTCATGCTGTCTGCCACCACGGCAGAGAGCATACTCTCCAGTGCTGCCAGAATCGCCACAGTAAAGGCAGAGGGGATCAGCGGCATAAAATTTGCGGCGTGAAAATCGGGTATCGCGAAAGGCGGAAAACCTCTCGGAATTCCACCGAATTTGCTGCCAATGGTCTCTACCGGCAAGTGAAACAGGACGCTCACCACAGTACAGAACACTACGGCAACAATCGACGCCGGGACACGCTTGGTGAGTCGCGGCAGCAGCAACAGAATGGCCAGCGTCCCCAGGCCCACACCCAGCGCCGCCGAATTCAAGCTGGCAAAGTGGCTCTCCATCAGTTCCATCCGGGGCAAGAATTCGCTTGGAACCGGTCCGGTGCGCAGGCCAAAGAAGTCCTTGATCTGCGTGGAGGCAATCAGGATGGCAATGCCGTTGGTAAAGCCGAGAACCACCATCCGCGGGATAAAGCGAACTGCGGCGCCAAGGCCGGTGAGCCCCATCAGCAACAGCAGAATGCCGGCCATCAGCGTCACCATGGCCAGGCCGCTCATGCCGAAACGGGCAACTATGCCGGCCACAATCACTACAAAAGCCCCAGTGGGTCCGCCGATCTGGGTGCGTGAGCCGCCGAGGGCAGAGATTAGGAAGCCGGCCACCACCGCCGTATAAAGGCCCGCCTGCGGCGTAACACCGGAGGCGATGCCGAAGGCCATGGCCAGGGGTAATGCGACGAGTCCAACCGTAATCCCGGCCAGCAGATCGTGAAGAAACATCTGGGCCGAGTAGTTGCGAAGCGCAAGAATCGACTTTGGAAGGTTTGGGTTGCTGATGGACATGATTCTATTAAGTCTACTCGCGACCGGATATTTGAGCATTTCTGCCAGATAATCCTGCCAATTCGCTGGTTTGTTAACTCGCCAACCCGGTTCCCAACCGCTTGGCATAGATCAACGCTGCCCGGCCCCTTGCATAATAGTTCTCTTTCCTGCCTCTGCAGAGGTAGCCTGCCGCTTCGTAGATCCTGATTGCGCCCGCGTTCCCGGCATCCACATGAAGCCAGATGGCAAGAGCGTCCGCGACAAAGGCGGATGCCTCGATGCGGCGCAACAGCTCACCACCAACGCCGCGACCGCGCCGAGCCGCTGCCACCTCAATGGTTTGGATGTAAGCAATCATTCCGCCAGTTTGCTGCGTCCACTCGACAACGGCAAAGCCCGCCATCCGGCCGTCTTCCTCCTCCGCAATCCAGGTAGCAGTATTGGGGCTGACGACGAGTTGCCGCATATACCTGCGGCCAAAGCGCTGGGGCGGCTCAAAGCAAGCCTCCTCAATCGCGTATAAATCGGCAAAATCCTCTGGAGTATAAAGGCGGTAAAGCACGAACCAACTCTACTTCACATGCGCAACGAAAAGCCACCCTCGCAACGAGGATGGCTTTTCGCCTACCAACGAAGGAACGGAGTTTAGACCTTTGCTTCCAGATCTGAGATCACATCAAAGAAACGCTGATCGAGGCGGCGGTTGGTGGCAATCGCTTCCTTGATAGTGATGTCGGTGATGTCAAGACCCTTGAGAACGGCGATGCGTCCCCACTTTTTGTCGTGCACCATATCGATGGCGTGCAAACCATAACGCTGGCCCAGGGCGCGGTCATAAGCTGTTGGAACGCCGCCGCGCTGGGTGTGACCCAGGTTCACTGAGCGCGTCTCGAACCCGGTTTTTTCCTCGATCAGGTCAGCCAGCGCCTCACCGATGCCGGAGAGCCGCGCGTGACCAAAGGAGTCAACCTGCGTGGAGCCCATCACCTGGCCAACCTCGGGCAGATGACAACCCTCGGCCACGACAACGACGCCGTAATGCTTGCCGTGATCGTAGTTGTACTTGAGCAGCGCGCAGACATGATCGATGTCGATATCTTTCTCCGGAACCAGAATCACATGCGCGCCACCGGCCACGCCGGAGGCATAGGCGATCCAGCCGGCATCCCGGCCCATCACCTCGACCACGATAACGCGATTGTGCGAGTCGGCTGTGGTGTGAATGCGGTCGATAGCCTCAGTGGCGATCATGACGGCGGTATCGTAGCCAAACGTAGTGTCAGTGCCGTTGATGTCGTTGTCGATGGTCTTGGGCACGCCCACGCTGGGCACGCCGTTTTCGCTCAGGAACAGGGTCACTGACTGGGTGTCGTCGCCGCCCAAGGCGATCAGCGCATCGATCTTGTTGGCCTTGAGAACCTCCTGGACCTTCTCAATGCCGCCGGGAACCTTCTTTACGTTGGTACGCGATGAGTGCAGTATGGTGCCGCCCTTCAGCTGGATGCCGTCAATACTCTCCAGCGTGAGGGGGATGAAGTTGTTGTCAAGCACGCCGCGCCAACCGTTCAGAAAACCAATGAATTCATCGCCATAGTGGTTAATGCCCTTCTTCACAGCCGCGTAGATTACCGCATTCAGTCCGGGGCAGTCGCCGCCCCCGGTCAACAAAGCAACTCGCATCGCAAATTCTCCTCATCGTATTCGCGCGGCCGCATAAGCCGAGCCGGGAATCTATCCCTGAAGTGCCGGTCCAAAACGCGCAATTTGACGTTCTCGACGCCTTAACTAGTGTACTCCGCCGCTGTAAAGCAAAATCGTGACCGCGCTCACGCCCATGAAAGATTCTGACCAAATGCATTTGCCTGTTGGGAAGAGCGCGCGGCAATGATTCAATAGGAGTATGCCCGGTACAGGAGTGCTTTTATTGCTGGCCTTCGTCAGCCTGGTCGTAGTGGTCTTGCTGGTGCTGCTGCAATTAACCCGGCTGGGGTTCCTTATCCGCTCCACCATCCCAGACCGGCCGCGGCGGCGCATGTTTATCGCCTCTGTCTCTTTTCTGGTCACGTTTGTAGGCGTTCGGATACTGGTCTATCGGATCACAAACCATGAGGGACACTTCCAGTGGGTGATCGTGCGAGGAATGCACATTCACCACCTGGTATGGGGCATTCTTATCCTGCTGCTGGTGGGTTACGGCTGGCTGCTGGATCTGGGGCGCTCGCACTCGCCACTTTCTATCTTCTTTAGCCGGCTCATGTCGGTCAGCTACGGCGTGGGCGCGGCGCTCACGCTGGACGAATTCGCACTCTGGCTCAACTTACGGCCGGACGACTACTGGTCGCGCAATGGGCGGCTGAGCATTGACGCCGTGATTCTGTTCGGCAGCCTGCTGGGTGTTGGAGCCTGGGGCGCACCATTTTTCCGCGGACTCCAGCGTATGTGGGGCAAGCGCGCCCTGTTTCAAGGCAAGCTGACTTCGCCTATTCGCCGCGCGAGGTTGCTTCGTCCGCGTAAAGTGCGTCGATCTCCGCCGCGTATCGTGCCGTAATAGCACGGCGTTTGAGCTTCATCGAGGGCGTCATCTCGCCCGACTCCTGTGTCCACTCGTCGGCCACGACCTTGAACCGCTTCACCGTTTCAAAGTTGGCCAGGCTGCCGTTCACTTCCCGCACAATCTCGCCGTAGAGCGCGACCACGCGGCTGTCAGCCACCAGTTCGGCACGGTTTTTTGTCTCGATGCCATGGTGCTGTGCCCAGTCCTCCAACGCGGTAAAGTTGGGTGCAAGCAGCGCGGAAATAAACTTGTGCTTGTCGCCCACCAGCGCAGCCTGAGCCACGAACACGCTGTTTGTGAGCTTGCTTTCAATAGGATTGGGAGCTACCAGCTTGCCGCCCGAGGTTTTCAGCAGTTCCTTTTTGCGGTCAGTGATAAACAAGAACCCATCCGCGTCCAAGTGGGCAATGTCCCCTGTGTGGAACCAGCCTTCCTCGTCGAAACACTCTGCAGTGGCCGCGGGTTTTTGAAAGTAGCCAGAAAAGACCGACGGGCCACGAACCAGCAACTCCCCGTCGGAGGCTATCTTGCATTCTACGTTGCTCAAGACCCGTCCAACCGAACCCAAACGGCTGCTGACGGGAGTGTCGATCGCAATCAGAGGTGAGGTCTCGGTGAGGCCATAGCCTTGCCAAAGAGCGATCCCTACAGAGGTGAACCAGTTGGCGGTGTCGATCCCCAGCGGCGCACCGCCAGATACGAATACCCTCACCCGTCCGCCGAAGGCCTCGCTGACCTTGGAATAGACCAGCTTGTCTGCCAGCTTCCACCGCAGCGAAGAGGGCCGATGGCCGCTATAGACCGTTTCGCGATGGCCTGCACCCACCTTCACAGCCCAGTTGAACAGCCGCTTCTTCACGGGCGACAGGGCTACTTGCCGCTCTACTTCCTGGCGGATTTTCTCAAACACCCGCGGCACTCCCACAAAGACCGTTGGCCGGATCTCGCGCATCGCTTCGGGCAGCTTATCGAATTTAGAACAGTAAGCCACCTGCACTCCGTAGGAGTACATCACGTAGTCCAGCGCGCGCGCCGTAACGTGCGAGAGAGGCAGAAAGGAGATCAGCGCGTCCGTAGTGTCGAAGTGAAAGTCCAGAGATGCGAAGTTCTGGTTCGAAGAGATGTTGCCATGGGTCAGCATGACGCCCTTGGGCTCGCCGGTAGTGCCGGAGGTGTAAATCAGCGTGGCCAGATCTTCCGGCGTCACGGCGCGTGCCAGAGCGTCGAAGACCGGATCGCGCTCGCTGCCGAAGGCATCGGCCCCCGCAATCATTTCGCTGAAGGAAATTGCGCCCTCTGGCAGCGTGGCGGAGTCCATGATTACAATCCGCTCCAACTGCGTTTTTCCGCGAACCGCGTAGAGCTTCTCGAACTGCTGAAGCGTAGAGACCACGGCGATGCGGCACCCGGCGTCGTTGATCATCACGGCGATCTGTTCGCCGGTCAGAGTCGGATAAATGGGCACGTCTGCCGCACCGATGGCGAGCGTCGCAAAGTCGGTTACGGCCCACTCCCAGCGGTTTTCGCTGACAATTGCGATGCGATCGCCCTTTTGCGTGCCCCAGCCGAGAAAGGCTTTGGCAAGCTCCCGGACGCGCTGATAAATCTGGTCGGAGGAAATGGGTTGCCATTGACCAAACTCGTCCTGCCATAGGATGGCGCGCGGGTTGGCTGCCGCGCTTACGCGGCGAAAAAGGTCATTGATGGTGAAGAACGGAACCATAGGTGTCATTTGATTGGGTGAGGGAGCGCTAACAATCCAGCGCCACGACCAATCGAGAGTGTATCAGCCCACAGCAGCTGCTTGCGCCAATCTCGATGGATGCTCCCCTTGATAGCACTGGCATAGCTCGGTTATCAGATCGATATCGGCCTTAGAAGAGATATTTTTCAGGATGTACCGCTGAAATTTGCATACTTATACATGCTTGCCGTATATTTATACAGTCATGCTTGCGGCTGATTGCGCCGCTTACAGTGAAACGATCATGAAGCTTCAACGCCACAATGCGATACGGGAACTCGTAGCCAACTCCCCCGTAACCAACCAGGACGAGCTGCGCCGCGAGTTGCATCGCCGTGGCATCGAGGTTACCCAGGCCACGCTCTCACGCGACATTCACGAGATGCGCCTTTCCAAAGGCCCAGGCGGCTATTCCCTGCCCAACGGCAACGGAAACGGCACAGCGCCTGTAGTGGAGGACGACAGTCCACCCACAGTAGCCGAGATGATTGAAAGTTTTGGCCTGCGCGTGCGTCAGGCAATGAATCAGGTTGTGGTTGTTACAGTCAAAGGCGGCGCACAGCCCATGGCCGCAGCTCTGGATTACGAGGGATGGCCCGAGGTAGTAGGCACGCTGGCCGGCGACGATACAGTGCTGGTTATCTGCCCAGACCCCCGGCGTGCAAGCGACGTGGAAGCCAAGATAAGGACGATGTTGGAGTCATGAACAATTCGGTGCAAACAGCAGTTGTGGGAGTCTCGGGCTACGCGGGCGCCGAATTGGCCAGGCTATTACTGCATCATCCACGCCTCAAGGGCAAGCCCCCGGTCTTTGCTGGACGCGTAGATGCCACGGATGCAGCGCGCGGCGGTATTCCCTTGGCTGAGATTCATCCTCAATTAGCCGATCACGGCGGCAGCGGAAACCTCACGCTCCAACCTTTCTCGTGGGATTTGCTCACTGATCTCGGCGTTGACGTTCTGTTTCTTGCCACACCGCACGAGCAGTCCAGGGAGTGGGTTCCCGAAGCGCTGGCGCGCGGTCTGCGGGTGATCGACCTGAGCGGAGCATGGCGTCTGACCGAGGCCTCCAACCGCGCGGTCTATGGCTTTCAGGATGAAGACTCCGAAGTGGCCGCTGCTACCCAGGCACAGGCTGTTTACGGCATGCCGGAACTGCATCGCGCCCAGATCGCCGGCGCACGGCTGGTGGCCAATCCCGGCTGCTATGCCACCTCGGTCATTTTGCCCTTGAAGCCGCTGGTTGCCTCGGGGCTGGTCGATCTCAGCCACGGCATAGTTGCCGACTCCAAGAGCGGCGTCAGCGGCGCGGGCAAGTCGCCCACCGCCAAAACCCACTTTATGTACGCGGCAGACAATCTCTCGGCTTACGGCGTTTTTACCCATCGCCACACCGGCGAACTGCTTGAGCAGATTGGCATTGACGAAAGCGAGATCGTCTTTACGCCTCATCTTCTGCCCATTCCTCGCGGAATCCTCTCCACTCTTTACGTCCACTTCAGAGCGCCGCAAACCAAGGCATCCGTGGAACAGGTCTACCGCCGTTTTTTTGCCGCCAGTCCCATGGTGCGGCTTTACGAGAAGACGCTGCCGCAGATTCAGTACTCGGTGAAAACCAACTACGCTGACATCGGCTTCCAGCTTGCCGTCGACGGACGCCGCGCGGTCATCGTCAGTTGTCTTGATAATTTATTGAAGGGCGCCTCCGGTCAGGCCGTGCAGAATCTGAACGTGATGCTCGGCTGGGGCGAAGCGGAGGGGCTCGAATGAAGTATGTCGTCAAACTAGGCGGAGCGGGTCTTGAATCTCCGTCGCTTCTGGCAGGGTGTACACGCGCCATCGCAGAGCTTGTGCGCGACGGCCATCAGGTTGCCGTTGTCCACGGCGGAGGCGTGCAGTTGACCCGCACCCTCAAGGCGCTCGGCAAGCAGAGCGAGTTCATCAACGGGCTGCGCGTCACCGATGCGGAAACCCGCGACGTGGCGCTGATGGTGCTGGCCGGAAAAGTGAACAAGGGACTCGTTGCCGCTCTGGGCGCGCTCAGCCAACCCGCCATCGGCCTCTCCGGTGGAGACGGCCTGCTCTTCCGCGCGCGTAAAAAGCGCACTGCGCCGGATCTTGGCTATGTGGGTGAGATTGCCGCCAGCGATCCGCGCTGGCTGGATGCAATCTGGCATTTGAACGGAGTCCCGGTGATCTCTTCCATGGCACTGGGTTTCGACGGCGAATATTACAACATCAACGCCGACGAGATGGCGGCAGCTTGCGCTATTGCCTGCCACGCCGATGCGCTTGTCTTTCTCACCGACGTGCCCGGCGTGAAGGGTGCAAACGGCGAGGTACTCCGATGGCTCTCCATCGATCAGATTGCGGAGATGGCCAAAAGTGCCGTCATCTCCGGTGGTATGCTGCCCAAGCTCAGCGCCTGCCGTGAGGCTCTATTGAACGGCGTAAAGCGCGTAAGAATTTTGCCCGCGGAAGCTGCCGGCTCCTTGCCGGATCTATGCACCTCCCGCGTAGCCCACGGCACCGAAGTGATGGTTGCCTAGCGGTCCGCAAGAAAGCCCGGACCAGGAGAAAAGAAATTGACAAAACTCGACCAAATTCGTGCAGCGGAAGCGAGGCTGCTGATTTCCACTTATGACCGCAACCCACTCCTCTTTGTTGGGGGGGAGGGCGCGTACATCATCGATGAAAGCGGTGACCGTTATCTCGACCTGCTCAGCGGCATCGGCGTCAACGCGCTCGGCTATGCCAGCCCGGTGATTGAAGAAGCTATTGCCCGCCAGAGCCGAGCGCTGATCCACACCTCCAACCTCTACTTTCATTCGGGGCAGGCGGAACTGGCGATGCGCCTCACCGAGCTTACCGGCATGGACCGCGTCTTTTTTGCCAACACCGGCACGGAGGCCTGGGAGTGCGCACTCAAGCTGGCTCGCGCCCACGCTGGCATCCTGCGCAGTGAAGGCGTACAGATCGGCACCAAATTCCTGGCGCTGGAGCAGAGCTTTCACGGCCGCACCTTCGGCTCCATGGCCACCACCTACAAGGACAAGTACCGCGAGCCTTTCGCTCCGGTCATGCCTGATGTTGAATTCGTCCGCTTCAACGATGTTGCGGATTTACGCGCCAAGTTTTCCAACGATGTCTGCGCCATTCTCATTGAAGCCGTGCAGGGTGAAGGCGGCGTACGCCCCATGACGCAGGAGTTCTTTGCCGAGGCGCGCGCTCTTGCCAGTTCCACCGGCGCGCTGCTCATTGCCGATGAGATTCAGTGCGGCATGGGCCGTACCGGCAAGTGGTGCGCCTACCAACACTATGGCATTCAATCCGGGGCCCCCTCGGACAGGGCTTTGTCCGCGGAGTGGAAGCCCGACGTGACCACCCTGGCCAAGCCGCTGGCCGGCGGCATTCCCATGGGCGCGGTTCTTTGCACAGAAGAGGTCTCGCGCGCCTTTCACCCCGGCATGCATGGCAGCACCTTTGGCGGAGGCCCACTGGCATGCGCCGTCGCCATCGCCGTGATCGACCACATCGAGAAGGAAGACCTGCTGGCACACGTAACGGAAGTAGGCGACTATTTCCAGGCGCAACTGCGAGCGCTGGCCGCGCGCCACAGCGCAATCGTTGACGTGCGCGGCATGGGCCTGATGGTTGCCGCGGAACTCGACTCCGCCGAACTTGCCAAGCTTACCGTTGCGGAGATGCTGAAGCGCCACATCCTTATCAACTGCACCAGCGATACCGTGTTGCGCTTTCTGCCGCCCTATATTCTGGAGCGCGCACAAGTGGACACCGCGATCGCCGCAATGGACGAAATCTTCACCGAATTTGCAGTAGCTGACACCGTAGGAGGACATCACAATGGCTAGCAGAGCAACCCTTGAACAACCGCAGGCCGCAATTCCCGTGCAGAAGGATCCCGATATTCTGGCCGCGGCAGCACGGCTGGCCGGCGAAGATATGTGCTCCATCTCCGACCTTTCCAGCGCCGAGGTGCGCGCCATTCTCAAGCTGGGGCACGAGGTCAAGCGCAATCCGCGCGAGTATCGCCATGCCCTGGACGCCATGCAGATGGTGCTGATGTTCGAGAAAGCCAGCCTGCGCACGCGCCTCAGCTTTGAAACCGGCATCAACACCATGGGCGGCAACGCCATCTTCGTCGATCAGACAAGCTCGCCGCTCGGCGAGCGCGAGTCCATTGCCGACGTGGCCCGCAACGTGGAGCGCTGGGTGAACGTCATTGTGCTGCGCACCTACGCGCACGACACCATCACTGAGATGGCGGCCAACTCGCGCGTGCCTGTTGTCAACGCTCTCTCCGACTTCGAGCATCCATGCCAGGCGCTGGCGGATTTCATGACGCTGGACGAGCATTTCGGAGGAGTAGCCGGGCTCAACTTCACGTATGTGGGCGACGGCAACAACGTCTGCCACTCGCTGATGCTGACAGGCGCGCAACTGGGCGCAAACGTCACGGTGGCCACGCCTCGCGGCTACTCACCGGATATTGAGATCGTCACCCTGGCGCGGGATATCGCCCAGGCCAACGGCAGCGAGATCCGCCTGTTGCAAGACCCGCAGGCGGCAGCCGAGGGCGCGGATGCGATCTACACAGACGTTTGCGTCAGTATGGGCATGGAACATGAGTCCACCAAGCGCGAGCCAATCTTCCGTCCCTTCCAGGTGAACGAGGCGCTGATGCAAAGAGCCAAGCCAAATGCGGTGTTTATGCATTGCCTGCCCGCCCGCCGCAACGCTGAAGTGACTGATGCGGTGCTGGACGGCCCGCAGTCCATTGTCTTCGACCAGGCAGAGAATCGCTTGCACGCACAGAAGGCGCTGCTGCTCCTGCTGCTGGGCGGGCTGAAGAACGTGGAGAAGTTTCAAGTTGTCAGAGATCAGAGGTCTGCAATGACGCCGGGGTGTTTTCAGAATCAAGCTCTGTGATTACTGATCCCTGTTCTCTGAGAAGAAGCTGCTTTGAAAGGGCACGGCTTTAGCCGTGCCGCAAGAACAGCAACAATGACGCGGGCTTTAGCCCCTGAGGGATTACAGAGATGCGAACTCTACAAAAACCAGTGACGAAGGATCAATTCGTCGAAATTCTGGAGTTCGCATGCAAAAAGAGAACGCTGATTTTCAGCCAAGACCCCGAAGGTAACTTCTGGCCGATTCCGGGGTCCGGTTTAAGTAAAGAGGAAGAGCGAATTTATATCACCGATGCTCCTCCTCTTTTGCTTAGAATCGCTCAGATTCATTCCGAAGAATGTCCAGAAGGCGGAAAATTTCGGATAACCTTCAGCGGTGGATGGTCTCTGGCCCAAAGACGATGGTACGTAATCTGGGAAAAAGCAAGAGATTTGGTTTTGTATGAGCATTCTGTTCCTTTGACATCGGCGAAATATGTCGATGCCTTCGCCGCTATGGCTAAACGTGATCCTTCAGCCGATTGAGGAAGTCATCCCTCAGGGGCTAAAGCCCGTCTTCATTTTTCGGAACTTACGGCACGACAGAAGTCGTGCCCTTTCAAAACAACGATTTGATCAGAGGCACACAATCATGTCCGCAATTCTCGAATCTTTGCCCGTCGGCCAGAAAGTTGGCATTGCCTTCTCCGGCGGGCTCGACACCTCCGCCGCGCTGCACTGGATGAAGCAGAAGGGCGCCATCCCCTACGCCTACACGGCAAATCTGGGCCAGCCCGACGAAACCGATTACGACGAGATTCCGCGCAAGGCCCTCGAATACGGCGCAGAAAAGGCCCGCCTCATCGACTGCCGTGGCCCCCTGGTTCGCGAAGGTATTGCCGCACTCCAGGCCGGCGCATTCCACATCACCACCGCTGGCGTCCCCTACTTCAACACCACGCCCATCGGCCGCGCCGTCACCGGAACCATGCTTGTCGCCGCAATGAAGGAGAACGACGTTCACATCTGGGGCGACGGATCGACTTTCAAGGGCAATGACATCGAGCGCTTCTACCGCTACGGTCTGCTCGTCAATCCTGACCTGAAGGTCTACAAACCATGGCTTGACTCCGCTTTCATCGACGAGCTCGGCGGCCGCGCCGAAATGTCAGCATTCATGCAGCGGGCAGGCTTTGCATACAAGATGTCCGCCGAGAAGGCCTACTCCACCGACTCCAACCTTCTGGGCGCGACCCACGAGGCAAAGGATCTGGAGCATCTTTCTACTTCCGTCAAAATCGTCGTTCCCATCATGGGCACGGCCTTCTGGCGCGACGATGTCGAAATCCAGCGCGAAGAAGTTACCGTCCGCTTTGAAGAGGGCTTTCCAGTCGCACTCAACGGCCGCGAATTCCGCGACCCCGTCGAACTTCTTCTTGAAGCCAACCGCATCGGCGGCCGCCACGGGTTGGGCATGTCCGACCAGATTGAGAATCGCATTATTGAAGCCAAGAGCCGCGGCATCTACGAGGCCCCCGGCCTGGCCTTGCTCTTTATCGCCTACGAGCGCCTCATCACCGGCATTCACAACGAAGACACCATCGAGCAGTACCGCGACAATGGCCGCAAGCTCGGCCGCCTGCTTTACCAGGGCCGCTGGTTCGACTCCCAGTCCATCATGCTACGGGAGTCAGCCCAGCGCTGGGTCGCTAAACCCATTACTGGCGAAGTCACCCTGGAGCTGCGCCGCGGCAACGATTACTCCATCCTCAACACCGAGTCGCCGAACCTCACCTTTCATCCCGAGCGTCTCAGCATGGAGAAGACCGAATCCACCTTCTCCCCGCGTGACCGCATCGGCCAACTCACCATGCGCAATCTGGACATCACCGACACTCGCGCCAAGCTGATGACTTACGCGGCCAGCGGCCTCATCACCCTCAGCACAGGCAGCGAGATGCCCCTGTTGAGTAGCGTCAACGAGAAAGAATAGCGTGAGGTATGCCTGAATCAATGCCGAACAAACAACAACCTGCCAAGATGTGGTCTGGCCGTTTTCGCGAACCGCTCGATGCGGAGTTCGAACAGTGGCAGCGGTCGATCGTCTTCGATTGGCGGCTTCTACCCCAGGAGATAGCTGCCAGCAAGGCCCATGCATCGGCGCTTATCGCTGCCAACATCCTTACAAAAGATGAGGGAGCGGAGCTCCGCGCCGCGCTCGACGCCATTGCAGCCGAGTTCGCATCAGAGGCGGGCAAGGCCCTGGTGCGCGACCACACAAACGCCGAAGATATTCATCACTTTGTCGAACTCTCGCTGGTGGAGCGTATCGGCTCGCTCGGCCTCAAACTCCACACCGGCCGCAGCCGTAACGAGCAGATCGCCACCGACCTGCGCCTCTACGTTCGCGCGCAGATCGAGCTTGTGTTGCAAGGTCTGGCTGCATGGGCCAATGCGCTGGTGCGGCAGGCCCACGCCGCAGGCGAGTCCGTGATGCCCAGCTATACCCATATGCAGCGGGCTGAGCCGGTGCTGGTGGCCCACTGGCTGCTGGCCTACATAGAAATGATTCTGCGCGATGCGGACCGCCTGCGCGACTGCATGGAGCGGCTCAATTACTGTCCATTAGGTTCTGGCGCCGTGGCCGGAGCCACGCTCGCTCTGGACCGCACCATCGCTTCGTGGGAACTGGGTTTTACAGCGCCCACGGCCAACTCCATGGACGCCACCAGCGATCGCGATTTTATTTTGGAGTATCTGCACGCGCTCACATTCATCGGCCTGCACCTGAGCCGCTTCGCCGAGGAAATCACGCTCTTTGCCACGGCGGAATTTGGCTTTGTTACGTTGCCTGAGGCCTTTTCCACCGGCTCCAGCGCCATGCCGCAGAAGAAGAACCCTGACCTCACCGAGTTGATTCGCGCCAAGGTTGGCCGCATCCACGGAGCAGCCCAAGCCGTGACCCTGCAACTCAAAGGCCTGCCTTTGGCCTACAATAAGGACATGCAGGAGACCCAGGAGCCGGCCTTTGCGGTCGATTTCGTGCCGCGAATGCTCACCCTTGTGGCGCGCTTTACCGCCGCCCTTCAGTTCAATCGCCAGCGCATGAGCCAGGCCGCGCAGTCAGGCTATCTGAACGCGATGGCTGCGGCCACTTATCTCGTTCATAAGGGCGTTGCCTTCCGTACGGCGCACGAGCAGACTGGCCACGCTGTTCGATATGCACTGGAAAAAGGTGTCGAGCTGGGCGATCTTACGCTCGTCGAACTTCGCCAGTTTGGCACAGAGTTCGATGAGAATTTTTACTCCGCTGTGACTCTCACCGCCACGCTGGATTGCCACGACGTGATGGGAGGAACCGCGCGCGAGCGCGTACGCACGGCTCTGACCGCTGCTACTGAAAAAATCATGCACATTACCGCACTCGATCAGGAGGCTGTCCATGCTGGTGCGTAAGGCTCTGCTTCAGGACGCCTCCAACGTCTATGATCTGGTAAACTCGCTCTCTACCGACGGCACGCTGCTCAAGCGCCCCTTCGCCGAGATATGCGAAAACATCCGCGACTTTACCGTCGCCGAGTCCGACGGCGGCGTCTTTCTAGGCTGCGGCGCGCTCCATCTCTACGGCCCGCATCTCTCTGAGGTGCGCTCTATCGTGGTGAAGCCAGAGGCCAAGGGGCAGGGCGCAGGCGGCCACATCCTGGGCGCGCTGATTGAAGAAGCCGAAGAGCACGGCATTCAATCCGTCTGCCTCTTCACGCGCATTCCCGACTTCTTCTTCAAATACGGATTCCGCACCGTCGAAGACAAGGCCGAGCTGCCCGACAAAATATTCAAGGACTGCCAGAACTGCCCGCGCCTGCACCGCTGCGACGAGGTCGCCATGGTCCGCGGACGCATTCCACGCATCTCCATCCTTGGGCCCCGCAGCGAGGCTCAGGAGTTAGTGCGCCTCTCCGGGTAACTTCGGCATTTTTAGCATCGCCGCCGCAACCGCAACCTGCCCATAACTCAGCCCACCATCCCCGGGGCTGACATGGGCATGTTGAAAGACTACAAAGCCTTCCGCCTCCAACCCTCTGCGTAACAGTCGTGCTAGCCGCCGGTTATGCATGCATCCGCCGCTCAGCGCCACCTGCTTGATGCCTGTCGCTTTCTGCGCCAGCACCGCCGCCCGCACAAACGCATCGGCGACGCCGCCATGAAAGCGTGCCGCAATCCGTGCCTTGCTCACTCCGCTCTGCAAATCATCCATCAGCTCCCGCCACAGCGGCTCCGCACAAATTCTTACCGGCTCACGAGCAGCCCAGTCAGCAGTTTTGAATTCCATCCAATAGCCCGGCTCGTCCGGCTCATCCACCGCCAGCCCTTCCAGCTCGATGGCCGCCTGCGCTTCGTAATCCACTCGCCCGCGCCCCAACACCACCGCAACCACCGCATCGAAGAGTCTTCCACAGCTTGAAGTCAACGGCGTGTTCACGCCGCGCTCCATCATCCGCCGCAGCACGCGCGCTTCTTGTTCCTTCACACCCAGCAGGCTCAATAGCGAATTGGACCCAAGATCAAAACCCGCCGCGCTCAAATGCCCCAGCGCCATGCGCCATGGCTCGCGGATCGCCGCCTCTCCTCCGGGCATGGGCGCGTATTCCAGATGAGCAAACCGCTCAAATTCATCCAGCCGCGCAATCAACACTTCCCCGCCCCAGATGCGTCCGTCCGTACCGTATCCCGTCCCATCGAGTGACAAGCCGATGACCGGGCCCTCCAGCCCATGCTCGGCCATGCACCCGGCAATATGGGCATGATGGTGCTGCACTGCGATCAGCCTCAATCCCCGCTCCTCAGCCCACTCTTTGGCCCATGAGGTTGAGAGATAGCCAGGATGCAGATCGTGCGCGACAGTCTCCGGCTCAATCTCGAAGGTTCGCATCAGGTGGTCGAGCGACTCCCTGAAGAACTCGAGGCCCGTAAGGTTCTCCAAATCGCCCAAGTGCTGGCTCTGGTAAACGCGCCGCCCCCGCGCCAGTGCAAACACGTTCTTCAAGTGGCCACCAACTGCCAGCATCATCGGCGCATCCAGATGCAACTCCACGCCGAGCGGTACAAATCCCCTGGCCCGCCTCACCAACTGCGGGTTCCCGTCCACCACCACGGCCACCGAGTCGTCGCATCGCTGCAAGATTTCGCGGTCGTGCATCAGGAATGCATCCGCAATCGCTCCCAGCCGCGCCCGCGCCTCGTCGTTGTCAATGGCGATAGGCTCTTCACTCAAATTGGCGGAGGTCATCACCAACGCCCACACCCTCTCATCGGCAAAGAGCAGATGCTGCAACGGCGCATAGGGCAGAAATACTCCCAGCCAGGGAATCCCCGGTGCAACCCCGGCCGCAATTCCGCTCGTATCCCGTTTTCGCGCCAGCACAATCGGCCGCGCCGAGGTTGTCAGCAGCGCTTCTTCTTCCATAGTCAACACGCAAAGTGCCCGCGCCGCCTCCACATCTTTCACCATCACCGCCAGCGGCTTTCCGTAGCGGTGTTTGCGCTGCCTCAAGCGCATCACTGCGGCTTCGCTGGTCGCGTCCACACACAGATGAAAGCCGCCGAGGCCCTTGATGGCGAGAATTTCGCCGGCAACCAAGCGGTGAATGGCTGCGATCACCGGATCGTCCTCTGCAATCTCCGCCCCATCCGCCCCCGCCAGCCAGATACGGGGCCCGCACTGCCAACATGCATTTGGCTGCGCATGGAACCGCCTGTTGACGGGGTCGTCGTACTCCGCCTGACAGGCTGCGCACATCTTGAAGCGCGCCATGGAGGTCTGCGGCCGGTCATAAGGAATACGCCACGTAATGGTGAAGCGCGGCCCGCAGTTGGTACAGTTCAAAAACGGATACAGGTAGCGCCTGTCCTGGGGATCCAGCAGCTCCCGCAAGCAATCAGGACAGGTTGCCGCATCCGCGGGAATCCCTGTACTCACCCGGCCTAAAACTCCGCTGGCAACAATCCGGAAGCCCGCTTCTCCGGTCGCCGCCAACACCCTGACCGCAATGGAATCGATGCGGGCCAGCGGCGGAGCTTCAGTCCGCAAGCGCCTCAGAAAGGCCTCGATGTGCTCGCCAGTCCCCTCTACCTCGATGGTCACCCCATCGGTGTCGTTCCCGATGAAGCCCGCAAGCGCTTCCTCCAGCGCCAGGCGGTAGACAAACGGCCTGAAACCAACCCCCTGCACCACGCCGTGCACCAGCAGCGCCTCGCGCCGCGTTTGTTTTGGATAGATGTCGTGGGTCACAATCGAGCCTCATACCGGAGACCAGCATAGCGCATCCTCGCCAATATCCCGCCCTCCTCGATAGTCCGTGGTTATGTCCTATACAGCACAGCAATAGGAAAGAAAGAGTTTAATCTGAAAGAGAGCGCGAGGTGGAGAATATTAGCATGGAAAGTTCCCGGCGATATGGTTTGGTGCGGACTGTTACGGTTGCCGCGTTCTTTGGGTGCCTCGGAATCGTCGCCGTTCCTGCCCAGCAGATCGACAGTTCAACGGTAATTCGGGGTGTCGACGCGTCTGTCAAAGCCAGACTCGATGGCATTGTGGGATACACCGATAACGAACACTATGCCGTATTCAGAAACAAGGACGAGACTCATCCTGTGGCTGAAATGACGGTTAAAACCGTCTACCGGGAGGATACAGGCAAGAGTTACACAATCCTTTCCCAGTCCGGCTCGGAGATCATTCGCAAGTTGGTATTGAGCGCGATTCTGGACAATGAGAAGCACATCAACGAACCTGGCGTGCGAGAAGGTGCGTGGCTCACCTCAGCAAATTATGAAATGAAATTGGAAGCTGGCGGAACCCAGCGACTCGACGGGCAAGACTGTTTTGTTCTCTCACTGACCCCGAGACGGAAGGCTCCCTATCTTCTTCAGGGGACGCTGTGGGTCTCATCGAAGGATTATTCGATCGTTCAAATTCAGGGAACGGCATCCAGGAGTTCTTCCATATTGACCGGAGCCACACAGATGATGCGACAGTATGCTCATGTCAGCGGCTTCTCGCAAGCCACCCATGCCAGAGCCGTGTCAGACAGTTTTCTCTTCGGCCAGACAGTGGTAACTATTGAATACAGTAACTACGAGGTCCAGCTACGTACAGATAAGTAAGAGAGAGCGGACCTCACCAGTAAGAATCATGTCCGTACCGCACCTCGCAATATCGAAGGAAATAACAGCCCACCTCCCAGTGGAGTTGCCAAATCCGGACTCCGAAGCAATCTAAACAATATGTAATCAACATCTTGCTATCTGTTGTCGGGACACATGATTACATTTCACATTATGGTACGATGTTACCCCGTGAGTCCCATCACATCTAGAAAGCAAAGAGCAAAATACTATTCCATGCATGACAGCTGCGACCCTCATCCTGATTGCTCCATGCTCGCTTCTGTTGGGCGCAGTGTTGCAAATCCTGGTTGCCCGGCTCTGTTCTGCCCGAACGAAGGGGATTTTAGCCTTCCTCACCTGTCTTCCGGCAGTGCTTGCCGTTATCGGCATGGTGCCATTGGTCCGTGGAGGACAGGCGGTCGATATCAGCCTATTCCAGTGGGACGGACCTCTGACCCTCGTCCTCCATGTGGACGCGCTCAGCATCCTGTTTGCTTTCATGGGGGCGTCCATTGGCGCCTTCGTGCTTCTGTATTCCATTGGATACATGGCGCACGACAGATCCGCCACCCGTTTCTATGCCGCGATGTTGGTTTTCATCGGCGGCTTCATCGGGTTGGTTTACAGCGCCAACCTGTTCCTCCTCTATCTGTGCTGGGAAGTAGTAGGGTTGTGCTCCTTCAGCTTGGTGGGCTTTTGGTACACCAACCGCGAGGCGGTGGCAGGCGCGCGCAAAGTCCTGCTGATGACTCACATTGCGGGCTATGGCTTGCTGGCGGGCATTCTGCTTATCTACTTCCGCACCGGTAGCGCCTTGTGGACCGATCCAGCCGTTGCGCATAGCTTCACGGGCGGTGTCTTTCTGCTGATGCTGGTCGCGCTTGTGGCCAAGTCCGTGCAGGTGCCTTTGCATACATGGATTCCAGAAGCAATGGCAGCGCCCACTCCTGTGAGCGCCCTGCTTCATGCCGCCTGTTATGTCACTTCTGGCGTTTATCTGGCCACGCGCATGCACAGCTTCGGCGCCTGGCCCATGCCCTGGGGCGGACCCGCTCTGGTCTGGATCGGCACGGTCACCATGGCCGTCGGCGTGATGTACGCCATGGTGCAGACCGATCTGAAGCGCATGCTAGCCTACTCCACCGTGAGCCAGATCGGCTACATGATGATGGGCATCGGCATCGGTACGCCGCTGGCGATTGCCGCCGGCCTGCTGCATTGCCTCAATCACGGATTCTTCAAGGGCGGGCTCTTTCTGACCGCTGGCTCGGTGCAGCACGCCGCGGGCACGCGCGACATGAACAAGCTCGGCGGCCTGGCGCAGAAGATGCCTAGCACCACGATCTCCTGGCTCATTGGTGTGGGCAGCATGATGGGCATTCCCCTAATGAGCGGCTTCGCCAGCAAGTGGATGCTCTATGCTGCTGCCTTGCAGGCTGGATGGGCGGTTCCCGCCATCGTTGCCTGGGCCGTCAGTTTGGGCACGGTCTTTCTGGGTGCCAAAGCCACCAGCGCGGTCTTCCTAGGGCCGCTGACTGAGGCCACTAAGGATGCACACGAGTCTCCGTCGACCATGGTGTGGGGCATGGGATTTCTGGCCGCAGGCAGCGTCATCCTGGGCATTGCGCCACAGTTGGCTGTCAACTATCTCCTCAACCCGATTCTCAGTGTTCTTCACCTCAGCGTGGTGCAGGTAACCTGGTTTGGGCTCTCCTCGGATGCGGGCAGCTTCTCCACCATGGGCGGCCTGGTTCTTGCCGTGGTTTCGCTGGTTCTGGGCGGCATCATCTACGCCATCGCCTACGCCGCGCGTCAGACTCCGGCTGCTGCTGCGGTTGGCGGCGGAGAGGCATTGGCTGGCGCTGGTGGCGGAATCTTTACTGGTGGAGAACCTCTGTCCGACCAGGGCAGGCTCACGGCTGGAGACTTTTCCAGCATCTTCATGCAGAACTGGCATGAGTTCTTCCGCTGGTCCAATGTGGACGCCGTCTATCTGCGCGTATGGGACGGGCTACAGGCAGCTTCTCGCGGGTTAGGCGTCGTTGTCTCCTGGATGGAGCGCCACGCGGTTGCCCTTCTCGTTATGCTGGCGGCGGCAGTGCTGGCGAGCCTGCGCTGGTTTGCACCGGCAATTACGATCAACAACTCCGTTACACCACCGGGCGTGCCCGCACTGCTGATTACGGCCTGTGCCGTGGCTGCTGTTGCACTGGTGCTGGCGGCCCTTAGTCATGCAAAGGGCCGCCGGTTCGCGCCGCTCATGGCTCTGGCCGGTGCATTCGCCGTTGCGGGTTTGACGATTGCCAAACCTGAACTCCGTCTTGGCCTCCTGGAGATGGCCGCTTTAGTGACCGTTGCGCTGGTTTGGCAAAGTGCGCGAACGCGCTCTGCCAAGCTGACCTACCTCGCTGTGGTCCTTCTCTCCGCGTCGTCTCTGGTTGCCAGCGACCTGCTGATGGAATTCGGACAGACAGATTGGGCTCGGGCGTTGCTGCTGACCAGTGTTTGCATCAAGCTGGCCGCCGTTCCGCTCTTCTTCTGGCTGCTCACCCTGGCCGACGAAGTTCCAGCCTTGGTGTTGGGCGTCATCATCGCGGTCGTCGATATGGCCGCCTTCGGGGAATTCTGGTTCTCGGCGCAGTCGGTTCCAGGCTTGCTCGCTCCCCAATCATTCCTGCTGGGCCTGGCCGCGGCTACTTCGCTCCTGGCCGCCCTGCTGATGCTCACGCAGCGCAGCCTCAAGCGGCTGCTGGTTCTCTCCACGGTCGAGGACATCGGCTTCTTGCTGATGGGAGTCGTATCCTTGAATACCCTGGGAATCAAGGGCGTTGTGTTCGCGGCATCCAACCATGCACTGGCCAAGGCGCTGCTCTTTACCTGCCTCAGCGGCCCTGAGGCCGATGGCGTACTGGATGGCGAGGCCACCGGATTGGCCACGCACTACCCAGTCGCAGCATTCGGCTTCCTCTTTGGAATGCTGGCGATGGTAGGCATTCCGCCCACTCTTGGCTTCGTCGGACGCTGGAGACTCTATGAAACCGCGCTTCAGATCAACCCGATTCTGTTGGCGGTCTTCATCCTGTCTTCGCTGTTTGTGCTGATCGCCTACGTCCTGGCCCTAACCCGAATGTGGTGGGGACCGGCGCGTGATCCGAGCCCGCCGCCGGCTGCGCCACATCAAAAGAAAGAGCCGTTTGTTCTGCAGGCCGTCATCGTTACGCTGGTTGGATTGCTGCTGGTTGCGGGTCTATGGCCAGAGATACTGCAAATGTTTCAATGGGGGAGACCATGAACCTCTGGAATCGATTGATGTGCTACAGCCGGCGTCGTAGCCCATGGCTCTTTCATATGAACTCGGGCAGTTGCAACGGTTGCGACATCGAACTCATCGCCAGCCTTACGCCGCGTTATGACGCTGAGCAGTTGGGCGTACGGCTGGAAGGCAGCCCGCGGCACGCAGACATTCTTTGCATCACCGGCCCGGTCACCCACAACGCCGTCAAAGCTATCCAAACCGTCTACGGCCAGGTCTGCGGACCCAAGGCCGTGGTAGCCATCGGTTCCTGCCCGGCCACAACCAACGTCTTCATTGACAGCCGGACCCTCGATGGGCCACTCAACCGTCATGTCCCGGTGGATGTCTTTGTTCCCGGTTGCCCGCCCCGTCCCGATGCCATCATCCTGGGAATCGCCAAGGCCGCCGAAATACTGTCAGAAAGAGCCGCTAAGAAGCTGCCGGCAGATGCTCTGACAGAGCCTGTTTGTATGTGCGGAGACACAAGCAATTGCGCAAACGAATGCGCCGCCAAGGCAGAAGCCCGTGAGGTTCTACTATGAATCTGACGACAGCACTGGCGCGCCTTCTCATCTTTCCCGGTCTGCTCTTCGCCGTTCCCTTCGCCTGGTTCTTTCTATGGGTAGAGCGCAAGGCGGTCGCCCTGATGCAAGGCCGCATCGGTCCTCCTTTCATGCAGCCCTTCTTCGATTTCATCAAGCTGCTGGGCAAAACCACGCCTCCCCGCAACGGGATAGGCGGTCTGCTAATGAAAGCGTGGCCGCTGATTGCCGTCTCCGCAGCCGCGGGCGCAGTGGGCTTGTTGCCTGTGCTGCCTTCTTCCGGAGGCTTCGAAGGCGACCTGATCCTGCTGCTGGCGCTGCTGGAACTCCCCTCGATGTGCATCATCGCCGCCGGCTTCTCCTCGCGCTCCATCTTCGGCGAGATCGGCTCGGCGCGCGAAGCTGTCCTAAGCGTTTCTTACAACGTGGTCTTTCTTCTGGCCATCGTCTCCGTCGCCGCCTCGCAGCATACCTTTCGGCTTGAAGCCCTGGCCCAGCTTCCAGCCTCACCGCTGCGTTGGCTTGGCATTCTGGCCATTCTGGTCTGCCTGCCCGCCAAGTTGCACCTCAATCCTTTTTCTCTGCCCAACGCGGAGCAGGAAATCTACTCCGGTCCTATGACCGAGTACGCTGGTCCCGAGCTGGCCATGTGGGAGCTTTCGCATGGACTGGAGTGGGTTGCGGCCACCGGCCTGGTGGCCACGCTGGCGGCGCCTCACCTCACCATCTGGTGGCTTGCAGCGCTGGTCTTCGTCGCCATCTCATTCGGTGTCGTTCTGCTTTTATCGGTGCTCGCTGCCGCCACAGCGCGCCTGGCAATCGATACAACGGTGCGTTTTTACTGGCAATGCACCCTTATCTTCGCGGTGCTGGCCATATCCTCCGCGCTCTTCATGAGGTTTAGATCATGAGCATACTCACCATGCTGTGGAGGAACCTGTGGGGCGGCTCCCGAACCATGCTCTTCCCCTTGCGCCCCAAGGTCAGCAAAGGCTTCCGCGGGCTGGTGCGCTTCGATCCCGCGCTTTGCAGCGGCTGCGCCATCTGCAGATTTCGCTGCACAGCCCGCGCCATCGAATTCAAGGCCGGCAAAGGCGAATTTACATGGAGTTACGACCCCGGCCAATGCACCTTTTGCGGACGCTGCGTAGAAGGCTGCAAAACCCATGCCCTTAGTCAGGATTCCGAATGTCCGCCGGTGTATACGACCATTGGCGAGTTGAAGAAATCCTACACAGTAGCTCGCAAACCGCCTGCTCCCAGGCCTGCCGCGGCCGCTCCACCAGCCGGCGATAGCCAACCTGCGAAGTCTGCCACTGGAGATATGCAATGAACGTGCTTGACACCCTACCAGCAACGCTCGGAATCGCAGAACCCTGGGTCGAGAGAGGCGGCGTCCATTGGCTTTCCCCAGGCGCCTTGAATGTGCGCGAACTGGCCAAGGCGATGAATGCCGCCCAGGCCCGCTTCATCACTATCACAGCAGTTCAGTTGCCCGGCGAAGAAGGCTTTCGCATGGAGTATCACTGGGATCTCGATGGACAGTTGCTGGGCTTTCCCTTTCTGCTTCCCGGCAATTCCATCGACAGCATATTCGACCTCTGCGAGGCCGTGGATTGGATTGAGCGCGAAATTCACGAAGGCTTTGGCATCGACTTTCTGGGCCGCACCTATGAACCCCTGCTCTTGCGCAAGGGAGACATGATGGGCGTGAATCTGCGCGAGGAGGCCAAATGAGCTACAAGATTCCCATGGGTCCGTTCCACCCTGCTCTGGAAGAGCCCTACAAACTGGATCTGATCTGCGAAGGTGAAACCGTTTGCGATGCGGAATTGCATATTGGCTTCAACTTCCGCGGTATCGAGCACTTGGCCGAGACGCGCAACTATGTTCAGGTCATTGCGCTGATGGAGCGCGTTTGCGGTATCTGCTCCAACATCCATACCCTCACTCTCTGCCAAGCCATGGAAGGATTGACCGGTGTCACGCCGCCTCCGCGCGCTCAGTACATTCGTGTTGTTATAGCGGAGTTGGAGCGTCTGCATTCCCATGTCCTCTGGGCAGGCATTGCGGCCAAGCTCATGGGCTTCAAGACTATGTTCATGACATGCTTTGAGCTGCGTGAGAAGGTCATGGACGTGCTTCAGGCAATCTCTGGCAACCGCGTCAACTACTCAATGAACTGCGTCGGCGGCGTCAATCGCGACATCGAGGATCCAGCGGCAATCCTGGCTATGGTCGAGGCCCTCGAGCGCGAGATGGTCCGTACCGTCATCCCTATTTTTACCACCAGCAAAACAGCCACCTCGCGCTGCGCCGGAATTGGGATACTGACCCACGAAAAAGCCATTTCATGCGGAGTCGTTGGACCTACGGCCAGAGCCTCCGGGCTTGGCCAGGATCTGCGCAAGGCTGCGCCTTACGCAGCTTATGCTGAGATGGAATTCGATGTGCCGGTACAGCCCGACGGCGACGTCCGCGCACGCCTGCTCGTGCGCGCCCTTGAGATCATGGAAACCTGCCGCATTCTTCGTCAGGCACTCACCAAATTGCCGCCCGGTGAGTTGCACGCCGGCGACGGCAAGTTCGACTTCACGCACTTGGTTACTACCACATCCACCAGCCGGGTTGAAGCGCCTCGCGGCGAGGTAATGTATAGCGTCTCCTGGAAGGAGAACTCCAGGAATCCCAGCCGGGTCCATGTGCGCACACCCACATTTGCCAATATGCCTGCGATACGCTGGATGGTGAGGGGCGCACGGCTTGCAGATACCCCCTTGATTCAGGCCTCCATCGACCCCTGCTACTCCTGCACAGACAGATAGAACCGCCAACTCTCACCGGCCGCCATGGTTTTCATCAAGCGGCCGGTTCCCTCCCAGTCACTGCTCATCCCTGCAAACGCCGCTGCATCCACGCCGCGTATGCGCTATACTGATTTTCGTGATACCGCTATTTGGTGACTGGAAACTCGATGCGGCGCTCGGCTCCTGCCTATTGCTGGGACTGCGCCACGGTTTCGACTACGATCACTTGGCCGCCATCTCCGACATTACCGCCGTACAGCGCAACTGGCGCAACGGCCTGCGTTTGGGCATGACTTACGCCCTCGGCCACGCCTTCACGGTGGCCGCGCTGGGCGTAGCGGTTCTGGAACTGCACATGGGTCTGCCCCAGGGACTGGACCACTGGACCGAGCGGGTCATTGGAATTACGCTCATTGTGCTTGGCATCGGCGTAGTAGCCGGAATCCTCAGAAAAGACGCCCATGGACACAGTCACGGCCGTATTGAAAGCCGGCTGGCCATCGCCATCAACGGCGTAATTTGGCTTTCCTGGCAGATGCGCCGACTGTGGAACCGCCAGCTTCCAAAGCCCCAGCGCTTCCAGTGGATGTACACCGGAAAATCTGTATTCCTCATTGGCATCCTCCACGGGGTGGGCGCAGAAACCCCCAGTCAGTTGGCGCTTTTCTTCCTCACCGCCAACCTGGGCGGAACCTCCCGCGGCATGTTGGGGCTGGTTGCCTTCGCGGTAGGCCTGGTCGCCATGAATGCCATCATGACCGCCACCATGGGTGGAGCCTTCAGCACAAGAGGCCACCACCCACGCTTCTATCACGCCATTGCCTGGACCGGAGCAGCTTACAGTTTTATTATTGGAATCATCTTCCTCTTCGGGATTTCAGACCATCTGCCCACCCTCGGGTAGCCAGGTCTGTACCTTCATCCGTCCTGCCCAACCAGAGCAGATGTATTATTGTTCCACAGCGTGGAATAGTCTTCCACCCTCGTGACCGGTGTCACGGATAGTGGTAAGTCACCGGATGTAAAAGAGCTATAGACGAAAGGCGGGGCGCTCTATAACCTCGCTGCATGCGATGTCTGCATTTGGGAGGAATTGTGGCAGCTTTTGCACCCCCACCGCTTCCAAGCGACGATAAACGATGGAAGATCGTGAACGGCACCATGCGCAAGAATGGTTTTGCCCGCCACGCACTGATTGAAACGCTCCACACCGTGCAGTCTTCGTTTGGATACCTTGACGACGACGCGATCCGTTTCGTAGCCCGCTCGCTGCGCGTGCCCCTGAGCCAGGCCTATGGAGTGGTGACTTTCTACCACTACTTCAGCCTCAAACCGCCTGGCAAGCACACCCTCACCATCTGCGCCGGAACGGCCTGCTATATCAAGGGATCCGACAAACTGGTGGCTGCAGCAGAAAAGCGCCTGGGCATCCCCCAGGGGCAAACCACCAATGACGGACAGATCAGTTTGATGACCGCCCGCTGCGTGGGCGCCTGCAGCCGCGCACCCGTCATCCTCTGCGACGGCGAAGTGGCCGGCGAGATGTCTGATGAGCAGATGCTCGCGCAACTGGAAAGGTGGGCGGTGGAATGAATATCGAAGAGCTGGAACAAATAGCGGAAAGCGTCCGCCTGGAAAACGCCAAATACGATTTTGAAGTGAATGTCTGCATGGACTTGGCTTGTGCCAGCCAGGGCTCTGAGAAGCTGAAGGACGCGCTAGTGAGAGCCGCCGAAGCTGCGGGCAAAAGCGTACTGATCCGCCGCACCGGATGCATGGGGCCTTGCTCCTCCGGGCCACTTGTTCGTGTGGACCCCGAAGAGACCCTGTACCACCATGTCAACGCCAGCCACGCAGAGGCAATCGTCAACAGCCTTGGCGGCGAAGCCGTTCCAGGGCTGCAATGCGATCTGAACGAACATTTTGACAGCCAGGTCCGGGTTGTACTGGAAAATGCCGGCTACATCGACCCTGAAAAGATCGACGACTACATTGCTCACGACGGTTACAAGGCTCTGCTCACCGCGCTGACTGAGATGACGCCCAACGGTGTTGTTCACCGCATCACTGAGAGCGGACTCCGTGGACGCGGCGGCGGCGGTTATCCCACCGGGTTGAAGTGGGCAACCGTAGCCAAGGCCGGGGGCGATCTGAAATATGTAGTCTGTAACGGCGACGAGGGCGACCCCGGCGCATTTATGGATCGCAGCGTCATGGAAGGCGACCCTCATCGCGTCCTCGAGGGCATGGCCCTGGCCGCTTATGCGGTGGGCGCAAGCAAGGGCTTCATTTACGTACGCGCCGAGTATCCAGTGGCCGTAGCCCGTCTCACATCCGCACTGCGCGACGCGCGACGCCGCGGTCTGCTGGGCAACAACATCTGCGGAACCACTTTTAACTTCGACGTTGAAATCCGGCTGGGCGCAGGCGCTTTTGTCTGCGGCGAAGAGACAGCCCTGCTCGCCTCCATCGAGGGACGGCGCGGAACCCCGAAACCTCGCCCCCCGTATCCCGCAGTGAGCGGCCTGTGGGGCAAGCCCACGCTCATTAACAACGTCGAGACCTATGCAAATATCGCGCCCATCGTCCGCAACGGCGGCAGGTGGTTCGCAGATATGGGCTCGGAGAGAAGCAAGGGAACCAAGGTCTTCGCGCTCACCGGAAAGATTGCCAACACCGGTCTTGTTGAAGTGCCCATGGGCATTAAGCTCCGGGAGATCATCGAGGTCATCGGCGGTGGCGTACCCGGCGGACATACCTTCAAGGCGGTGCAAACCGGCGGTCCCTCAGGCGGTTGCATTCCCGCTGAGATGCTCGACATTGGCGTCAGCTACGACGCTCTGCTCAAGATGGGCTCAATCATGGGCTCCGGCGGCATGATCGTCATGGACGACACTTCCTGCATGGTCAACGTCGCGCGCTTCTTTGTCGAGTTCTGCATGACCGAGTCCTGCGGCAAGTGCATTCCCTGCCGCGCGGGCACGGCCCAGATGTTCACCCTCCTCAGCCGCTTCTGTGACGGCTCCGGAACCATGGAAGATCTGGCTTTGCTGGAAGATTTGTGCGTCACCATCAAGGAGACCAGTCTCTGCGGCCTGGGCATGACGGCGCCCAATCCGGTGCTGAGTACGCTCAAGTATTTCAGAAACGAGTACATCGAGCACATCGTGCATAAGCGCTGTCCTGCCGGTGTCTGCAACATTCAAGCGCCTGTGGAGGTGATGGCATGAGTGCCGATGTGGATGTCAAAACACTAATCATTGACGAACAGGAAGTCAGCGCGCGCGCCGGTCAGACCATTCTTGAAGTGGCGCGTGAGAACGACATCGACATTCCCACACTCTGCCATTTGGAGGGACTGAGCGAAGTCGGCGCCTGCCGCTTGTGCCTGGTGGAGATCAAGGGCAGCAACAAATTGCTGCCTGCCTGCGTGGCCACCGTCCAGGAAGGCATGGAGGTCAGCACCAACACCGAGCGGCTCCAGAAGCACCGCCGTACTATCCTCGAGTTGCTCTTTGCCGAGCGCAATCACATCTGCTCCGTGTGCGTCTCCAACGGCCATTGCGAACTTCAGGCCCTGGGACAATCGCAGGGCGTCACTCATGTCCGTTTGCCTTATCGCAATCCTGAGCTGACCGTGGATGCATCGAACGAGCGGTTTACCGCCGACCACAATCGCTGCATTCTGTGTACCCGTTGCGTGCGTGCTTGCGCGGAGATTGAAGGCGCGCATGTGTGGGATGTGATGGGCCGGGGCATCAACTCCATCATCATCTCCGATCTGCACGATGACTGGGGCAGTTCCAGTTGCACACGCTGCGGCAAGTGCGTGCAGGTTTGTCCCACTGGAGCTCTCTTTGACAAAAGCAAGGTCGGCTCCGATCATCCCAAGTATCCGGATTTTCTGCCTTACCTGAACCTCATGAGGGAAGCGCAATGAGCAAACTGAAACTGGCAACGGTTTGGCTGGACGGTTGTTCCGGCTGTCATATGTCGTTCCTTGACCTGGACGAGCGTCTTCTTGCCGTCGCGGAACTTGTCGATGTGGTCTACAGCCCCATCGTTGACACCAAGGTCTTCCCCGATGAGGTGGACATCGCTCTGGTCGAGGGCGCGGTAGCCTCGGTGGACGACGAAAAAAAGATCAGGAAGATTCGCGCCCATTCCAAGATTCTGGTTGCCATGGGCGACTGCGCGGTGGCGGGCAATGTTCCCTCGATGCGCAATCCCATCGGTCCTGAAGCCATTCTCAACCGGGCTTACATTGAGAACGCCGACCTGCAGCAGCAGATTCCCTGTGTTGTCGTGCCCAAGCTGCTTCGCGTGGTTCGTCCTGTCCACGAGTTTGTGAAGGTTGACGCTTTTCTGCCCGGCTGTCCGCCCTCGGCTGACACTTTTCACGCGGCGCTGACGGCGCTGGTAACCGGTGAGCCTCTGGATGTTCCAGCCCTCACGCGCTTTGGAGCTTAAGTTCTTGGAGTCCCAGTCATGACCCAGACGATCACTATCGATCCCGTTACCCGCCTCGAAGGGCACGGCAAGATTACCATCCAACTCAACGGACAAGGCGAAGTGGAGGACGCGCACTTTCACGTCACCCAGGTGCGCGGCTTTGAGAAGTTCTCAGAGGGCCGGCCGTTCTATGAGATGCCCAGCCTGATGGCGCGTATCTGCGGCATCTGCCCGGTCTCGCATCTCGTTGCCTCTGCCAAGGCCTGCGAAGCCATTATGTCGGTCCGGATTCCGCACACCGCCGCCCAGTTGCGGCGCATGTTGAACCTGGCGCAGATGGTGCAGTCCCATGCACTGAGCTTCTTCTATCTCGCCTCGCCCGATCTGCTGCTGGGCATGGAATCCGATCCCAAGGCGCGCCACATCTTCGGAGTCGTGGCCGCCAAACCCGAACTGGGCCGCGCCGGCGTGGCGCTGCGCCGCTTTGGACAGCACATCATTGAATTGCTGGCCAACAAGCGCATCCATCCCGGCTGGGTAGTGCCCGGCGGCGTCACCGAGCCGCTGGCGAAGGCCAAGCGGGACGAGATTCTGGCTATGCTGCCGGAAGCCTATGCCAACATCAAACTCACCTTAGCTGCCTACAAACAGATCGCCGGCTCCTTCAAGCCAGAGATTGAGGTCTTCGCCAACTTCCCGTCGAACTACATGGGCCTGATCAACGAGGACCAGTCGATCGAGTTCACTGACGGCGCGCTGCGCATGATCGACCCCAAGGGCGCAATCATTGAAGATGGCATCACGGCCAGCAAGTACACCGAAGTGATTGGCGAAGCGGTCGAACCCTACAGCTACACCAAGTTCGCCTACTACAAGCCGCTCGGCTACCCGGAAGGAAGCTACCGCGTGGGTCCGCTGGCGCGGCTCAACATCGTCAAGTCCATGGGCACTCCGCTGGCGGAGAAGGAACTGGCCGAGTTCAAACAACTGGCTGACGGCCCGGTGGAGAGCTCATTCCACTACCATCATGCGCGGCTCATCGAGGCTCTCTACGGCATCGAGAAGATCGAGCAGATACTCAATGACCCGCTCATTCTCGACAAGCAGGTGCGTGCAACTGCAGGCGTCAACCGGCTTGAAGGCGCAGGCCAGGCCGAAGCTCCTCGCGGCACGCTCAATCACCACTACAAGGTGGACGAGAACGGTCTGATCACCTGGGCCAATCTGGTTATCGCCACCGGCCAAAACAACAACGCCATGAATAAGGGCGTGTTGCAGTCAGCCAGGCACTACATCAAGGACGGCAAATTCACCGAGGGGATTCTCAACCGCATCGAGGCCGTGGTTCGTACTTTCGATCCCTGCCTCAGTTGCTCCACGCACGCCTTCGGACAAATGCCGCTCATGATCAAGCTTGTCGACGCATCGGGCGAGATGCTGGACGAAGTGCGCCGCGGATAATCCGCCTCACTGGCAATCACCAGTCAGCCGTCCCCATGGGGGCGGCTGTCGTGTATAAGAGCTATGCATGGAAGAGTGCAAACAAGACGCCGTAAAGGGCAGCCGCAAGCTGCTGCTGGCCTGCGGCAATCCCCTGCGCAGCGACGACGGCGCAGGCTGGAAGATTGCCGAAGCCTTTGAGCGCGAAGCCGCCTCTTCCGCTGTCCGGGTGATTGTCTCGCAGCAATTCACGCCAGAGCTGGTGGAAGCCATTCGCGATGCGGACACGGTTGTCTTCGTCGATGCTTCCGCAACCACCGAAGCTGGAAAGGTGACGCAGATGCAGTTGACTCCGGCCGATGCCCTGCCTGGCATCCTCACCCATCATCTGCCCCCGCCTGCCCTGCTGGCGTTGTCGCGCCAACTCTACGGAACGCTTCCCTGCCGCGCTATTGCCGTCACGGTGGGGGCGGCATCGTTTGAACTCGGAGAGAGTCTGACCGATGCCGTGGAAGCGGCCATTCCACAAGCGGTGGCCACATTGCGAAGAATATTCATGGAGACTGTATAGTAACTATCCCCCGGCCAAAGCCGGAGGCCTTTGTTCCTAGCTGACGCGCTCAATGACGACGGACTCCAGCACCACCGGCTTGGTGGGCTTGTCCTGGCCGCCGCGGGGGACGAGAGAGATTTTGGTGACGATCTCCTGGCCTTCAACCACTTCACCAAAGATGGTGTGATTGCCGGTGAGCCAAGGTGTAGCGGCCACGGTAATAAAGAATTGGCAGCCGTTGGTGTTTGGCCCCGAGTTGGCCATGGCCAGCTTGCCAGGCTTGTCGAACTTGTGGACCGAGCCCTTGGTCTCGTCCTCAAAGCGATAGCCAGGTCCGCCCATGCCGTTGCCTGCCGGGTCGCCGCCCTGGATCATGAAGTCGGGAATGACGCGATGGAAGATGGTGCCATCGTAAAGCTTGCTCTTGGACTTGGCGCGCGTGGTGGGGTGTGTCCACTCCTTTTGGCCCTCGGCTAGCTCGATGAAGTTCTTGACTGTGACGGGCGCATCTGCCTCAAAGAGGCGGACAGTGATTTTTCCTTCCGAGGTGGTAAATACGGCATAGGTTCCTGTTGCAAGTGCCATGGTAACTCCTGTCGAGAATGCTTGGTTTTGCCGCTCCCTTTAACTCTCCATTGCGCGGGTTGAGCTATGGGGAAGCCGCTTTGATTGGATACGTTGAATGGCTCAAATCTTGTGTGCGCTGGCCGCTGCGTGCTTGAGGACACGGCTCAGTCAACACTACTGCGCCAGCGGCAAGGGCTGGCCCTCGGGCACAATGGTGACCTTCTTCAGCACCACGGGTGTAAGCGGTCTGTCGTTGCTGTCGCGCGGCACGCGCGCAATCGCTTTGACCACCTGGACACTGGGCTCGTCGCACTGGCCAAAGAGAGTGTACTGCTGGTTAAGCGTGTCGTAAGCCTGCTCGGTGATGAAAAACTGGCTGCCGTTCGTATTGGGGCCAGAGTTGGCCATAGCCAGCTTTCCGGGCCCATCAAAGTTCAGATTCGGATCGATTTCATCGTTGAAAGTGTAGCCGGGGTCGCCCGCGCCGGTGCCCATGGGGTCACCGCCCTGGATCATGAACTCGGGAATGACGCGATGAAAAATGGTGCCATCGTAGAGCGGCTTGTTGTGTTGCTTCTTGCCGGTTGCGGGATCGGTCCAATCTTTTGTGCCCTGGGCCAGGGCAATAAAGTTGGCCACCGTCTTGGGCGCCTGCCGCTGATAAAACTGGCAAGTAATGCGGCCCATGGAGGTGTCCATCACGACGAAGGGTCCATTCGGATGGACAAGCGCTGCGGCAGTAGCCGTGGGCGCATCGGGCAGATCATCGGCTGGCTGAGTTGCCGGTTGAGTGCTTTGCTGGGCAAAGGCGAGCGACCAGGCCGCGACTGCAACAACCGCCGCCAGGGCGGGAACGAGAAGCGAAATCTTGAGTTTCATACCAATATCGAGGGTAAATCATGCGGCCGCTGGCTTGCCAGTGAACCAGACCCGCCGCCAGAGCGTAGTTTCGTGAAGCAGCAACCACGATGGCTGACTTCCAGACAGGGACTGTCGTCCTTTTTCCATTGACGATCTACCCATAGATAGTCTATCTATCTACGTATGGCCAAGAAATCCGATCTATTGCCCGGAACGCTGGACATGCTGATCCTGAAGACGCTGACCCGCGCGCCCTTGCACGGCTACGGGATTGCGCTTTCCATCAAACGTCACTCAGACGACGTGCTGACCGTGGAAGAGGGCTCGCTCTATCCGGCGCTGCAGCGGTTACTACTGCAGGGCTGGGTAAAAGCGGAGTGGAAGATGACCGAGACCAACCGGCGCGCGCGCTTTTACACGCTCACCGCGGCCGGGCGTAAACAGTTAGGCATCGAGCTTTCACAGTTTGAGCAGATGATTGCGGCCATTGGCCGAGTATTGCAGGACGCGCAGGAGGCCTAGATGATTTCCTTGAACCGTTTCTTGAAGAAGCTTTCTCTACTCTTTGCGCGCAAGCGCTTCCGCAGCGAGTTGGACGAGGAGATGGACTTCCATCGCGCGCAGGCGGCAGAAGCATTTGAAGCCGGAGGAATGACGCCGGAAGCGGCCAAATACGCGGCAATACGGCAGTTTGGCAACGCAACGAAGCTCAAGGAGCGCAGCCACGAGATGGTTGGGTTTCGCATTGAAACCGTAGTGCAGGACCTTGGCTTTGCCCTCAGGCAACTGCGCAAAAATCCCGGCTTTGCCGCCACGGCAATTCTGATTCTGGCGCTGGGCATCGGTATCAGCGTGGCCATTTTTGCTTTTGTAGATGCAGCTCTGATCAAGCCGCTTCCCTACCCCAATCCGACGCGGCTGGTAGATGTTACGGAGAGCCTGGCGCTTTTCCCGCGTGGCAACCTTTCCTATGCGGATTATCTGGATTGGAAGCGGATGAACTCTGTCTTCACTACCCTGGATGTCTATACAGGCACCGGCTTTGCCTTGAATACGCCCGCTGGAACGGAACCTGTGCCAGGAGAAAAGGTGAGCGCAGGGTTCTTTCAGACGCTGGGCGTCGCTCCTATCTTGGGCCGCGCATTTCAAGCGGGAGAAGATGTGCCGGGTGCAGCCCCGGTTGTATTGCTCAAATATGGAACCTGGCAAAAGCGGTTTGGCAGCAGAACAGATGTGGTTGGGCAAACGCTGACTCTGAGCGGAGTGGCGTACACCATTGTCGGAGTGCTGCCCAGAGATTTTCAATTCGCATTTCGCGATAACGCCGAGTTCTGGATTCCGCTGCAACCAACCGACGAGTGCGACAAGCGCCGCAGTTGCCACAATCTAGTTGGCATCGGAAGGCTCAAAGACGGGATCACCGTACAAACAGCGCGCGCAGATATGCAGTCGATCGCGCAGCAGTTGGAGCGGCAATATCCAGACTCCAACCGAGGTCAGGGCGCCAGCGTAATGCCGCTCTCTGAGGCAATTGTCGGCAACATCCAGCCGATTCTTCTTCTGCTGCTAGGGGGCGCGGGATTGCTGCTGTTCATTGCCTGCGTAAATGTGTCGAGTCTGCTGCTGGTGCGCACGGAGAGCCGCCGCAGAGAGATTGCTGTGCGCGGTGCGCTGGGGGCGACACCGGCTCGTCTGGTGCGGCAGTTCGTTACCGAAGGCGTGGCCCTGGTGACGGCTGGAGCAGGGGCAGGCCTTGCGTTTGCCTATGCCGGCATGAAGATTCTTAGCGGACTCATCTCGAAAGACATGATGATCGGCATGCCGTATCTGAGGGGGCTGGGATTGAACCTGCATGTGCTCCTCTTCGCGGGCGCACTGGCGGCACTGGCGGTCGCTCTGTTTGCCATTACGCCCATGCTGCACCTCAAGTTCTCCAATATGCGCGATGGCTTGACTGAGGGCGGGCGCGGCTCGGCAGGAACTTTGTGGCGGCGGATGGGTGCAAATCTGGTGGTGATTGAACTGGCCACCGCAGTGGTTTTGCTCACCGGCGCTGGCCTGCTGGGCAAGAGCCTGCATCGGCTCTTGCATGTCGATCTGGGGTTCCAGGCCGATCATCTGGCAACAGTCAATGTCGGACTGCCGATTCCGGAGTTCTCAAAAGACGAGAAAGTCGTTGCCTTCACACGTCAGGTAGTGGAACGCGTATCGCACTTGCCTGGAGTGCAATCCGCGGCAGTCACCAGCGTGCTGCCCGTCAGTTGCAACTGCAATACGGACTGGGTGCGCTTTGTAGGCAGGCCCTACAACGGAATCCACAACGAAGTGAACCAGCGCGATGTAAGCCCTGCCTTCTTTACGACAATTCATGCCAAACTCTTGCGCGGGCGATTCTTCACTGACGCGGACGATGCAAGTAAGCCGCAAGTAATAATAATCAACGATGCCTTTGCGCGGAAGTATTATCCCGGTGAAGATCCAATCGGCAAGAAGGTGGGGAACACAGAACTGACCCCGAAATCGATCCGCGAGATCGTCGGCGTGGTTGCAGACTTCAAGGACGCATCGCTGGACGAGAAACAGTGGCCGGCCGAGTATCAGTCTTTTTACTATGGGCCTGACAGCTACTTCTCTCTGATTGTTCGCACCGCACAGGACGAACAAACGGTTCTGCCGCTGCTGGCCTCCACCATTCACACCGTCAGCCCCGACGCGGCGGTCGAGGACGGAACCACCATGACGCAGCACATCAACGACTCGCAGACTGCGTATCTTCATCGCATTTCGGCATATCTGGTGGGCGGCTTTGCGGCCATGGCGCTAGTGCTGGGGGTGGTAGGACTTTATGGAGTCATCGCCTACTCGGTAAGCCAGCGGACCAGGGAGATTGGCGTGCGCATGGCGCTGGGAGCGCAGCGTGGCACGGTATACAAGCTGGTGATGAGCCAGGCAGGCCGGCTTATCTCCGCAGGGATAGTGATTGGCCTGGTCTGCTCCGTGGCAGCATCACTGCTGATGCGCAAGCTGCTCTTCGGCGTGCAGGCCTGGGATGCGCCGACTTTAATTGGCGTAGCCGCGTTACTAGCTGCATCGGCCTTCTTGGCAAGCTACTTCCCGGCGCGGCGCGCGGCTTCGGTCAATCCAACAGAAGCATTGCGGGCAGAGTAGGGGGCGAGGCTTGTAACTCTCTCCGCTTGCAAAAATAGAAGGCAAGTGACAAACATCTGTACGGCTGAAGCGGGCAAGTAGCCGGTTCAGCAGCCCTTCTTGCACCTTGACATGATGGCGGCGTGCAGACGTTCGCGCAGCCCGGCAGGCAGGTCGTAAATTTCATGAGAACGATAGATTTCGATGGTCTTGCGGGTCGTGTTGAGCGTGACTTCGCAGTGCTCGCAGCCCTCCAGGTGGTGTTGCAGTTGGGCACGCATCTCGGGCGTCACCGAGTCGTCGATCAGGTCGTCGAGTAATGCCAGAAACTCAGAGCAAGTCACTTCTCAGCACCCCTTTTCCCTCGGAAGTAACGGCTCAGGCGCTCACGCAGTTGCAGACGTGCGCGCAACAGGCGTGATTTGACGGCGGGAATGCTCAAGCCGAGCGTCTCTGCCGTCTCTTCCGTGGAAAGTCCTTCCACATCGCGCAAAACAAACACGATACGAAACCCCTGGGGCAGCCCCTGAATCGTCTTGCGTAAAATTTCGGCCAGTTCTGCCTGACCGTAGTTCTGCTCCGGATCGGGAGCCCAGTCGGCCAGGTCTCGTGGAACGCTTCCTTCCGCGGTCTCGATATCCTCGTCGATTGAAACCATCTTGCCCGTGCGCCGCTTGCGCAGTCGCATCAGGCTCTCGTTAACTGCAATCCTCACCAGCCATGTGTAAAACTTCGAGTTGCCCTGAAACTGGTCGAGCTTCTGATACGCCTTCAGGAACGCATCCTGCATGACGTCTTCCGCGTCCTCGCGATTTTGCGTGATGTGCTGGGCGATACGAAATATCTGGCGCTCGTACTTGCGCACCAGGGTATCGTAGGCCGAGACATCACCACCGCGCACCTGTTCTACCAGGGCTACGTCTGGGTGCGGCTCGAGTTCTCCTGCAATCGATTGGATGGTCGACATGGGTGTTGGTTGCGGAAATTCCTCAGGACCGGGTTTTATTCGAAAAGGCTCCGCAATAGATGAGTGTAACGGACGGCACAGCAGGTGACCAAATCGCGGAATCCGGCGGTCGTATCTACAGATGCCATTTCTCTAAAATCAGAAAATGTGGCAGGTGTCGGCCTGCTCCTCAACTGCGTCTCACATAGCAGCACTTTTGCCTGGAAGAGGATGAAACAGACTCCAACGCATAAAACGAAAGTACCAATGCGCCGGCTTTTTTACCTTCTCTTCATCAAAATAGCCGATAAGTAGAACGTACCCAGACCAAATTCATTGTTCAATGCGATCAGCTCGGATCGGCATCAACCGCCCTCGTCTCTGGCGAGCGGACGGTTCCTTACTGTACTCGCAATCCAACTGATCTCTCTCAGCCTGGTTCTCCTGATTACGCGCAGTATGACCACCGCGAATCAGGACTTGATTGACCAGCACCCGCGGTTGGCCTCCAACCGTCAATGGATCGATGAGGCAGGAGCGCACCTAGACAGGTTGTCGCAGGTCGCGCCAGGGTCTGAAGCAGAAGGACAGCTTTTCACACAGTTATGCAGTGAGCTGCCCCCAGCAACCTCGTCATCAAGTTTTCTTGAGAGCACGGCTCCTCTGCTTCCCGTCGAGACAGTGGAGGTGAGACATGCAATTGCCGACCTAAATAGCGCCTGGCTCGCTGCGCAAAAGGATGGACACAGAAGCGCGCGATCAAGCGCCAATGTGCGTCTTGCCACCGCGGCCGCCCATTTGGAACGCGCGCTGAACGCTCTGGAAAGCGGCGTAGACCGGTTGGACAACTCAAATTTCAGCCGCTTTGAGGCGTCCCAACAGCTCCGATGGCTGGCTTTTGACCTTGCGGTGCTTACTTGGTTGATGATTCTCTTCTCTTTCGGCTACGCGATCCAGCTTTACCGCCGTTTGCGGAGGGAAGAACTGGCCCGATTCCAGATGGAATCGGAACTGGCAGCCGAGCGATCGGCCTTGGAGAAGCGAGTACGAGCTCGAACCTCTGCGCTTGAGGCGGAGGTTAAGGAGAGACAGCGGGCAGAACTTCTGAACCGGGGTCGTAACCGCACGTTGGAGATGGTGGCTCGCAATGAGTCCATCACGGACATCTTCAATGTACTGGCTGAAACCGTGACTCAATTCCGCTCGACCTGGATCTGCGAAATTCATTCTTTCAGTTCCGGGTCTCTTAAACTGGTAGCCAGTTCCGGGCTGAGCGACAAGCTGAAGCAGCATTTGCGCTCAATTTCAGCCGGCTTCTCCGATGCGCCGGAAAGCGTAGCTCTTACTTGTGGAGAACCGTATCTGGTTGAAGACCTGGGTGCGATTCACAAGCCATGGAGTGAACTGCTCCGCGCCAATGGGCTGCTGTCGGTCTGGTCGGCGCCCTTTTTCGCATCTGACTCCACCGCATTGGGTACTCTCAGCGTCTACGCACTGTTGCGGTGGAAGCCCTCCCCCGCCGACCTTGAAATTTTGGAGATGTCCCGCCATATGGCGGCGCTGGTGCTGGAGCGCAACCGCCTTCAGACGCAACTAATCGATCACGCCTACCACGACAGCTTGACTGGTCTGCCCAATCGCAGGCTGGCGAGAGACCGCCTCTCGAACTCGATCAAGCGGGCTGCCCGGACCGGCCAAGGCATGGCCGTGCTGTGGATCGACCTGGACCGGTTCAAACAGATTAACGATCAGTATGGTCACCCGGTGGGCGATGCCGTGTTGCAGCAGTCCGCACAGCGGCTCTCTGACAGACTTCGCTCAAGCGACACCTTGGCGCGCATGGGCGGGGATGAATTCATGGCGCTCATCGAAGGAATATCCAGCCGGGAAGTTGCGGAGATTCTCGCTGAAGATCTGCTTCAAATACTGGCGCTTCCCATGCAGATTGAAGAACTGGAATTGAATGTTACAGCCAGCATTGGCATCTCACTCTATCCTGAGGACGGCCAAAACGGAGACAGCCTGGCACAACATGCCGACCAGGCCATGTATGCTGCCAAGTTTGGCTGTTGCGGCGTTCGCGTCTTCTCCCCGGAGATGGACCGCGAGCCAGCCGAGCGGCGTGAATTGGAGGCGGAATTAAGCCACGCATTGGAGACCGGTGGCTTCGCCGTCGCCTACCAGCCGCTGTGCATGCCTGACGGCACCTTGAATGGGTTTGAGGCGTTGCTCCGTTTCAATTCGCCGCGCCTGGGCAATGTCCCTCCCTCCTATTTTATTCCTATCGCCGAAGAGGCGCAGTTGATTGTGCCGATGGGCGAGTGGGTGTTGCGTGAGGTTTGCCGGCAGAGCCAGGAATGGCAGAAGGCCGGCCATCCAGTAGCCACCATCGCCGTCAACATTTCCGCCCTGCAGTTTGCCCGAGAAGATTTTGCCGATACCGTGGCGCAAATACTCACCGAGACGGGCCAGCCTGGGGAAATGCTGGTTCTGGAACTGACGGAAAGCATCGTAATGCGCAACTTTTCAGAGTCTGCCACTCAGATGGAGCGATTGAAGAAGCTTGGTGTCCGCATAGCCATCGACGACTTTGGCACAGGCTACTCCTCCCTCAGCTACCTGCATCGCCTGCCCATCGATGAACTGAAAATAGACCGCTCATTCATCGAAAACTTAAATGAACTGGAAGGTACTGGGCCCATTGTCGACGCCGTGCTCTCAATGGCTCACACGCTTGGGCTAAGCGTGGTGGCTGAGGGCGTGGAAACAGCCGAACAGCTGGCAACCCTTCGTCAATCCGGCTGCGATGTAATCCAGGGATACTATTTCTCACGCCCGGTACAGGCGAATATCGCAGCCGGCTTACTGCGCCTGGGCAGGCTGGAAGGAAAGGAAGACCGAACTCCTCCACACAAAGAAGACCCTGATACCCCGGAACCGATTCTAGCCTTGGCAAAATAGAAACACCGCCACCTCCCGGTCTTGAGGCAACCGCCTACTCACTGCCACAGGGGAAGATTTTCGCATCGACGCATCTGCGTGATTCTGCTCATGCGGCGGTAACGGGCCTGATACCCGCGCTACACGTCCGTGTGAAAGCGGCATAAAGTGGAGATATGAGGGTCGAGATCTCCCCAACTTCAGGCCGCGCGCTGTTGCGCTGCGTGGCTTGCGTGCTTGCCTTGCTGCTGGCGGCGCTGCCGCTGGCCGGACAATCCTCCGCCGGCAGGTCGCGGCAGCACTCCCATGCTGCATCCAAGACTCACAAGACTAAAAAGTCGGCCAATGCCAGTAAAAGAGCCCGCAAAAAGAGTGTAGGACGAGCCGCCAGCGCGGCCAGAGCGGCGCGCTTGGCGCTACTCAATCGGGCCTTTGTAGCCTCCAGCGAGCTGCGCCCCATGGCCCAGCAGTTGGCGATGCTCAGGACGCCTGCCGCTTATGCGGGCGTGACAAAGTATGCGCATCAGCACAGCGGTGAGACGGCTGCGGCAGCTTACCTCGCGCTGGGCCATGCCTATCTGCTTGACAAGCGCTACGCGGAGGCTGTGGCCAGCCTCCGCCAGGCTCGCCAGGCGGGCGAGGATTTAGCCGACTATGCAGATTTTCTGGCCGCACTGGCCAACCGCGAAGCGGGCAACGACTCTGCAGCCGAGGCGTTACTGCACGGCTTTTCGCTGCGATACCCTGACAGCATCTTCGACGATCAGGCGCCCGAAGTAGAGGCCAATATCCTGCTGACCATGGGGGATGCTGCCGGCGCGCAGCGGGTGCTGGCTGCGGCCGCGGATACTGACGCTGCGAGCCGCGCAGGCTACCAGCTTGCCCAGGCGCAAACAGCGGTCGCGCTGGGCCAGACGCAGCAGGCTGTGCGGGAGTTCAAGCATCTCTTGCTTGGCCATCCTCTGAGCCAGGAAGCGCGAATCGCGCGCGCAAGGCTGACAGCGATGGGCGCGGAGTCGAGTCTGACCACTGCGGAGCTGCGCAGCTTGGGCGATGCCTACTTCAAAGCCGGGCGCTACGCCGATGCTGGCGAGGAATTTGGCGCGCTGGCGCGTTCTGCCAGCCTTGATGTAGCAACACGCAACGATTTCGCTCTTTCTGAGGCCGCCTGCGACCTGAAGATGAAGCGGCTGAGCAGGGCAGATGCAGAGGCACTGCCCGACACTCCCAGCGAAAACGGCGCCCACCGGCTTTATCTGTTGATGGAGCTGGCACGGAACCGCAATGATCTGGACGAGCAGCAGCGCATAGTAGCCCAGATGGAGTTGAGTTATCCGCGAAGCCCCTGGCTGGCAGAGGCGCTTTACTCCAGCGGCAATATGTATTTGTTGCGGCGGGAGTACTCCACCGCTGTCGGATATTATAGCTACCTGGCCACTCACTTTCCCAGTAATGCGAAAGCGCCAGCCGCTCACTGGCGGGCCGGCTGGCTAAGCTACCGGCTAGGGCAATATGCCGACGCCGCGCGTCAGTTCGACGATCAGATTCGCCTTTATCCCGATGCGGCGGAGACGGTTTCCGCCATTTATTGGCGCGGGCGCCTCTATGAGACGCAAGACCATAACCCGGCCATGGCCGCCGCCAACTACCGCACCGTAGTTCGCGTCTATCAGCACTATTTTTATGCACTGATGGCCCGGCAAAGGCTGGCTGCGCTGGGTAACACAAAGCCCGTGGTACAACCGCTTCTAGACCGTTACCAGGCCGCTCCAGTACCCGTCCTGCAGGAGAGCTTCCCTGCCGACAGCCTGCACCTGGCCAAGGCTCGATTGCTGGCCAATGCCGGCTTGGACGACTATATCGTCCAGGAGATTACCGCCGACCCGAACGCTTCCTCATGGGGCGGACTGGCGGAGGCGCAGCTATTCGCCTCTTATGATGAAACATTCCGCGCCTTGCGCACGATCAAGAGGGCTTTGCCTTATGCCACCACGGCCCCCCTCAAGTCCATTCCGCTGGTCTACTGGCGCATTCTCTTTCCAGAGCCGTGGTGGCGGACGATCAAAGCCGAGTCGGCAAAGAACAACCTAGATCCCTACTTGGTGGCCTCGCTGATTCGCCAGGAGTCGGAATTCAGACCCTCTGCCATCTCTCACGCTAACGCTTATGGTCTGATGCAGTTGCTGCCGTCGGTGGGCAGGGCGATGGCGCGAGAGGAGGGTATTCGGCACTTTGAGACCTTTCAACTGCTTGATCCTGACATCAATATCCGTCTGGGCACGCGCTACCTGCGACATACACTGGACAACTTTGGCGGAGTGACGGAATACGGATTAGCCGCATACAACGCGGGCAACGATCGCGTACAGGATTGGCAGGCCGCTGGCCCCTACCAAGGCATCGACGAATTTGTGGAATCCATTCCATTCACCGAGACACGAGAGTACGTCGAGGCGATCCTGCGCAATATGGAGATGTACAAATCGATCGAAGAATTTGAGCATCATAATCCACTGCCGCGGTGAGCAACACGAGCGGGAAGGTTCCTGCTTTGGGCAGGGGAATCCGCCTGAATACTTCTCTCATCAGATTCCAGTTGACTTGCGCGCCCGCCGCCAGCAAACTGGCTTTACCTGGAGGTTATCCTGCCTTCGGGTGCCATTCGCAGCCTGCTGTTGTTGAACAGCGGGGCCAGCCGGATGATCGGATGCGGCTCCGCTACCTCGATCGACCGGAGGGCAGAATGTCAGATGATTTGCAATTTCTTGAAGAATGGATCCCCGAAAGAATGGACCCTGGAACGGTTTTCGTACTCGAAAACCAGGCCAAAATGGGTCAAGCCCATAACCCCTTCGTTGCCGTCATGTCCTGCCCCCGCTGCGGCACTATGGGGCTCATTACGCGCCGACAATTGTGTGGCGTAGAAGCGATGATCTGCGGAGGAGATTTCTGTTCTGCCGAGTACCAGTTGGACGGCGAGACAATCAACTTCCGCAGGGTGCAGTAAGCCATCTGAATTCGTTCTCCGCCTTCTCCGCAACCACCAGTCAGGCAATGACATGCGAGTTGACTGGCCTGCCACGGAATCACGTCATATAGCGCCGCTGTCCGGTTACTATAAGGATGGCGAACGAGATTAGCTGCCCGGATGGCGAAATTGGCAGACGCAGCGGACTTAAAATCCGCAGACCGCAAGGTCGTGGGGGTTCAAGTCCC
>VFSW01000960.1_pt1 | contig 42820 bp, 44 predicted proteins | sample 5358111 | NCBI WGS metagenome assembly VFSW01 (sample SAMN11554181, study PRJNA540505) | mine drainage metagenome | isolation source: sediment from site ElyBrook_90M | place: USA: Ely Copper Mine, Vershire, VT | collected 2017
CGCCCGTCCGGATCCGTGGAGGGGGTCATGGGCAACCATGACTCCTACTCCGACCACCCCCCCACGCGGCAAGCCGTGCGCGGACTGACCCGTTAGGTCATCATCGCGCCGACTCGCGATTCCACCTGCCAAATCAAGTACACGGAATTCTACCGTTGGGTGACGCAGCAGATGCGTGAGATACCCGAGCCCTTTAGAGTCCTTTAGACGGAAGGACTTCCTGCCATAGCCTACGGTCCAGTACTCGCGCTCTTTGCGAAGCACTCCCCCTCGGGGCCGAGCGGACGTCCGGTGCGGGTTTGCCGACACCAGCCGCGCCGGATCGAGCGCTTCGCATCTCACGTGGCATCTGAAATCTCTCCAGGCGGTTTCGAGCGAATTTCTGGTGAGCGAAAAACGTATTATCGCGGCGACCGTCATACGGCAACTCCAAACGCCGGCGTTTGAGCGGTCATTTTTCAAGCCTTGTGAATCGGAACACTCCATCGAGGGCCGGCTTTTGGCAGAAATAACTCGGGAGTTTGATTCGCACAACGACACAACGAAGGAGAAGACCTCATGGCTTCCAATCACGGAGTGGTTTATCTCGGGCCGGGCAAAGTCGAGGTACAGAGCATCGACTACCCGGAATTGAAGACGCCGCAGGGAAAGAAAATCGACCACGGCGTCATCATCAAGCCGATCACGACCAACATCTGCGGCAGCGACCGGCACATGGTCCGCGGGCGCACCACGGCGCCGGCTGGATTGGTCCTGAGTCATGAAATTACCGGCGAAGTAATCGAATGCGGCAGCGGCGTTGAATTCATCAGCAAAGGCGACCTGGTCTCGCTGCCGTTCAACGTCGCGTGTGGACGATGCCGCAATTGCAAGGAACGCCGCACCGATGTCTGCCTCAACGTCAACCCCAGCCGGGCGGGTGGCGCCTACGGCTACGTCGATCTTGGCGGTTGGGTCGGTGGACAAGCCGAATATGTGATGGTGCCCTACGCCGATTGGAACCTGCTCAGGTTCCCCGACAAGGATTAGGCGCTCGCCAAGATCAGGGATCTTACCTGCCTGAGCGATATCCGCGCCGATCCTGATGATCATCGCGTGAATGGCGAGATCTGGGGGGTGTTTAGCACTCATGGCTGTGCGGTGATTTTTCGCGCCTTATGAATTGTCGCTGATCCAGAGAAGAAAAATAGAATCCAGGAAGACTCTTATAACTGTCACCGCGGCAGTCGTGTACACCTCGGCCAGGGCGGGCGACCGGGGGTGGCTATGGAAACCACGTCGCCAAAGCCGTCGAGCTGCGCAGCACTCGACGCTGACCAAGAATTTCCACTGGCGGACGTAATGCGCGAGGATCCCTTCACCCCTGGCGATCGCTGCAACTGATTCAACTCGACCCGCAAGCAGATCGTCAGACCGTTGGCGTCCCAGGGCGATCGCCTTCATGGGCGCGAGATCGGCCACTGGAGCTGGGGCGCGCCGCGTGACTTGGCGTCAGGCTCTGGCCGCTTTCGTCGAACAGCCTACCTGTGAGCGGATTGGGGGCTGATTTCTTTGCTCGCGGCGCACGCCGAACCGCGTGCTTCGCGGCAGCAGATGCGCCGCGTCCCACCGCTCCCGATCCAGGATCGGCGCGTGCAGGCCGAATGGCGGATGCCTTTGTGACGAATCTCGCCAATGTAAATGGGAGTCAGCGAGTAGGCGCTGAAGCGCCGGTCGTTCCATTGTCCCGCCAGATAGACCGCCGTCATCATAAGCTGCTCGACCGGGCGCCATCCTTCCCCAGCCTGACTCTTGACGAACGCTTCGCACGCCTCACGCTGTGCGTGGTTGAAGTCCTGCTCGAGTGGTCGAAATATTCATTCGCGAAGAGCAAAGTGTTACCCGGAAAAGCTTACTGAGCGAGGAGAAATTGCGCACTATGAGAACAGTAATAATTGTCGGCTTGATGGTCGCGCTCGTGGGACTCGTTCGGACGGCTAATGCGGATCCTACCAAGTCGGCCGGCACCGTTCACGAAGTCTTCAAACAGTCCTTACCCAGGATGCCCGGGAACGAGGTGATAGTTGTAACGGTTGATTATGCTCCCGGAGAGTCAACGCCGCCGCATGAACATCCGGGCGCGACATTTGCCTACGTCCTGAAAGGCGCCGTGGTATCGCAATTGGGAGACGAGCAGCCGCATACCTATACCGAGGGTCAAATGTGGTCGGAGACGCCGCATCAGCACCACACGGTGTCGAAGAATGCGAGCGCAACCGAGCCTGCGAAGCTGCTGGTCTTCTTCATCGCTCCCAAGGGCGAGCAGTTGACGACGATGTTGCCGGTCAAGCCGTAGTGAGCCTTGCTACGACAGCTAGCTCCGAGTGTTGAAGCGACTCGGCATGTGCTTGATGCCGCAATTGAAGTTGGTTCGCAGCCATTCAACCCGTCCCGCCAGTTCGATATCGGTCATGCGGCGGATAATCTCCTCGAACATGACGCGCATCTCGAGCCGTGCGAGACCCGATCCGATACAGAAATGATTGCCATGACTGAAAGTCAAATGGGGGTTGGGCGAGCGATCGATATGGAAATGCTCTGAGTCCTTGAAGACCTCTTCATCGCGATTTGCCGACGCGAACCACATCACGATGCGCTGATTCGCGAGGATCCGATGACCGCCGATTTCGCAGTCGCGCCGCGCGGTCCGCATTGCATGAGTGGCGGGCGCGGTCCAGCGCAACATCTCTTCGACGGCGGATTCCATCAGCGCGGGATTCGCGCGCAGCTTGGCGAGCTCCGCCGGATTCTCAATCAGCGCATGCATCCCGCCGACGATCGCGATGCGCAGGCTTTCCAGGCCACCGAGGATCAGCAGCAGCGCATTCCACAACCACTCATGTTGCGACAGGCCCGCGCCATTGATGGTTCCGGTCACCAGCGAGCTCACCAAATCATCGCCGGGATGTTGCCGGCGCTCTGCGAGCAACCGCCCGAGATAGTCGAACATCCTGGTCCGCGCGCTGTCCTCGGTTTCCGTCGACGTTCGCCCTTGCCGATATTCGAGGTCATCCGCGCCGAGCATGGTCTTGCCCAACTCGAAGAGGAGGTCCCAATCGGCGCGCGGGATGCCCATCATCTCGCAGATGACGGCGGTGGGAAGGCGGCCCGCAACCTCGACGGAAAAATCGCACTCGCCGCGAGGCGCAACCTCATCGATGATCGAGTTGACGATCTGGCGGATGTGCGGTTCGCGCGCGGCCACCTCAGGATGCCCGAAGTGGCGATTCGCGAGCGCGCGGATTTTTTCGTGGCGCGGCGGATCGGTCCAGTTGAGCATTTCGCCGATCCCGGTATCGCCACCGGCGCGGTCGCGATTGAGCACGAAGTTGAGCACGTTGCCGTTGAGCTCGGAGCTGAACAAATGCGCATCGGCGAGGACCGCGAGGCAGTCGCGCATTTTGGTCAGCGACCAGAAACCCTCGCCGGGCTTGCGCTCGTGCCAATAGACGGGCGCCTCGGCGCGCATGATGCGCCATGCCTCGAAGCGATCGCCGTCGCGGAAAAAATCGAGATCGGTGAGGTCTATTTGTTCGAGCTGCATCAATGCTCCTCAGACAATTGCATCGCGTGATCTCCTATCCTTAGCGGAAATCCAGGTGGCGCGCAGACTCGCACCTCCGCGAGGGCGATGAGGCACGAGACTCCAATCAGCGCGAGCGAAGACGACAGAGATTCCCGGATAGCAAGGCCGGGAGTTATCAACTTTGCGATTCCATTTGCCGCGATCCGGATGATAATTTCGAGTTACCGAGGATCGGGTGGTTCCAGTTCGCTACAACCTGCGAAGCCTGCGCGAGCGCCGCGCGACGTCGCTGATGACGGTGCTCGGCCTCGGCATGGTCGCGATGATCTTCGTGATCCTGTTCGGCTTCATCGGCGGCTTGAAGAGCACCATGCTGAACGCGAGCGCCGACCGCAACTGGGTGTTGCTCAGCAAGGGCGCTCCCAACGAGACCGCCAGTTTCATCGGCCACGAAGCGATCGAGATCGTGCAGGTGCGTCCGGAGGTCGCGCTCGATGCGGACGGGAAGCCGCTGCTCTCGAAGGAAGTCTTCGCCGGGGTGAACATCAGCCGCGACAAGCATCTGCGGCAGTTCGTCCAGATGCGCGGGGTGACGCCGGTCGCGCTGCGAGTCCATCGCAACATGCATCTGGTCAGCGGGCGCTGGCCGGTTCGTGGACAAGGCGAATGGACCATCGGGCAGAAGGTACAGGCGCGCCAGCCCTATCTGACCATCGGCAGCCAGGTTCATTTCGGCCGGCGCAACTGGACCATCGTCGGAGTCTTCACTGACGATGACAGCGCGCGCGAGTCCGAGATCTGGACCGATTACAACGATCTGATGAGCGACGTGCAGTACAAAGGCGGCCTCGACACCAACTCGCTGCACGTGGTGTTGAAGCCGGGGACGTCGGCGTCATTTGCACAGGCGCTCAAGCATGATGGACGCCTCCATCTCGATGCTTTCACGGAGCGCGACTACTATGACTCACAGACTAAGGTAGTCGATCAGTTGCGATCGCTGGGACTGATCGTAGCGTTGGCGCTCGGCATCGGCGCGACCTTCGGCGGGATGAATACGATGTACACCGCGGTGGCGCGCCGCAAGCGCGAGATCGGCGTGTTGCGAGTGCTCGGGTTTTCGCGCGGCGACATCATCATCAGCTTCGTGATTGAGAGCGCGCTGCTCGGCATCGCGGGAGGCATAGCCGGAGTGGTACTTGCGTTCATCGTCGCGTGGGCCACCGGTCTCAACAGCCGCTTGCTCAGCGTCGGCTCGACCTTCTTCTCCTATCGCCCGACGCCGGAAGCAATCGCCACGGGACTAATCGCCGCGGGGGTTATCGGAATAGTCGGTGGATTGGCGCCGGCGTGGCGCGCCGCGCGCATCGGCGTGATCGATTCATTGCGAGAAGCCTGATGCTAGCAAAGCTGTTCATCGTCGCGGTGCGCAACATGCGCCGCCAGCTGCGGCGCACTATTCTCACCGCTTTGACCTTTGCGGTCGCCGTCTTCCTTTATACCGTGCTGGTCGCGGTCCCGGTGTCGATGGATCGCATCGCCGCCGATGCCGCCAGGGGCATGCGGCTCATCACCATCGCGCACAACTCTTACAAGCTGCCCGCGAAGGACTGCGCCGTCATCAGGAGAATGCCGCACGTCCTCGCCTGCGCGCCGGAGATTCAGTTCACCACCATCTATCGCAACCCGCGCGACTACATCACCACCTTCGGCGTCACTGAGGACATCTTTACGGTTACCGGCGACAACGATTTCCAGGTCTCGCCGGAGACACGCCGAAAGATGGCATCGGACCGGCGCTTCTGCTCGGTCGGCAAGGTCCTAATGAGCGAGGAAGGGTGGAAGCTTGGCCAGCAGATCGTGCTGCGCGATCCCGAAAACGAGAAGCTGAAGCTGACTTTGATTCCGATGCTGGAACTGCCGTCGCTGCTCACCGCGCGCACACTTCTCTTCGATCGCAGGGTGCTCGACGATGCGGTGAAGAATGCGTTCGGCTCGGACATCAGCGATCGCGCTAACTTTCTGTCAGTCAAGGTCGATCGCCCCGAGAATATGGATCAGGTCATCGCCGAGATCGATGAGAACTTCCACAACTCCGATGCCGAGACCGAGACCACCGAGGAGTCCGATGCGCTCGCCAGCGTCGTTACCGGCATCGGCGACATCAAGACCATCATGTACAGCCTCTGCATCGTGGTGCTGCTGACGGTGTTGCTCATCGCCGCCAACTCGATGGCGATGATGGTGCGCGACCGCATTACCGAGGTCGCGGTGATGCGCGCACTCGGCTTCGAGCGCATTCACGTCGTCGCGTTGCTGCTCGCCGAGGCCGGGCTGATCGGCTTCACCGGAGGACTCGTCGGAGCGGGTGCGGCGCTGATGGCCTTCCATGGCGGGGTTTCGCTAGGCGAACTGACCGGCGGGATGGGATACATGGCGGTGGCGCCGGACACTGCGGCATGGGCCGTGGTTATCGCGCTGCTGGTAAGCCTCCTGAGCGCCATGCTGCCCGTCATTCAGGCGGCTCGCATCGCACCTGCGATGGCATTCCGGAAGGTCGTATAGCCATAGGCGCGCTCAACCTATTTTCATCTAAGACCATCTTATATTATATATTGATAGCTAATGATGGTCCTTGTAAGCTAACTCACTTCTCGCGGGCACAGTGGGTTTTTCATTTTCGATTGCGCATAGGCCGCGACTCGGTGGGTTCGTTTATGCATTTTTGGCCGGCTGCCCAAGCGCCGAAGTGGCTTTGTTTTTGACGATCGAGCGGCCGGGGAGCCACTGGATGGTGGGTCCGTATGAACTCGGTGCATGCGTAGACGTGGGCTGAACCTGCGATCTACGCTCAACAGCTATTTCGGCGCCTCGGATTTGGCGGGATTCTTCAACGCCAATCGGTCCTGATCGTCGAGATCACCGGGCCGTCCGGGACAACTTTGCGCCAGCCATCGCGAGCTAACCTCATCGGACAAAGCCGTGCCATCGCCACTGGTTGCCCATGCGCGATTGTTTCCGGTCGTGTAGATGAACTTCCGCTCGCATCCGCGACAGGTGAAGGCCAGCCGCGAACCGCCGCCGGCGCTAACCGATTCCAGGGTTTTGACTTTCCAGTCGTGACTCTCCCAAGGCGTCCTCTCCCGCGTCGATTGCATGTCGCACCGCCCCTTTCAGGTCCCTGAAAATCGACGGCGGGAAGAGACCGAAGTCCACTTCCCGCCGCGAAGGTTCAGGACGAACCGTACGGCTCGTCCTTATTTAGCGCTGTCGATTACCAGCGGTTTCCACGTCCGCCGCCGCCACTGCGGTCGCGATCTCCACCGCGTCCGCCGCCCCCACCACGGGGTCCGCCGCCACCGCCCGCTTCGCGAGGCTTGGCTTCGTTAACCTTGATGTTGCGGCCCTTGAACTCGGTGCCGTCGAGCGACTGAATCGCCGCGGCGGCTTCGCCGGCATCCGCCATTTCGACGAAGCCGAAGCCCTTGGACTGGCCGGAGAACTTGTCGGAGACAACCGCGACGCTCTCGACGGTGCCGGACTGTGAGAAGAGGTCTTTCAGATCCTCATTGGTGACTGAGTAGGCAAGATTGCCTACATACAACTTTTTGGCCACTTAAGGGCCTCCTTACTTTGGTGCTGGGAAGCTCGCGAACAGAAAAGCGGGGAGAAATTCCGGCGCTTAGGTGAAGGGACGCGTCCGAGCGGTTTCAACAACTTTATACGTGGTTTATGCGCGGGAGTAAACGGCCTGCAAAGATATTTGGCCTAAACGGCAAGTATTTGCGGGCCTAGCCGCTCCATGGCGTTTTCCACTGCGCTCACGATATCTTCGATTTGATGCGAAGTGTCCACCATCAGATGACTTGATGCGGGTATTTCCGTCAGTGCGACGAAATCGTCACGTTGCCGCAAATAAACTTCGACCGTTGCATCCGAGGGGTTGTTGCCAGTCTTCTGGCGTTCGATCAGTCTGCGGCGGATTTCCGTATCGTCGGCGCGGCATTCGATGAAAAGGATTTTCACCTTCGCCCGCGCGGCGAGGTCGAGCACTGCCTTGCGATGCCTGGGATCCTGGTATGTCCCATCGAGGATGATGCCGTTTTTCTCATGCAGTTGACGCCCGCCTTCTTCGAGCATCCCCGCGTAGGTCGCATCCGTAATCGCATCGGTGTAGATGCCGGCCTTGTAAGCGTCGGCGGCATGGCGTTCGACCGGAATCGAGGCGAGTTTCTTGCGCGTGCGATCCGAACTGATGATGGGGAACCCAAATCGATGATGTAGCGCTCGCGCGACTGTGGATTTACCGGTACCCGACAGGCCGCATACCACCAGGACGGTCGGCGCGGCGTTGCGGGCGTATGTATGTGCCAGGGCGAAGAATTTCCTGGCGAGAGCGATTGCGGACTCCCGCTGTGCATCGCCGATTTCCGGCTCGCTGCTGCGCAGCGTTTCCACCACGCCGCGAATGATGGCGCGGTAGCATTTGTAAAACGGCACCAGCAGCGGGAGGCTCTCATCTTCGGTCGATTCCGCGATGGCGCTGATAAGCTCATCCGCGAGGTGAGGAGCGCCCAGACGATCGAGATCCATCGCCAGGAAAGCGACCTCAGATGCGAGGTCGCAGGTGCGCAGCCGCTCGCTGAATTCCACGCAATCGAAGATCGAGATTTTGCCGTCCTCGATGCAGATGTGTTCGCATCGCAGGTCGCCATGTCCTTCGCGCACGCGACCGGCATCGACGCGGCCATTGAGCATTTTCCAATGCGAGGTGATGAAGCCACGCAGGCAATCCTCGATGGCGGAAAGCTCTTCGGCGTTTAGCGTCGGTCCGACGACACGCTCCATCTGTTCGATCTCACCGACAATGAGGCGCCACAATTCGGACGCAACCGCGTATCTGGGAGCTCGCGCCGCGCTAGCGGCCTGATGGAAACCGGCGATGACCGATGCCAAAGAATGAATCGTCGTGCGGTCCACTTCACCGCGAATCAACTTTTGATCGAGCATGCACGCATCGGGCAAGCGCCGCATCTTGAGGACGTAGTCGACCGCCTGCGGATGGTGCGTCGCCTGCTCACCGAGGACGAAGCCGGAACCGGCTTGAAGAACCGGATGCATGCCCACATAGACATCCGGCGCGAGCCGGCGATTGAGGCGAATTTCTTCCTCGCAAAGATGGCGGCGCTGACACAGGTCATGGCAATCGAGAAACGAGAAGCGCACCGCCTTCTTGAGCTTGTAAACGAATGCCTCCGCGATAAAGACATATGAGATGTGGGTCTGAATCAGTTCGACCTTGTTCGGATGCTCCGGATAGAACGCAGGCTGCAGCATGGCTTCAACCATCGCCGGAAGTGCCGTGCTCTGGGGTTCAGGCGAGGTTTTCGCGGGGGCTGCCATATTCGTAATTCTGCTTACTTTTCCTGGATGGACTGGAGGAAGGCTACCAGCGCCGAAATCCTTTGCTGCACACGTTGCTGGGCGTCCGGTTGATTCTTCGCATCGATGTTATAACGCTGGCCCCATCGCGGCATATCACCCCGGAAGTGCGCCGCGATACGACGGCTCCCGTCGATCGCGTCGTAAACCTGCTGACGCGGAAACTCACCACCGTGGTGTTTACTGATTTGGGTCAAATCGACCGAAATGTAGCCGGGCGCCGCGCGTTTCTCCGCCTGTGCCCCCTTGCCATCGGTACCGTGACATTCGGCGCAGTCACGCAGAAAGTCTTGTTGGCCGGACGGCTGCGCGATGGCCTTTCCAGCCGCCATTACAAACATGAATGCGACCAGAAATATGCTTTGGTTCGCTATCCCCCGCATCGAATCCTCGCTGATAAGGATGGGTTGGTAATCCATATCATTTATGAGCGAACCGATTGCTATGCCGACGGAAGGTTCAGCGGCCACACGATTACCAATTAGATGTAGCGATCGGTGCCAGCGAAGGTCAGGCGCTGCCGCGATCCGCACTGCCCGGCCCATCGCAATGTCAGCTTTTTGAACGATTTCCATGCCGCGAAGTCGTTGGCAGGAGGTTTGCACTGATTGCCATTGTCATGAGGCATCGAACGGGCGGAGGCGACCATGGCTACCGAAAAAGACCATCTCGGGCAGACCCTCCACGACGCTGAGGCTGCGCGCGAAAATCAATCGGCTCGTCGGCACGACGCCGAATTGCTGGAGCAGATTCGTAAGCAATGGACCAGCGCTCTTCACTGCATCAACTCCGGCAAAACCCCCCAACCCAAGGCCGTCGGCTCGGCGGGTGTTTGATGGCTCGAAAGAATCAATCGCGAGGATCTTTTTCAAACGGCGGTACGCCGATCCTCGCACTGCTGTCGAATGACGATCAGTTGACCCAGACCATCGAGGGTGTTGCGCAGTCTGATTGGTCGGTAATCAAACCCAAGATGGCCGAGATCTCCAGCTTGGCCAGGGAGCCCAACGTGAGGCTGGTGATTTTCGATGATCAATCGGTCCCGGCTCCGGATCGCGGTCGCGCTTTGAGCGAGATCCGGCGATACGCATCCAAGGCCTCGATTATTTACGTTGCGGGCAACCACGATCACGAGAATGAAAAACAAGCGCGCTCTCGCGGCGTGCTCTTCTACACGGCGAAGCCGCTGATAACCGGCGACGTTATGCTGCTGATGCAACGCCTCCTCCACCTGCCGACGGACAACCACAGCCTTGCGCACCGATAAGCGGGCGGGCAAGGATAAGGCCAGCATCATTCGTCGCGCGCGGGTAGAAATGAAGCGAAGAAACCTTTGCCTGATAATGGCCGTGCTTATGAGCTTGGCGCTGGGCTCCGTGGCTCGGGCCGGCGATAAGGGCGATAAGAATGTCAACGCGGACGACGTCCGCGACGGCCAGAAATATTTCGTGCGCTACTGCGCCTCATGTCACGGGACTAGCGGCACCGGCGATGGCCCCGTCGCGAAGAGCCTCAACAAAACGCCTGCCAACCTGCGCCTGCTCGCGGACAAATACGGATCGCCGCTTCCTGCCGCCAAGCTTGCGGAACTGATCGATGGACGCGATGCGGTCCGAGCCCATGGCACCGCCGATATGCCGGTGTGGGGCGAGCGACTCTATGCGATGGGACAGGGCGAGCGCGGCGAACTCGGCATCAGCGAGATAATCGGCAAGATCGTGGCCTACCTCGACACCATCCAGGATCGCCGCCAGGCAATGCGCTGATAGCGGAGGCGCGTCCGCCGATGGCGTCCGCGCAGCGAGGATTTCAGACAAAAGGATGGCACTCCGGTCGCATAGAGAAACAGAGCGACCGTCGCGCCATCGCCCCGCCCGGCCGCAGCACAGGCCGGCACGCTCGCCGCAGGATGAAGAGCGACGTGCGTGCCGCCCTGCCCCCCATCATTCCTGCATCAGCTAACCACGCTTGCAGGCGGGTCGTGGAATCTGTCCAACGTCTTTGACCCGCTGGGGCGCCGCGAAAGCCTGACCAGCAGCGCATACAACTCGCCGCAGTATTTTCTCCATGATGGAGGCGCGGTCATCGGATATCAGTTCCAGACCCAGAACGTGAGTTTCCTGACTCCTCCCGGCGGAGGCGCGCCGGCCCTGGCGTTGTACGCCAGTCCCGCACCGGTCGATGTTAACGTGCCGCTGTATGATATCTTCGGCTCGACCATCGAATTGGTGGATGTGACCAATGGGAATACTCCGTCCACCACTTACACCTACGACCCAGGTGGGGTGGTAACGACTCCCAACAACCAGCGCACGCCGTGGCCGTTCCTCTACCATGGCCTGGAGCAGGAGTATCCCGATTCATGGAAGCTCTATTGGGAGCCGGGCGGGAATGTTTACAATCCCGATCCGTTCCAGCTCTCGCTCAGTGGCCCGCAAGGCCTCGGCGGTGGCGGCGGCGCCTTCCCACGAGCCGTCCATGGGCCCGGAGCAAATCCACAGGCTAACCTTGGACTGGATATCTTCGATGCCACGGCCAACGCTGTGGCAATAGCGGGCGGAATTCCGATTTGCTGGAATGACTCCTGCGGGACTTTCTTTCTGCCCGGCCTCGATGGCTTGTTCGGCGGCGACAGCAAGCCGACGATTCCATGGTATGACACGACCCACAAGAGCCGCGGCGCCCATCCAATTTATTCGGTTACGGGTATTGAGCCAGATCTCCTACCGGCGCAGGGTGGTTATGATGGTGCTCTTCCGACGAAAGTGGACACCGTTCAACCAGTATCCGGAGGGGGCACTCAAGCTCTAACAATCGCCCTTGGAGCTGCGGCCGCCGAAGAAGTGGCCGGGGGAGGGCCGATCGATCCTGCAGCTGATGCATTGGCCGCTGGAACGATTATAATCGGTGGCTTAATTAGTGGATACGAAGCCTACCAGTCCTACTCGAAAGGAGGATCACAGAATTACCGTCATACTGAATTCGAAGCCAAAACAGATGCAGAACTACAAGCAATGTACGATAGCCCGTCGACTTCGCCCGAACAGAAGCTGAAGATCCAGCAAGAGCTGAAAGCCAGGAGACTTCGGAACGTTCGGAAACGGGGGGGTCAGTGAGCGCTTTTGAACCGATCGGTGCCGCAAAGATTAAAGAACTCCGCAACCGAGCGTTGCGAGCCCTTAGCGAGCTGTCATCCCGAGGTCGCGATCCCGACGCCGAGATTCGTGTCGCGATTCTGGAAACCTTAGCCGAATTCCATTCTGAACTCCAAGAATTGCTTTCTCGGGGAGTACACGATGGCGACGAGATCGTTCGGACGACGGCGCTTGAGGTGCTAGGGGACTGTCGTTTTGGTTGGCTAACTACCGAATGCACTACTCGTTTGGAGAAGGATCGAAGTTCTCTTGTGCGGTCGACTGCTGCAGTTGCCCTAGGAGATGCCTACGGAGAATATAGGATCGATCCACGAGGGACCCTCGCTTCGAGCCTTAAGAGAGAAAAGGATGAGGAAGTTCGGGCTAGCGTGTACTATGCTTTAGCGAAACTTGGCTTGGATCGCTACTTCCATTTGTTCCTCAAAGGACTACGTCATCCGTTTTACAGAATTCGCACCGCCTCAGCTAATCTTCTTCCAGGCCTTGTTGATCGATCGCGACGAGTTACTGCGGTGAGAGCGCTACGGCACGCCCTCAAAACCGAGCAAACAGTTGCCGCTCGCGAGGCAATTGAAAATGCTTTGCAGGAACTGAGCAAGCAACGACCTCCTGCCGCCAAATAGATGAATCGCCCTTATGGGCTAAAATCGCGATGGGTCACGCAGGACCGATGTCAACGTGCCGCTGTATGATATCTTCGGCTCGACCATCGAATTGGTGGATGCGAACAATCCTGGCAGTCCGGTCACCATGTACTACTACGATCCCTACGGCGTAGTAACCACTAGCAACAACAATCAGCGCAGCCCGTGGCCGTTCCTGTATCACGGCCTGGAGCAGGAGTATCCCGACTCCTGGAAGCTCTATTGGGAGCCCGGCGGGAATGTTTACAATCCCGATCCGTTCCAGCTCTCGCTCACCGGCCCACAAGGCCTCGGCGGAGGAGGCGGCGCGGCACCGAGAAGTATCGGTTTTGGCAGCCCACATGCTGCGGTTAATTGGGTTGGAATCTCTCTCGAAGTGGCACAAAACATTGCTGGCGTACTTGACCCAGACGTGATCTCAATTGGATCAGATCCGCCATTGAACATCGTCTCACCTTACGATCCTTTCAACCTGTTAGCTGGTTTGTTCCAGGGCGGCATACCATCGATTCCCTGGTACGACACAACCCACAAGAGCCGCGGCGCCCATGACGTGTATTGCAGGGTTCAGGGGATATGCGGCGCGATCGTCACGCAGCATGGTCATATCACCCTAGCGCAAGTGGACGACGATGAGGATTTCTCAAATAGCGAGTGGGATCCGGAAAATCCGGAGAGCCCACTCGCTTCGCTTCAATCTTCGTCGCCCCGTCACCTAAGCGGACCAGGTCTCCCTCCGGAAGGGATCGTTCCGCCCGCTCCGAATCCAAACGAACTGAAGGTAGACGCAGCTAGCCGATCCAGCGAGCGCGCAAAAGGAGGCTTGAGTCTTTGGGACACAGAAGGTGGAGAATGGAGGTACGCTAGCGCAGATAAATGGCGCAATCCACACTGGGATTATAATCCCTGGAATCAGGGTCCCAATACGCCGTGGCAGAACATTCCTATAGGAAACTTACCCCCGCACAAATGATGATGGAGAAACCAATTTCATTTCTTACGTATGTACCTGCATTCGACTTTGGGTCCGATGCTATATTGTTGCTTGCCGACTATTACACTATAGCCTGGCTCATTCGTGAATTCTCAGATTTACTAGCCAGTCCGATCGCAGAAGGCTGTTTATTCGTTATTGGAAACGGGCAGCCCGTGGTATCCGATGGCCATTGTACGATAGTAGTACGACTTGATCGTGACGCTCATGCCAGCGAGTTAGTTCGTAAGTCGCCGACGGAATTTGAGTGGAGTGTTTCGCGGTCCGTGGCGGAACACTATCGTGATCTGTTGTCGGGTCTGTTGACGCAGACCCCCGGCCATCAGTACCTCGAGCCGAGAAACAGTCCCCCCGCGCCGGTATTAATTGTCTCGCGCGATGAGTACTCGCTCGACCAATTCCGCTCAGGAGCGGAATGAGGGAGCTGCTTTGCGAATTTCCCGTGGCACGGGCGCCTTTTCTTGGTAGATGACGCGCCGGTCGGGTATCAACAGAGCATCCAGTCCCTGAGCTTGCTGACCCCTCCGGGCGGAGGCCTTCCGGCCTCGGATGTATACATAAATCAAGGGCAACAACGGACCCAGACTAAAGTGCCGCTCTACGATGCTTTTGGCTCGACCATCGAAATAGTGTTACTGGGTAATCCGCAGATTGTGGCCAACTACAGCTACGATCCGTATGGGGTGCGGACGGTCAACAGCGGATACCGGTCACCATTCCCGTTCCCCGAATGCGGGGGCGCGTCCGCCGATGGCGCCCGCGCATCGAGGATTTCCCTACCGCCACGGCGGCGGTCAACTATCAGCGCAGCCCGTGGCCGTTCCTGTATCACGGCCTGGAGCAGGAGTATCCCGACTCCTGGAAGCTCTATTGGGAGCCCGGCGGGAATGTTTACAATCCCGATCCGTTCCAGCTCTCGCTCACCGGCCCACAAGGCCTCGGCGGAGGAGGCGGCGCGGCACCGAGAAGTATCGGTTTTGGCAGCCCACATGCTGCGGTTAATTGGGTTGGAATCTCTCTCGAAGTGGCACAAAACATTGCTGGCGTACTTGACCCAGACGTGATCTCAATTGGATCAGATCCGCCATTGAACATCGTCTCACCTTACGATCCTTTCAACCTGTTAGCTGGTTTGTTCCAGGGCGGCATACCATCGATCCCATGGTTCGACATAACCCACACTTCGCGCGGCGCCCATCCGGCCTATTGTGGGGTTCAGGGGATATGCGGTGCCATCGTCACCCAGCAGGGTAATATCGTACTGGCCCAAAGTGCCGGCGACCCGGAAGGCGGGGGCGGAGACGAGGGAGATGACATCGCGCGAGAGGGAGACGCAATTTCGCAAGTTGAGCAGTTTGAGCAGCAAGAGAAGATCTTAAACGCCATGGGACGGCCTTCCTTTGCGTATGACGATCGGGGCTTTTTGACTTGGCTCAGACAGATGGAGGATCAGGAGGCTCCAGCGGTCACTGCCGCGCAGGCGAATGCCATAGCGCATGAGGCACGGAGGCTAGGCCTCGAAGTGAGGCTCGATCCCGAGGGCCACGATACAGTCGGCAATCCATGGACACGTCCACATTTGAACATCATGGGGCACACGGCCAATGTTCACATGTTCGTGCCAAATGACTACAAGCTACCGTGAGAGAGTGTCTGTATGAAGTATTTGATTCTCGATGGTCTGCTTTATCGGGTGCGTTTTCAAAATGGTACCTATCGCGGCACAGACCGACGGGACCCTCCTTGTGTCGCCGAATTGCCTGTGGAGAGCGAAGTTAATCGTTGGGGGTTGTGGTACATAGGAGAGCTCGAGGAATTCGGAGGTATTCGCGAGCTTGCGAAGGCGCGAGAATGCTTACAATTCTGCAATCGATATTTTCCCGACCGGCACTTCGAAGTGATTGGGATATCTGGAGACAAAAAGCCACCGAACGACGAGGCGAAACTTCTCGGCTTCGACATCTCCTTCGCCGGTGCAAGCAGTTCTCTCATTTCGACGGGGCTTATAGCGGGGCCATACGAGAAAACGCCTGAGAAGCCTATACTTGTATTGGACGATTTGCTCAGGCGTTACTTCTATCCAAAACTGAACGAGTTTGGACTTTTCCAAACCTTCGAGGATGCCGCTCATTGTCGCCATGCGATGATCGCCCTACATAATTTTGATCCCAATCTATATGAGGGCGGAAGCCTCGAAGTTTTTAAGGTCACTGGTGTGTATCTCATCTCCGACGTGAAATGAGGAGCGATTTGTCCCAGGTCGAAACTCCGGGCGGAGGCGCCGCCACCTCGGTGCTGTACACCTATTCAGGGTCAGACCCCGACTATAATGTGCCGCTCTACGATATTTTCGGCCCAACCATCGAATTGGTGGATGCGAACAATCGCGCGCTAGCTCTCGAGGCCGTACTTTTCGATTTTCGCGTATAGCCGTTTGCGCGAGATCTTCAGCGTCCGGGCCGCATGTACTTTGTTCCCGCCCGCCATCTCGAGCGCCCGTGCGATGATATCCCGCTCGGCCTCCGCGAAGGTGCCGACCGCAACGGTAACCCCGCCTTGCTGCGCGCTCTGCTCGCGTTTGCCGCTGATGGCCGGGGACAAGTTGGATAGCTCAATCATCGGGGTACGGCCGAAAATGAACGCGCCTTCGATGGCGTTGGAGAGTTCGCGCACGTTCCCTGGCCATGGATACTCGCGCAACGCCTGGAGCGCATTATCCTCGATGCCGGCGACCTGGGTCGGACGCACCAGCTTCTGGTTGAACAGATCGATAAAGTGCCCGACCAGCAACGGGATATCTTCGGCACGATCACGCAGCGGCGGCACCCGCAGGATGCTCGCCTGCAGGCGGTAATAGAGATCCTGGCGGAAGACGCGATCCTGCAGCGCCTGCTCCGGATCGCGATTGGTCGATGCGATCACGCGCACATCGATGGAGACCTCGGCGCTCGAACCTACCGGGCGCACTTTCTTTTCCTGGATCGCGCGCAGCAGCTTGCTTTGGGTGTCCGGGTTCATCTCGGTGATTTCATCGAGGAAGAGCGTTCCGCCTTCCGCGGCGCGAAACAGGCCGAGATACTCCGCCGTCGCGCCGCTGAATGCGCCCCGCTTGTAGCCGAATAATTCGCTCTCGATAAGTTCCTTTGGGAGCGCGGCGCAGTTGAGCGGCACGAAGGGCGAGTTCGGATTGGGACCGCATTCGTGGACCGCGCGGGCGACCAGTTCCTTACCGGTGCCGCTTTCTCCTACTACCAGCGCGATGGCGCGGGCGCGGCCCACCGCCTCGATGCGCCGATAGAGTTCGCGCATCGCGGCACTCTTCCCGACCAGGCCGTGAAAGCGCGTTCGTTCTTCGGGGGGAAGATACTTGGCTTCGAGTTCCAACGCATGGATGCGGGTCGCGGCCGAGGCCCATTGCGATCGCGAGTACGAATCGACCAGCAGAATGATCCGGATGTGACTCAGCTTGTCGAATTTGTTGTAGACCTCGGTAGTGGGCGGTGGTTCCTGCGGAAACACTGCCTGGGCCGCTTCTTCAAACAGATGCAGCGATGCGATGATCTCCTGTAGCGGCACATGATGCTCGGCCAGCTCCTCGCCGAGTTTCAGGATCGCGCGCGCATAGCCGTCCATGTCCTTGCGCAGCAGGCACTCCTGGTTGCGCAGCAGCGCGGGTTCGAAAATGCTGCGAAATTCGGCCTCCGAAAGTGCGCGCCGATCCCCGAAATGCAGTTGATAGAGTTCGTACCAGACGCTGACGACTTCGGCGCGCCGATCGCGGACCGCGGCCAGGACGTCATGCAACTCGTCGAGATCCTCGTCCCATAACAGATGGAAATAGCGCGGCGGATCGATCCGCGTCACACCCTTGACAGGCTCATTCATCGTGAGCGCCTTTGACTGACCGGCCTTTTTCAGTGATTGGCAATTCGGTACGTCAGCTCTTCACTGGGCGATTATCAGCTAAACCTACCAAATGGTAGCTCAGCATCCATTTTATCCCGATGACGCCTGACCTTACCAGCGCTACCGCAATCTCCGCGAACCCAGCGAGCGATTCGACCAGGAGGCTCGGATAATTCGACGCATAGAGTTAGCACAAACGGCTGGAGGGGCGCGAAAAGCTCAAAACCGAGCCAGTGCCGCCCCTGGCTTTTGGCGAAAAATCTTCGGAGTCAACCTGCGATGTCGTCAAGAGGGTCAATTCTGTCCTCGAAATAGGCAGGATTGCCTTGCCTCCTGTTGGTTTCGCCAAATAGTGTGACATGGCTCCTTAGCGCTTCTATTCGTGGCTTGTGCTAATGCTTTGCGAGCGATAATGGGGGCTACGTGCAAGCATTGACCATCCTCGGCGGGGGGCCGGCCGGTTTAGCAACCGCCTTTTATGCCCAGCGCGCAGGTGTGCCGTTCCAGTTATTTGAGAAATCCTCGCGTTTGGGCGGTCTCTGCCGGACGCTGCGGCTCGGAGAACATTCGTATGATTGCGGAGCGCATCGGTTCCATGATCGCGACCCCGAAATCACCCGCGACGTTCGCGCGTTGATGGGCGACGAACTGGTTTCCATCACCGCGCCGAGCAAAATCTACGATCGTGGCCGCTTTATCGATTTTCCTCCCACCCCGCTCAACGTGTTGTTCTCGGGGTTCAATGTGTGGGAAACGGGCCGTATCGGCGTCGAGCTGATTCGATCGCGGCGCCGCTCCGCGCCTGCCATTTCGTTTGCGGATTTCGCGGTGAGCCAGTTCGGCGAAACCCTCGCGCGCCGATTGCTGCTGAACTACTCCGAAAAGCTCTGGGGCTTGCCTGCCGATCAGCTCTCCCCCGATGTTGCGACGCGCCGCCTGCAGGGGATGACGTTGGCCTCGCTCTTTTTCGAGGTGCTGTTTCCAAAGAAGAAGACCACCCACATCGACGGCAGCTTCTTTTATCCGCGCGAGGGCTACGGCCATATCGTCGAGACGCTGGAAGCCGCCCTCCCGGCCCATTCGGTCCGGACCCGGCACGATATCGTGCGCCTCGAATGTGATCGCAAGCGCATCCTGCGGATCCACTTCGAGGGTAAACCTCATCTCGATCCCGAATGCCGCGTCGTCTCGACCCTGCCGCTTACCCTGACGGTAAAATTCCTCGGTGATGAGGTCTCCGACGAGGTTCGCGCGGCGGCCTCCGGACTGCGCTTTCGCCACATCCGGCTGTTCTTCCTGCGCCTCGCGCAGCCGAGCGTGTCAGATAACGCATCAATCTACATTCCCGATCCCAAAATGTGCGTGACCCGGATGTATGAACCGCGCAATCGCTCGCCGAAGATGGCGCCGCCCGGTGAGACTTCATTGGTGGTTGAGGTGCCGTGCTTCACCGACGATGCGATCTATGCAACCGCGACCGAAGACCTCGCGGCGCGCGTACTCGCCGAGCTGGACAGCATCGGGATCATCAGCGCGTCGAAGGTGATTGAGTGGCGCCATCACTTTTTGGCCAACGCCTACCCCGTCTATTCGCTCAACTACCAGGCCCGCGTGGCGCGGATCATCGAGGCGCTCGGATCGATATCGAACCTCGATCTCATCGGGCGCGGCGGCCAGTTCTTCTATACCCACCTGCACGACCAGCTTCGCTTCGGTAAAGATTACGTCGCGCGCCTTTCCGATGCGGCGGACGAACTGCCAGATGCGCCTCTCGCTATAGCGGCAAATAGCTAATTCGCCGATCCGCCTGTGGTGCCGGCCCGCATCTATCGGGACCGCCCGCAGGCGCGCGAAATGTGCTATGCTTGCTGGAATGGCGTCCTTCGATGGGGCGCCATTGGACATTTGGAAGACGCGTTTCAGGCGATTGCAAAAAATGCAAAAACAAACCCACTTCGAGCAACGCGAGAAGTGGTCCTGAGCGCCACGCGAAGGACCACGAACGGCAACCCTCCGCGCGCTGGCAGAATGGAAAACAAACCCACTCGCCCGATGATCGCTCCATCGGGATCAAATAGCGAATTACCTGAACAAAGCCAAAATCATGAGCAAAGACGTAGGCTTTTCTTCGCCAATAAATGGTGCTCCCGCCGTTAGGCCGACCTAAGTGCAAAAACAAACCCACTTCGAACCTCGCGGGAAGTGGTTCTGAGCGCTTCGCGAAGGAACTCAAATGGCAACCCTTCGCGCGCGAGCAGAACGCAAAAACAAACCCACTTCGGAGGTTGCCGTGCCCTCGAATTTCGCCAAAACAAACCCACTTTACCCTTATGATCACTGGGAGTCTTACGGGAGAAAGCCCCGCGAATCTCTATCGACATCATGTCGATAATCGCTCGAGTCACGCCGGCCAATCTCATTGACAATCCTGTCAATCACGATTGACAACCTACTCAATCATTTAGTAGCTGTTGAGGTTCGATGCCGAATGTGATTGCGAAGCGGCGTCGGGCACGTCCCCTCGAGCGGCCCGAGCGTCGAGCGTTGTTACTCCAGTCCGCCATCCACGTGTTCGCAGAGCGCGGGCTGGGCGGCGCGCGCCATTCCCAGGTCGCGCGCCAGGCCAAAGTTTCGGTGCCGACGGTGTTCTTCTATTTTCCAACCCACGAGGCTCTCGTGCGCGAAGTCCTGGAGGAGGTTGCGCGCTTCTTCCTCGCAATGACCGAACGGGTCCACAGCACCCAACGGCCAGCGCCGGAAATCGTCGTGGAGCACGGCCGCGTCTTCGCTGACGCGATGGTGACCCATCCTGACTACGCACGCGTCCTGCTCGAATGGAGCACCGCGCTGCGCGATGAAGTGTGGCCGCTCTATTTACAATTCCATGAGAAAAACATCCGCATCATCGCACGGACCATCCGGCGTTGGCGTATGGAAACCGGAAGTCAGCGCGACCCCGAGGCCGAGGACGACGCGCGTGTGATCGCGGCGACCGGTTATGTCCTGGTTCAGATGAAAATGGCGAAGCTGCCTGATTCGCGGATCGACCGCTTCCTGCAAACTCTGGCGCGCGACACGCTGGGCGAAGTCAAAGCGAGCGCTAAGAATGAGGCGCACATTACCGAATTTAACCTGGCCGTCGGATAGCCGGAAATGACTCGGGAAGATTTCAATCGATCAATCATCAGCCAGTTGGCTGAAAGTTAGCAGTCAAGGATCGCGAAGGAGAGGACCAATGCGCGTCGGGGCAACCATCTTCAATCAGAACTACAACGATTGGGATCGTTACGAGGCGGAAGAGAAAGGCCAATCGGTGGCCGAGCGGCCGGCAAAGTCGGACCGCGAAATTTTTAACGAAGAACTCAACATCGCGCGCATCGCCGATGAGACCGGCTTCGATGCGGTGTGGACCATCGAGCATCATTTCACTCCGTACACGATGGTGACCAATCCGCTGCAGTACCTCACCTACATCGCGGGGATCACCCAGCGGGTCGACCTCGGCACGATGGTGGTCGTGTTGCCATGGCACAATCCGGTGCGGGTCGCCGAAGACGTCAACATGCTCGATGCGTTTCTGGGACCCAAGCGCAACGTCATCCTTGGCGTCGGACGCGGGTTGGGCCGTCGCGAGTACGCCGGCCTCGGCATCGATCAGAATGAGGCGCGCGGGCGCTTCGACGAATCGTTGAAGGTCCTCAAGCAGCTGCTGTCCACAGGACAATGCAACTTCGACGGCGAGTTCTACAAGATTCATGGACTGCGGCTGCGCCCGCAACCCGAAAAGGACCTGAGCGCGAATTTCTGGTGCGCGGGCGGCACGGCCGAGACGGTGGAGATCATCGCGAAGAACGATGTCAAACCGCTCACCATCCCCACCACCAGTCTCGACATTTCGCTGGCCGGGATGCGCCGCTATGCCGCTATCCGCCGCGATGCGGGCTTTGCGCCGAGTCCGACCCGGCTCGCGCTCTGGACCTATGTCGCCGAAACCGCGAGCGAGGCCGAGGAGGGTGCCCGCCATATGCAGGAGTACGGCGATTCGGCGCTGCGTCACTACGAACTGCTCGGAACTCATTTGAAGAGCATCAAGGGATACGAACAGTACGGGGCCCAATCGGACGCGTTGCGCAAGGATCCGACGCTGTTCACCAAAGGCTTCTTCAATACCCATCCGTGGGGCACGCCCGCGCAGACCATCAAGCGCGCGACTGAGCTGGCGAACGCGTTCGGCACCGACGAGATCATGTTCATTTTCAAGTATGGCGCGATGCCGATAGCGAAGGCCGAAAAGAGCATGCGGCTGTTTGCGAAGGAAGTCATGCCGGCACTGAAGGAATTGAACCCAAAGCCGCTCGCGGCCGAAGAGCATGCGAGCGCGGCGGCGAGATAGACCTAACCCCTTCCCCTGAAGGGGAAGGGGAAAAAGAAAGAGAAGCATTTCTGCAAAAAGCTCTGAACAAGGAGAGATACATTGAAAGTAGGCGGCGCAGTAATTTTCCAGAACCCTCACAACCAGATCTCGGATCGCGAGGTCTATCAGCATGATCTCAAGATCGGCGACATGTATGAACCGCTCGGCTTCGATTCGATCTGGAGCGTCGAGCATCATTTCGACGACTACACGATGTGTCCCGACGTGCTGCAGTTCCTGTCGTACTACGCGGGCCGCACCAAAACGATCGAACTCGGATCGATGGTAGTCGTGCTGCCGTGGCACGATCCGATTCGCGTCGCCGAGCAGGTCTCGGTGATCGATCATCAGTCCAACGGCCGCATGGTGCTGGGCTTCGGGCGCGGCCTCGCCCGCATCGAGTACGACGGCTTCCGAGTGAACATGGGCGAGTCGCGCGAGCGTTTCGTCGAATACGCCGAGATGATTATCGAAGGCCTGGAGAAGGGTTACTGCGAGTATGACGGCAAATATCTGAAACAGCCGCGCGTGGACATCCGGCCCAAGCCGTTCAAATCGTTCAAGGGCCGCACCTATGCCGCGGCGGTGTCGCCCGAGTCCTCGCGAATCATGGCAAAGCTCGGCATCGGCATTCTGATCATCCCGCAAAAGCCGTGGGAAGCGGTCGCGCAGGAACTCGCCGAGTATCGCCAGATCTACAAGCAGGTTAATGGCGGCGAGCCGCTTCCGACCATCGCGGCCGGATGGGTTTACTGCGACAAGAACGTCGATCGCGCGCGTGAGATGGCGGTGAAGTATATCGGCGGCTACTGGCAGACCGCGCTGCGCCACTACGAGATGGCGGCGGATCATTTCGGCAAGGCGAAAGGATACGAGTACTACGAGCAGATGGCGAAGAATCTCGCAGCTCCAGGCAGCAAGGATGCTTCGATCGATTACTTCCTCAATCTGCAGGTGTGGGGCACGCCCGAGATGTGCTTCGACAAGATTGATGAGATCCGCAAGAAGGTGAATGCCAATCATTTCACCGGCGTCTTTAGCTATGCGGGTATGCCGTGGGAAGACGCGGAGAAGAACGTCACGCTGTTCGCGAAAGAAGTGATGCCGGAGCTGAAGAAGCTCAACGGCGCGCAAGCCGAAGCGGCCTAGGAAAGTCGCCGCGCGAGCGCGCTCACTATGTTCCTCTCCCACGTTTTTCCGTGGGAGAGGCGGCGCGGCGCGGCAGTTGCGATGGCTGCGAAGCAACTGCCGTGACGCGACGGTGAGGGTGCTGCGAGTGCCACGATCGAGCGAGGCGGTGCGACGGTCGCGCCGCCTCGTGCGTTTACAGTGAGTGTGGTAGGACAAGCCCATGGACATCGGAATCTTCATGATGCCCTCGCATCCGCCGGAACGGGGGTTTCGCGAGGGCTTCGAATGGGACCTGAAGCATCTCGAATTGTGCGATCGCGCGGGCTTCTCGGAGGCCTGGATCGGCGAGCATTTCTGTTCGCCGTGGGAGCCGAATCCTGCGCCCGATCTGTTGATCGCGCAAGGCCTGCTGCGCACCACTCGGATGAAGCTAGCGCCGGGCGCGCATTTGCTGCCGTATCATCATCCAGCGGAACTGGCGTGCCGTGTCGCGTACCTCGATCACATCGCGAAGGGCCGCTTCATGTTCGGCGTCGGCGCCAGCGGCCTGCCGAGTGACTGGCGCCTCTTCAATGTCGATGGGACCGGCGGCCAGAATCGCAAGATGACGCGCGAGGCGCTCGACATCATCCTGAAGCTGTGGGAGTCCGAAACGCCGTTCGAGTACAAGGGCGAATTCTGGACCGTCAATCGCATCGACACGATGCTCAAGACGCTCAAGTTCCACCTCAAGCCGTACCAGAAGCCCTATCCGCCGATTGGCATCGCGGGACTCACGCCGAAATCCGACACGCTGGAAATCGCGGGCGAGCGCGGCTTCATGCCGATGAGCCTCAACCTGTCGAGCGCGTATCTTAAGGAGCATTGGGCCTCGGTCGAGCGTGGCGCCGCGAAGACCGGGCGCACTCCCAAGCGCGATGACTGGCGCGTGGTGCGCGAGGTTTACATCGCGGAGACCGATGCCGAAGCGAAACGCCTCGCGCTCAAGGGGATGCTCGCGCGCGCGTATCGCGAGTACCTGCTGCCGCTGTTCGGTGACTTCGGCCTGCTCTCGCTGTTCAAGCATGACCCGAGCGTCGCGGATGCCGATGTCACTCCGGAATATCTCGTCGAGCACAACTGGCTGGTGGGATCGCCGCGCACTGTCACGCAGAAGCTCGCCGATATGTATGGCTCCTCAGGCGGTTTCGGCACGATGCTGGTCCTGACCTTCGATTTTTCCGAAGAGCATGAGGCCTGGGCGACCTCGCAACAGGCGCTCATTAGCGAGGTGCTCCCGAATTTTCGCCAGCGTGCAGCAGCCTGATCCGCGGTCCAAAGGAGAAAACTATGTCGGTGAAAATCCATCCGATGTTATGTGGTGTGCTGGAAACCGAAGCGAAGGGAATCATGGCAAAGCAGCCCGGCCGTCTGCGGCTGCCGATTCCGAGCTACCTTATCGTGCATCCGAAGGGCACCGCGGTGTTCGATACCGGTTTGCATCGCGAGCTGCAAACCAACTCTGACCGTCTCGGACCACTCAGTAAGATGTTCGAGGTCTTCTTCCGCCCCGGGGAAGATCTGGGGGCGCGGTTGCGTGCCCTCGATGTGGATCCGGCGCGCATCGACTACATGATCAATTCGCATCTGCACTTCGATCACGTCGGCGGCAATCAGGATCTGCCGAATGCGAAGCTGGTCGTGCAGCGCCTCGAATGGGAAGCCGCGGCCAATCCGGAACTCATTCGCAAGAACGGATACAATCGCAAGGACTTCGATCTCGGCCACAAGCTGCAACTCGTCGACGGCGAACACGATCTCTTCGGCGACGGCAGCGTGACGTTGATCCCGACGTACGGCCACACCGCCGGGCATCAGTCGCTGCGCCTGCGCCTCGACAGCGGCGAAGTGGTGATGACGGCCGACTCGTGTTACATGCGCCAGGCCCTCGAAGAAATGGTGCTGCCGCCCTTCGCGCACAGCTACGATGCGATGCGCGAGGTCATCATGCGTTATCGCGCCATGGAGCGCGCCGGCGCGCGACTGATCTTCGGCCACGACGCCGCGCAGTGGAACGAAAAGGAAGGCGCGCTCGCACAGCCACTATGAACATCGACTACGATCCGTTTTTTTCCGCGCATTCCGACGATCCTTATCCGACCTATGCGGAGCTGCGGCGCAGTGCGCCAATCTACTGGGCCGAGCGCTCCAAGACCTGGGTCGTCTCGCGCTACGACGACGTGATGAGCGTGCTCAAGGACACGGGGCGATTCTCCTCCGATGCGATGGCGACCGTCCTGGTGGGTTCAACGCCGCGCCGATCATATGACGGCACGCCCGGTGCGCCGCGCCCCAGCGTGGTCACCAGCGATCCTCCCGTTCATACCGCGTTGCGCGACGTGGTGAATCGCGGCTTCACGCCGCGTCAGATTTCGGCATGGAAACCGGCAGTCGAGAAAATCGTTGACGATTGCGTCACGACGATGCGTGGCAGGAAGTGTTTCGACCTCGTCGCCGACCTGACCAATCCGATGCCGGTGATCGTGATCGCCAATGTACTCGGCGTCGATCCCTCGCGTTACGCCGATTTCAGGAAGTGGGCAACCACCATCACGCAGGGCATGAACGGCTCGAAGCGTCATCTCGGATTCGTCGGCAGCGGCGCCGCCGCGGCTAGTTCCGAGATGTCGAAATATCTCGCGGAAATTATCGCGCGGAAAACCTCGGACTCCGGCAACGATCTGGTAAGCGTGCTGGTACGCGCGAAGGAAGGCGAGGTGCTGACCGCGCAGGAGGCGATCATCTTCGCCAACCTGCTGCTGTTCGCCGGCAGCGAGACCACCACCAATCTGATCGGTAACGCGATAAGCGCGTTGCTCACATATCCTGCGACGTTGGCGCGCGTGCAAGCGAGTCCGGAACTGATCGCGGCCACCATCGAGGAAACCCTGCGATGGGATCCGCCGGTGCACTATGTCTTTCGCCGAGCAACACAGAATGTTGAGGTCGCGGGCGCCACGATTCCGGAAGGCGCGATGGTAACGGTGCTGATAGCCTCGGCCAATCGCGATGAGACTGCATGTGGACACGACGCGGTCGAGTTCCATATCGACCGCAAGATGTCGAATCCGCATCTGGCGTTCGGCTTCGGCGCGCACTTCTGCCTCGGCGCCTCGCTCGCGAGGATGGAAGCCACCGCCGCGCTCCAGCGCATCGTCCCGCTTCTTGCACGTTCGCATCGCACGACCGAGGCAGTCTCGTACATCGATTCCTTCCAATTCCGCGGCCCCGCCGCGCTCGCGATGGAGTGGGATTGACGCTATCTGTAACCGAACGGAGGAAAGACCATGGCCGTACAAGTCGAATGGGATTCGAAGGTTTGCAGCCATTCAGGAAATTGCGTGAAGACGCTGCCGCAAGTGTTTAAGGTTGAAGGCGGCAAGTTCGTCATCGATCCAAGCGCGGCATCCGATGAGAAAGTGCTCGCGGCGGTGAAGGCCTGCCCTTCCGGCGCGCTCAAGATTCGGAGCTAGCTGCTGTTATCTCTCTCGAATCTATTTCAACTAAGATTGATGGCGGAGGCTCTAAGCGGTGAAATTCCACTGGTTTGCTGAAGTTACATATCCACATCTTCCGGCTGATTTTCGCGAGCGCTACGACTCCGCATGGGTGACGCCGCCGGCTCATCTATGCGACCCGATCAAGGCAGGCGAAACCTACAAAATGTTTATCCGCCTGATGCAGCTGGCGGACAAGGTCGGCTTCGACGGCCTCACCGTCAACGAGCATCATCAGACCCCGCTCGCGATGACGCCCTCGCCCAACCTGCTTGCCGCCAGCCTCGCTTCGACCACCCAAAATGCGACCATCGTGATCGTCGGCAACTCGCTGGCGCTGTACAATCCGCCGACTCGGGTCGCCGAAGAGTACGCATATCTGGACTGTTTGTCGGGAGGTCGGCTGACCGCGGGCTTCGTCCTCGGCACGCCGATGGATTCGGTCTTCGCGTACGGAAAGCCGCCGACCGAGATGCGCGAGCGTTTCGAGGAAGCGCGCCAGCTCATCCTGCGCGCTTGGAGCGAGCCCGAGCCGTTCGCCTTCAACGGCAAGTACAATCAGCTCCGCTACGTGAACCTGTGGCCGCGCCCGGTGCAAAAGAAATTGCCGATCTGGGTGCCGGGCGGTGGCGGCAGCGTCGAGACCTGGGACCTCGTCATCAAGCACGACTACTGTTATGGGCATCTGTCGTTCTCGGGGTTGTACTCCTCGAAGCCGCTGGTCGATGCGTTCTGGGAGTATGTCGACCAGAAGGGCGGCACCACCAATCCGCATCGGATGGCGTTCACCCAAATCGTGTGCGTAGCAAATACCGACGCCGAGGCAGAGAAAAACTACTATCAGGCGGTTCGCTATTTTCATCGCAACAGCGCGCCCAAAGCTGAATTTGCGAATCCGGCCGGCTACGCGACCCTCAAGTCGACCAAGTTCATGGCTGAGCTGGCCAAGCGCACCCATAGCAGGCTGACGCCCGAGGATCGTTTGCGGGCGGCGCGCGGCGAAATGAGTTTCTGGGAGTACGACGAGAAGGGCTACATCATCGCGGGGACGCCGGCGCGCGTGCGCCAGCGGTTGCGCGAGTTGATCACTGACCTGCGCATCGGCCAACTCATCGCCACGCCGCACATGGGCAACGTCGCGGAAGATATCGCGGCGGAGAACACGCGCCTGTTCGGTCATGAGGTCGCGCCATACCTGCGCGATCTATGGGCCGACCAACCCGATCATTGGACGCCGGAAATTAGCCAGAAACTGGTCGCCGCGAACGCCCCCAAGATGACCGGCAACGGAAAGAGTGTCGAAGCCGCGAAGGAGAACTTCGCCGCGAAGTAGGTGCACGATGAATACTCCGGTCTGCAAAATGTTCGGCATCGATTTTCCGCTGTTCGCTTTCACGCATTGCCGCGACGTGGTCGCCGCGGTCAGCCGCGCGGGCGGCTTTGGCGTGCTCGGCGCGACCGCATTCTCACCCGCACAGCTCGAAGAGGAGCTGCGGTGGATCGATGATCATATTGACGGAAAACCCTACGGCATCGACGTACTCATCCCGGAGAATTTGTCGATCAAGGGCGAGAAGGACGTCACCCGCGGGCAGTTGGCGGAGCGCCTGCCGCAGAAGCACAAGGACTTCGTGCGCGACCTGCTCGCCAAACATGGCATCGAGTCGTCGCAGATGCTGGAAGAAGGGAGCACGCGCGCGCCCGACGCGCATTTCTCGATGCAGGAAGAACATGCGCTGAAGCTCATCGAGGTTTCGTTTCGTCATCCGATAAAACTCATCGCCAACGCGCTCGGAGTTCCTCCCGAACGGATGATCGAAATGGGCCGCAAGCATGGTGTCCCGGTCGCCGCATTGGTCGGCGCTCCGGAACACGCAGTTCGTCAGGCGAAGGCGGGCGTTGACATCATCGTGGCGCAAGGCGGCGAGGCCGGCGGTCACTGCGGCGAAGTCTCGACCATCGTGCTCATCCCGGAAGTGCTGCGCGCGATCAAACCGATTCGCAACGTGCCCGTGCTCGCAGCCGGAGGCATCATGACCGGGCGTCAAATGGCGGCCTGCATGGCGATGGGCGCCGCGGGGGTGTGGACGGGCTCGGTATGGCTGGCGACGCAAGAATCCGAGACCTCGGAAATTTTTCGCGAGAAAATGATCGAGGCGCGCTCGCGTGACACCGTCCGCTCCAAGGGCCGCACCGGAAAGCCCGCGCGCCAACTCAAATCCGCCTGGACCGATGCGTGGGAAGGTGCCGGCACGCCCGGCGCGTTACCGATGCCACTGCAGAGCCTCATCAGCGAGCCCGCGCTCGAAGTTGCGCAGCGCGCCGCTGCCAGAGGAAATCCCAAGGCGCGCGAGCTGGTGACCTACTTCGTCGGGCAGGGCGTGGGGCTGGTCGACAGCGTGAAGACCTGCCGCACCGTGGTGAACGAGTTCATGCAGGATTTCGCCGAGGCGTTGAGCGATATGCAGGCGCTCACCGAAGAGTAGAAACCAGGAGTAGGAAAGTGAACACAGCGACAATCGATACCGCAAATCGATGGCGACTGGAGACTCCCGGTCACAATGGGTGGGCGCGCACGGCACGTCCCGACGATCCAGACCGCTATCTGATGATCTCGTGCGACTGCCACGCCAACGAGCCCTTCAATCTATGGTCTGAGCGGCTCGACAAGGAGTATCGCTCGAGGCTTCCACGCATCGAGATCGACGCGCAAGGCGCGAAGTGGGTGATTAGCGACGGTCTGCGGCGCACGCGGCTGCAGGACAGCATTTTCGAGGGCGAGGATCTGGCTCGCAACAAGGCGGGCGGGATTATTTCGGAGCGTCTGGAAGATCGGCGTCGCGACGGCGTCGATGCCGAAATCATTTTTCCCAACAAGGGCCTCTTCATGTGGGCCACCTCGGATGCGAAGTTCGCGCAGGCGCAGTGCCGCGTCTGGAACGATTGGGCGTGGGAGACCTACGCGGCATATAGCGATCGCATGTCGCCGATGGCGTGCCTCGCGACCGCCGATATCGAGGGGACGCTCGTGGAAATCATGCGCGTCGCGAAACTCGGATTTCGCGGCCTCACGCTGCCATGCAAGCCGGTGTTCAATTCGCAGGATCCACGCGACCCCAATTACAACCAGAAAATCTATGACCGGATGTGGGCGCTGATCGAGGAGACCGGGATGCCGATTACCTTTCATATCGGCACCGGACGCGACCCGCGCGCGGCGAGCCGCGAGGGCGGCGCGGTCATCAACTATGTCGCGCACGCGCTGGTGCAGGCGATCGAGCCGGTTACCTCGCTATGCGCGTCGGGCGTGCTGGAGCGCTTCCCAAAGATCAAGTTCGCGGCAATCGAGAGCGGCATCGGATGGGTTCCGTGGATGCTCGATGCGATGGACGAGGGCTACATCAAGCACCACATGTGGGCGTATCCGAAACTGAAGATGCTGCCGAGCGAGTATTTTCGCGCGCACGGCGCGGTGGCGTTTCAGGAGGATCGCGCGGGGCTTGGCCTGGCGAAGGAATTCGGCCTCATCGACAACTTCCTGTGGTCGAACGATTATCCGCACCATGAAGGGTCGTGGCCGCATTCGGCGCAAGCCATCGAGCGTCAGATGGGCCGTCTCGATGAGGACGAGCGCGCGAAGATCCTCGGCCTCAACGCCGCGCGGATGTTCAACTTTGACGTCGACCGGCTGTTAGCACGTCGCAACGAAGAACCGGTCAATTGACCTGCGACCTCAGGTTTTGTTGAAGATTCGCGCGTAGGTCTTCTGGGTGGCCGCGGCCGCGTCCTGCGCCTTCTTCCGTTCCTCCGGCGTCGCCATTTCGGCAATCATCTTGCGTTCAAGCGCGAGTCCATCCTTAAGAGGAAGCTCGACGCCACCATTGACGAGGGCCTTAGCGGTCTTGAGCGCATACGCCGCGCGCTCGACATAGACGCCGGCGATCTTTTCACATTCGGAGATCAGTTCCGCGGCGGGCGCCACCTTGTTTACGAGACGAATCCGCAGCGCGTCCTCGGCGGTGTAAGGCAGGCCGCTGAAAATCATTTCCTTGGCGATGCCCGACCCGACCAGCCGCGGCAGACGCTGGGTTCCGCCGCCGGCAGGCAGCGCGCCGAAGCGAATTTCCGGCAGACCGATGGTGGCCGTGTCGGCGATCACGCGGATATCGCACGCCAGCGCGATCTCGCATCCGCCGCCCATCGCCGCGCCATTGATAGCGGCGATCACCGGCACGCGTGATTCTTCCAGCGCGGCGAACAGGTCGCGCCGCGGCGAAACAAAATCACCGCCGCCCTGGCGCTCGCCGCTGCCCTTCGCGGCACGGGCGCGCTCCGCGAAGTCGCGCAGATCGGCGCCGCCGCAGAAATGCTTCCCGCCCGCACCGGTCACGATCACGACGCGAAACTCGGAATCCTTCTCGACCTCCTCCATCGCGTTGACCACATCGATCATCAGCTGAAAACTGATAGTGTTGGCGCGCTCGGGACGGTTGAGGGTCAGGTAACCGATGCCATTTTTACGCTCGAGAATTATCGTTTGGTATTCCACGCGTTGTCCCTCTACATCGAGAACGAATAGCCGCCGTTGACCGGATAGGTTTGGCCAGTGATCCATTCCGAGGCATCGGAGCTGAGGAACAGGATCAGGTTGGCCGCGTCCTCGGGCTCGCCCAGCCGCTTGATTTGGTAGACTTTGAGAATCCGCCGGCGCGCTTCTTCATCCTGCATGCGCGGCGCGATCGCGGGAGTCATCGTGGTGCCGAGCGCGACGCAGTTGCAGGTGATCGATTGTCGGCCGAGTTGTTTCGCCATCGCGCGCATGAATCCCGCAGCGCCCGCCTTCGCGGCCGAATAGATTTCCAGAAATGGTTCGCCGACGCGGCCCGCATCGGAAATCACGGTGACTATTTTTCCATACTTTTTGGCGATCATCCCGGGGCCGGCGATGCGCACGCAGTTGATGACGCCGTACAGATTGGTGCCCATGAAGGCGTCCCAATCTTTCGGCTCCTGCTCCCAAAATGGCTTGCGCGCGACGCGGCTAGGATCGGGACCGGCATTGCCGGCATTGTTAACCAGGATGTCGACACCGCCGAACTTGGCCTTGGCCTTGTCAAACATCGCGGTCACCGAAGCGAAATCGGTCACATCGCCTTGGACTGGAAGCGCCTTGACGCCGAGCTTTTCAACTTCCGCCGCAACCGCCTCGGCGCGTTCCATCCGAAAATCGTTAACGACTACGCCGCCGGCGTTGTTTTCCGCGAAGCGTAACGCCAACGAACGGCCGACGCCTTGGCCCGCGCCGGTCACGAGTCCGATGCGCCCCTTCAAATCGAGAATGTTTGTGCCCATGGTTTTCTCCTTGCGATATCAGGCCAGCACGCCGGCTTCGGCTAGTTGTGCAATTTCTTTGCTCGTCAAATGCAAAACGTTCTCCAGAATCTCCTTTGTATGCTCACCGATGCGGGGTCCGCGGCGCGTCTCCGGCAGCGGCGTGCGCTCCAGCGCGCATCGCGGGCCTTCGATCTCCGCTTCGCCGAGAACCTCGTCGCTGAATTTCTTGAACTGGCCAAGGTGAACCAAATCGGCGTCACGGTTGAGGTCGAGGCCGCGGCTCACGATATGCGCCGGAATGCCCTCGAACTGCAGGAGCTTCTCGATTTCGTCGGATCCTTTGGTTCGCGTCCATTCAGAAATCGTCGCATCTATCACATCGCGGTTGCGCAGCCGGCTCAGTAGCGTGTCGAAGCGGTAATCGAGGAGCCCGTTTGCGATGATGGTGCGCAGCGCCATCCAGTGACGCGACTCACTCGCGCTGATGGCGACCCATCGATCCTGACCGGCGCATGGATAAACTCCCTCGGGCGCGCGCAGCGGCGAACCCGCGACGCCGCGGCGCTCGGGAATTTTTCCATTCGCCGCGTATTCGTAAAACGCTGGCATCATGTACTGCACGCCCGCCTCGGACTGCGCAACATCTATATAGCAGCCCTGGCCAGTGCGCGTTCTGCGATGCAACGCGGCCAGGATGCTGCTCACGATGAATCGCGGCGCGACGCCATCGGTCCACGGACCGAACGGACCGCATGGCGCGCGATCCGGCCATCCCAATTGATGCGTTGCACCTGACATCGCGGCGCCCATCGTGCCGACGCCGCTGGTCCCTTTCGCATCGGGGCCGGTCTGCCCGAGGATAGCGGTCGACGCCATGATGAGCCGCGGGTTGCGGGCGCTGAGTTCGCGATAACCGAGTTGCAACCCGTCGAGCACTCCGGGCGTGAAGCTCTCGAGGACCACGTCGGCCCACTCGGTGAGCCGCAGCACGAGCGCGCGCCCTTCGGGTTTGCGGATGTCGAGCGTGATGCATCGCTTGCCGGCGTTGAGGTTGTGATAACTCACCGAACGTTCCGGCCCCGAATGGCCATCCTTGAAGGGGCCGAGCGTGCGCACGGGATCGATGCGGCGCGAGCTTTCAACTTTCACGACATCGGCGCCGAGGTCGGCGAGATAGCGCCCGCTCACCGGGCCGACCATCACCCAACTCAGATCGAGGACGTGGATTCCATCCAGCGGTGTCGCCATGTCGATCTCCTATATGACCCCGTGCGCGAAGAGCGCCTGGATTTCGAGACGCGAGAGTCCAAGGTCAGCTTCGAGGATCTCCACCGTGTGCTCGGACAGCATCGGCGCGGGTCTGCGCGTTTCAATGGAGAAATTCGAGAACTGCGCGAAGCGCGAGGGCACATCGATCTCGTGTTCGCCGACCTTGACCGAGGTAAACAGTCCGCGCTCGCGATACTGCGCCGATTCGGCGACATCTTTCATGCTGTACACCGGAGATGCGAGCAATCCCAACTTCCTCGCCGCCGCGCCGAATTCAGCCTTGGTCTTGTTTCGAGTGAGAGATTTGAGGCCCTCGATCAGCGCGGCGAGATCGGCGGGCGATACTTTCTTCTGCTGCAGGTCGGTGAAAAACGCCGGCCAGCTAGTCTCTGCGATATCGCGCGCGAGGTGGCCTTCGTCCGCCGCCCACTTCGCCAGCCGCTGCGTCATCTGCCCGAACACCGGACCGAATGCGACACTGATCATCACGAAGCCATCGGCGCATTGGTACATGCTCGGAAGCTGCACACCCGCGATGGTCATCGCGCCGAAGCTGCGTTGGGTTTCCGGATTGCCCGATGGCGGACCGAGGTGCTGACTCATCGCGCTCATCAGCGCGGCTACGCGTTCCGACACGCAGCCGCTTTGACCGAGGCCATCGCGATCGCGCGCACCGAGAGCCGCAAGTGCTGCGATGGCAGCGTCGGAGCCGCCTTCCATCATTGCCTGCGGCACCGAGAAAAAGAGTGGTGGCCGATCCGGGTCGCCGGTGACGCCCGGCGCGCCGCTTGCGGCCATCACCGTCAAATCCGAAGATGCGTAACTGCTCTTCGGGCCGGTACTTCCGAACGGGGCGATGCGAATCCTGATCAGCTTTTCGGGAATCTCAAAGTTGTCGAGTGGCGCGATGCCGTTGGCGGCGGCATCGAAAGCGATATCGAACTTCGCAAGGAGTCCGCGCAGCAGCTCCTGCGAATCCGCGCTATGCATATCGAGTGTGATGCCGCGTTTGTTGCGATTCAGTGCGTGCCAGGCGAGGCTGCGCTCGAGGCTGGGAATCTCGTCGAGGAACGGTTCCATCCTCCGCCCGGCCGATCCAATAAGCGGCTCGACCACCACGACGTCGGCGCCGAGCGCGGCGAGAATGTTTCCGGCCTGCATCGTGGCGGGCGCGGAGATTTCGAGCACGCGGATGTCGCTAAGCATCGCGCCGGCTCCTTCGCGCGTGGCGCGGCAGTATGGTGAATCTGGTATCCAGCATGTTGGTTTACTAACAATTGCGTTACCCTACGCGGGAACTCAAGAGCGATGAGAGGTCGATGATGCCCGATCAGATACTTGCGCAACCGGCACTCTATACCGCCGACGCCGCGCCGAATCTCAACGGCGGTCGCTGCAGGAAGTGCGGCTATGTTTTTTTTCCTCCGCAAACTTACGGATGCGAATCCTGCGGCGCGACCGCCGATCAACTGGAACCGGCGCCGCTTGCCGGAGCCGGCACGCTGCATTCATTCGCCACCGTGCATCTCCATCAGGATCGCAGCGGCAAGGGTTTACAGGCGCCGTTCACTGTAGGCCTAATCGTTCTCGATGACGGACCCGCGGTGCGATCGATTCTGACCGAGCGCACCGATGAGGGACTTCGCATCGGCGACCGGATGCATTCAGTGCTGGCGCCGGCCGGGACCGACGACGACGGAAAACAGATTGTAGAGCTTCGCTTCGCGAAGACGGAGGCGGCGCAATGAAGAAAACCATCCGCGACATGCGGCCCGTTTATGTGGTCGGAATCGGCCTGCATCGATATCAGCGCATGAGCGACACCACTTTCGTGACGCTCGGCTTGACCGCGGTGCGTGAGGCGCTGGCCGACGCGGGAATCCAATTCCGCGATGTCGAGTCCGCCTACACCGGGACCGCGCTGATCGGAATGGCGGTGACGCGTCCGATCCTGCGCCATCTCGGCGCGAGCGGGATTCCGATGGCTCAGGTTGAGAACGCGTCGGCCTCGGGCTCGACCGCGTTTCGTCAGGCATGCATCGATGTCTGCAGCGGAATCAGCGACGTATCGCTCGCAATTGGGGTGGACAAACCGGCTCCGCTTGCAGCGGCGGCGAGCAAAGCCAACATCCGCGATTTGGTCGGCTCGCGAGTGGTGCCCTTCACGCATTTCGCGCTGCTTGCCAATGAGTACATGAATCGCTACGGCGTGAAGCCCGAGCAGGTAGCAGCGGTCGCGGTGAAGAACAATCGCAACGGCGCGCATAACCCATACGCGCAGCGGCAGAAGGCCGTCACGCTCGAGGAAGTGATGGCGGGTCCGCCGATTTCCGGCAGCCTCACGCGGCTGCAATGTTGCCCGGTCGGCGAAGGCGCGGCCGCGGTAATCGTCGCGTCTGAGGATGCGATCGCGAAGCTCGGCATCGATCGCAAGCGCGCGGCGAAGGTGATCGCGTCGGTTACGCGCACCGAGCACGTTTATCGCGGCGCGAAAAACTTCGACGCTGAACTTACGCGCGAGACCACCGCGCAGGCATATGAGGAAGCCGGTGTGGGGCCCAAAGATCTCGATCTGATCGAGCTGCACGATGCGTTCACGATCGAGGAGCTGCTCTACGTCGAGGCGATGGGCCTATGCGGCGAAGGCGAAGGTGCGTCCATGATCGGCAGCGGCGCGACAGACATCGGCGGCAAATGCGCCATCAGCGCGTCGGGCGGTTTGCTCGCGATGGGTCATCCCATCGGCCCAACCGGCGCGGGTCAAATCGCCGAGATCACCCGTCAGCTTCGCGGCGAAGCGGGTGCGCGCCAGCAGCCGAACGCCAAACTGGGACTCGCGCACATGGTCGGCATCGGCGCGGTGTGCGTAGTACACATTCTGCAAAAGGGCGCGTGAGGATGAACCAGCGCCTGCCCGAGAAGATCGCGCGCCGCCTGAGGCTTCCGTTGATCGCGGCGCCGATGCTGGCGGTGTCGGGTCCGGAGTTGGCGATCGCGGCTTGTAAGGCCGGCGTGATCGGTGCGTTCCCACTCGCCAACGCGCGCACCATCGACAACGTCGAGGCATGGCTTACCAACATCGCGAGCGCGCTCGATCGCGCCGCGAAAGAAAATCCCGATCGCCCTCCCGCGCCATTTTGTCCCAACTTGATCATCAAGCGTGCGGAGATGAAAGCGGAACTCGCTTGCCTGCTGCGGCATCAGATCGAGATCGTCATCACCAGCGTCGGCTCTCCGACCGAGGCGATCGGCCCGCTGCATGACATCGGATGTACGGTGTTCGCGGATGTCGCGACAATCAAGCACACCGAGAAAGCGATCGCGGCGGGCGTCGATGGCTTAGTGCTTTTGACAGCAGGTGCGGGAGGTCAGACCGGATGGCTCAATCCGCTCGCATTCGTGCGCGCCGCGCGAGAGATGTTCCAGGGACCGATCGTGCTGGCGGGCGGCATCAGCGATGGCGCGGCGCTATGGGCGGCGAAAGTGCTGGGATGCGATCTTGCGTACATGGGCACCAAGTTCATCGCCACCAACGAGAGCATGGCTGCTGACGCGTACAAGCGGATGCTGGTCGGGTCGGACATGGACGACGTGATGCTGACGCAGGCATTCACCGGACTCGATACCAACATGCTGATACCTTCGATGATCGCGTCGGGCCTTGATCCGAAAACGTTGCCGCCGCGCGTGTCGATCGAAGAGGCGGCGCGCAACTTCGGCAGCAAGGGCGAGATGAACGGGCCGCGCAGGTACAAGGACATCTGGAGCGCGGGGCATTCGGTGTCAGGTGTGACGCGGGTTCAAAGCGCCGCTGATCTGATCGAGCAGACGATTCGCGAATATGAAGAGGCGCGCGACCGCACGCGCGCGATGCTCTCGGACCGCTAGACTCTCCGCGAGCGCAAGCGGTCGGTGCGCTGCGGCTTCGCCGGCGCTTCCTCGGGCGGTTGCAAACGCGCGAAGAACGAACGCACTGCGTGCGGCCAGCGTGCTTGATCTTTTGCGACGAGAAACAGTCCGTAGGCGAGCGCGACTGCGAGCGCGGCCAGGTTGATGCACGCGATAGTGTTCGCAATGGGGTCGTGCGGCGGCAGCGTCGTCATACCATTGAGAAATCGAAGCGTGACGATCTGATTGACCAGGAACGTAACGGTCAGCGTGGTGTACATCGCAATGGTGGCCCACGAATCGAGCGCGAGCGGCGTCAGCAGAGCCAGGGCGAAATACAGATAGCGTTCGTGGATGCGCGTCGGCAGCACGAAGAAACCCAGGTACGCAAGAAACGCCGCATACAAGAGTGCTCGTGGCGAGCGATCGCGCCACACCATGAAGATGGCTACCAGAAACACCACAGCTATCAGCATCAATCCGACCGCAAATGCTGAGAGGCCGAGTAGCGTGGCGGAATCTCGAACTCGCATGCCCTCCACCAGCGCCATCAGGTTGAAGGCGTTGAGCGAGGTGTAGGGAAAATATTCGGCCGAGCTGGCGATGACACGTGCGAGAAAGTCCCACGGTCTGCCGATCTGAAATGGCGCGAATGCAATGACGACTGTTCCGACGAACGCGAGGGTCGTGGCTGTCCAATCGCGAATCCGGCCCTGCAGGAGGAGCCAGATTCCGAGAATCGGCAGGACGATTATGCCTTGCAACTTTATGATAACCGCGAGCGCGACGACGGCCGCCGCAAGTGCGTAGCTTCCTTGCGTGGTTATCAGCAGCGCCAGCATTACCGGAAGAGTCAGGACGGAGTCATTCTGGCCCCAAGCGACCGAAGTGAAGAGCAGCGCGGGGTTGAATGCGAACAGCATCACCGGGGCAAGCTGGCGCCACTCGCGAGGGCGGCGAGCCTCGCGGTCGCCATTGCGAGGCCATGCGAGCACGGCGAGCGCGAGCAGAAAGTCGGCGATGACTGGCGGAATCCTTACCAGCACCCGGAGCGCGGCAACCGAGGCATCCGTTACTTGAGGGCCCAAATAAAACTCGCGCGCGGGCGCGACCGCGGCCCACAACGCATAGAGGTAGCCGGGCAGGTATCGACAAACGAACTGGGGTTCGTAGATCTGCGCCGGATTGCGCGTCATCACTTCTCCCCACAACAGAAATTCGAAGATGTCGCGGGGATATCCGGGGAAGAGCGGCAACATCAGGCATTTGATGATCGCAAGCAGCGCGAGCAATCCGGCGACCCAAAACAATTCGCGCCGTCGTACCAGCCATCGCGGCTTAAGCGCGGCGAACATCGCGGCAACGAGAATGCCGAGCAGCGCGAGGCCGCATCCGAGCGCAAGCGAATACACCATTACGGCTTCGGTGATCCGCCTTTCGAGTTCAATGAGTCAAACGAGACATGCGCTTCAGGAGTTGAAGAGAGGACTACTGATCGGGAAGGATGCGCGCCAGGCGGCGACTGTTTTTCGCATCGCGATACACTAACGCGATGTCATCGGCCCTTTCTTCACTGGCTGTCTCGACCAGCGAATGATGCGCTGATAGACGGCAAATCGGATCCGCTTACGACGCATTTCCCGCGAGCATGACGGCCTGGCATCGGCAGCCACCGAAGTCGACGTCTTTGCGGGCACAACTGCGGCACGGCTCAAGCATCCAATCATCGCCACGAAATGCGTTCAGGCCGGGAGAGTCGCGCCAGATTTTTGCCAGCGAGCCATCGCGCACGCTTTCGAACTTCAATCCTGGAATCACCTTGGCGGCATGACACGGCAGCACCTCGCCCGAAGGATTGACGCAAATGTAGCTGCGGCCCCAGCCTCCCATACACGGTTTGGGTTCGCCCGAGAGATAGTCGTTCTGCACGAACACGATTTCGAGCTTGCCGCGATAGCGCGGAATCGCTTCGAGGGCAATTTCCTCGGCGCGCAGATATTGCTCGCGAGTCGGCATCAACGCGCGTCGGTTCTCGGCGCCCCAGGCATAGAACTGCGTGTTCGCCAGTTCGAGGCGCTGCGCTCCCAGTTCATCCGCGAGGAGAATCAGTTCCGGAACCTCCGCGATATTCAGCCGATGAATCACGACGTTAAGCGTGAACGGAAACCCGAGTTTGGTGATAAGACCCGCGACCGCGAGTTTCTTGCGATGCGATCGCACTCCTGCAACCGTTTCGGCGGTCGCTATCGAAGCACCCTGGATGCTCAGTTGGATGTGCTCGAGGCCCGCATCGCGAAAACCGCGCAGTTTGTCTTCATTGAGCAGCGTGCCGCCGGTTATCAGGTTCGTATAGAGGTCACACGCGCGCGCGTGCCGAATCAATTCGAGGAGATCGTCGCGCAGCATCGGCTCGCCGCCTGAGAGATGGAGTTGGACAACTCCAAGTTCGGCGGCCTCCGAAATCGTCCGGCACCATTCGGCGGTCGAAAGTTCGTCGCGCGAATTCGCGAAGTCGATCGGATTGCTGCAATAAACGCATCGCAGCGGGCATCGATAGGTGAGTTCCGCGACGAGCGTATATGGGCGCGGCGCAGTGGTCATTGGAGCAGTCCGCGCGCGCGTATCGAGGCGAGAAACTTCTCGACTTCTGGTCGAAGCTTATCACGATCGGCGCCGGAGAATTTTTCCGCAAGGTCATCGACGATCTGATCGATTGAACGCGCTCCATCGCAGAGCCGCACGATTGCCGCTCCGGTTTCGTTCAGAAGCAGTGCGGCTTCGGGAAAGAGAAGCATCTCCTGATTGGCGACCGAATCAAACTTCAGCCGCGCTCGCGATGCGAGCCGCGGCCGCCATATGGCATCGGCATCCATTAGAGTTTGCGTGCGTCGTTCCACAGCGGCGGCAAATATCCGGGAGAGACATAGGCGTAATGAATCGCATCGAGGAGCCCCCACAGGATGTGGCATTTGATGGTGAGGGCTTCGGCGCATCGATCCTGCGACTCGCGCGTGAGGGCATGCTCGACGACATATTGCAGGCCGAAATCGGAATCGCGCGGCGCCTGCACGAGACGTCCGCGGAAATAATCAAGACCGCGGCTATCGAGCCATGGATAGAGCTTTTCGAGCACGACAATTCGATCGGCCATCAGAACCGGCGCGAACAACTCGGTGAGTGATGATGCGACGGCCTCAGTGAGTGGACGCGTTGCGCACAAATTGATGTAGGCGTCGACCGCGAAGCGCACCCCCGGCAGCACATAACGCAGGCTCGCGACGTCGGCAGCATCGAGGCCTGCGGCCTCGGCGAGGCGATACCATTTGCTGATGCCGCCTTCGGTGTGGCCGATGCCGTCGTGGTCCGTGATGCGCCTGATCCAAGCGCGGCGGAACTCGCGATCATCGGCCTTCGCGAGGATGGTCGCATCCTTCTTCGGGATGCTCCACTGGTAGTAGAAGCGATTCTCGATCCACGCCTGAAGCTGCCGCCGCGTCAGCTTCCCCTGATGCATCAGGATGTGGAACGGATGCTTGTCGTGATAAGCCGCGGCTCCAATCGCGCGCAACCTCGCGACGAAATCCTCGGGTGAATCGGGCGGCATCGAAGCGGCATTGGTGGAGCGGGTTCTGTCGTTCATGCGTCTCTCAGCGCGAAGCTACAGCGTGAAGTCCATGCCGTCCTCGGCAACCTCCCAGCCTGCTTCCTCGATGGCGCGGCGCTCCGGCGAGTCCTCATCGAGGATGGGATTGGTGTTGTTCACATGAGTATAGACCTTTCGCGCGCGAAGATGGCTTAGCTGCGCCAGGCTGCCCTCGGGGCCATCGATGGGAACGTGACCCATCGCCAAAGAGGTGCGGGTGCCGACGCCGCGCCGCGCCATCTCATCATCAGACCAGAAGCTCCCATCGAAAAAGATGCAATCGCATCGCGAGGCAATATCAATGATCCTGTCGCTGATTTTTTTGATCGCCGGGATGCACATCATCGATGCCCCACTATGCCTCACGATGTACGCCACCGTACTTCCCTCGATGCCATCTGCCGATGTTTTAACGTAGGTCGGCATCTTCCCCTCGACGAACACCGCCTCGATGCTCAACCCCTCGATGCTTGCCGATTGCCGATTCTCCATCGGCTCCCATCGAAATCGCGAGGGTTGGATGAGGCCCGCGAAGATCGGATTCGCCGCGAATACCCATTCGAAGACGCGCCGGGTGCATCGAAGCTCGATGGGTTCGTTATCGCGCAACGACAGCAGTCCGGCGATGTGGTCCAACTCCGCGTCGGTAAGCATCACCGAGGCTATCGATGACCCCCGAGCGCGACCTTTAGGAAGCAGTTCTGGAAACGATGCGATCTGGGCGGGAAAGTCGGGGCTCGCGTTCAGCAGCGTCCATTTCGAGGGTGCCCCGCTGACCGCGATCGAACATTGCGTCCGCACCTTCGCGCGAATCGTCCCAGCCCTCAGGCCCCGGCAATTACAGCAGTTGCAATTCCATTGCGGGAAGCCGCCTCCAGCCGCGGAGCCAAGCACGTGGACCCGCACAAAATGCCGGGCTTATGACTCCGGATTTTCTTCCGGCGCCGCCTCGATTAGCTGGCGGTTGGGGATGCGCACCTTGCCCGACTCGGGCAGCGCGGAACTGTAGCAGTTGATCTCCGCATCGCAGCGAAGTTCGACGAACTCTGGCGTTTTCCAATCGTTCATATGATCTCTGACCCCGTCTAAAAATTATACGTGATGCGCTTCTTTCCGAGCAACCGAAATTCTTGCTGATGAGATGCCAATGCGGAGGCGCGTGCGCCGAGGGCGCCCGCGCATCGAGGATTCCGGAGAGGGAAGGATGGCACTCCGGTCGCAGAGAGAAAACAGAGCGACCGTCGCGCCATCCCCCCCAACAGGCCGTCACGCCTCGACCCCCACCGAAATAAACGGCGAAAGCCAAAACCCGCTCATTTTCACCTGACTCAGCTGATGCGCTATCGGTTGGCTGCCCAGACGCCCGGCGTACCGCGATAAGTCACGCTGTTGACAAAATGAGAGAAAGTTGAGTAAAAGAACCTCGTCCCAAAGTCAGCAGATCGTCAACTACGCTCAATCGAGGGGTTGTATACTGTTTTTGAACGCGATCCGGACGCTCATCGGCGCACGCCGTCCTCTGTCAATGGCCATTCTCTTTTGATGCTGGCGTTACCGGCGCAAGCGGGCGATGTCACCTACGACTACGACGGCCAGGGACGGTTGGTTGCCGCAGTCGATAACACGATAAACACCGGCACCAATGGCGTCCAATATGTCTACGATGCGGTGGGAAACATCACCGCAATCAATGCGCCAGGCGCGACGGGCGGAACCGAAGCGTTTAATGAGTATCCGACCCTCGGTCGAGTCGGTTCGATCCTCAAGTCACCTATACCTACGACCACGACAACAGGCTCAAGACGGTCAGCAATAATCTGGGAGCCGTAACCATCCACTACGACCAGGACGAGCGCAGAATGGAGGTCGACCTGCCCAACGGCGTCGCAGAAGCGTACA
>VFSW01000961.1_pt1 | contig 42814 bp, 58 predicted proteins | sample 5358111 | NCBI WGS metagenome assembly VFSW01 (sample SAMN11554181, study PRJNA540505) | mine drainage metagenome | isolation source: sediment from site ElyBrook_90M | place: USA: Ely Copper Mine, Vershire, VT | collected 2017
GTAAATACACAAAGTGTAATAAGAAGAAACATATGGATTGGTCAACTATTTTATTGGTTATTTTTGTAATTTGCATGCTTGGATGCTGCGGCGGTTCATTTTTTAGAAGACGCAGAAAGGATAACGGCAATTCAAAAGACCATGACGATAAGCATACAGGTTGTCACTAAAAAATAAAGAAAAGGAGTTTTTTGTGGATAGTTCAATGCAAATGAATATGATGAGCGGACCAATGATGTGGTGTGGCATCCTTTTTCTAATACTTGTCGCTTCGTCAATTATTCAAACAGTGGTTTTAATAAAGATATTACAATATTTCAAAAATAAATAGAAATCATATAAAAATTGAAGATTCAATCTTTAGCGATCTTATTATTTTTGAACATCAATTCATTTGCTCATGATGCGCAGGGGACAAAAGAAGTCGACCTTGGAAAAATTTATTTTCCAACCTCAGCCAATCAGGCGGCAGAGACTCTCTTCGTCAATGGAGTGTTATTCTTACATAACTTTGAATATGAGCAAGCCCGCACTGCCTTTCAGCAAGCAGAAAATGCAGATTCTACCTTTGCCTTAGCTTATTGGGGCGAAGCGATGACTTATAATTATCCCGTATGGAATGAACAAGATCTCTCTGAAGCCAGAAAAGTATTAACGAGGCTTGCGCCAACAGATATAGAACGTGTTGGAAGAGCAAAAACGGAAAGAGAAAAAGGTTTTATCCAGGCTGTCAATTTACTTTTCGGAAAAGGCAGTAAATTGGAGCGGGATGCTGCATATACAGAGTCAATGCGCACACTCTATCGCCAATACCCCAATGACGATGAAATCGCAGCATTTTACGCATTGGCATTACTCGGATTAACGGAGGGTGCACGAGATTTTCAAACCTACATGCAAGCCGCTGCTATTGTTGAAGAAATTTCTCAAGACAACCCAAGACACCCGGGGGCTTTACATTATGCGATACATTCCTACGATGATCCTATCCATGCACCACTAGGGCTTAGAGCAGCGCGAATTTATGCACAAATAGCTCCTGATGCATCCCATGCGTTACATATGCCATCTCATATTTTTCTTGCTCTAGGTATGTGGGATGATGTAATTGCTTCAAATAAAGCCGCTTGGGAGGCTGGCATAAAAAACAATCCCAGTGGCAATCCAACAAACTACACAATTCACGATTTACATGCCCTTCAATGGCTGGTGTATGGCTATCTGCAAAAACAGCAATACAAGGAAGCTTATCAATTGGTGAAAACCATGAGCGAAATTGCTGAGAAAAGCAATACTCCAATGGCAAAATTTCATTATGCATTGATGAGATCTGACTACATCCTGGAAAGTCGAGATTGGGAGGCTGATCTAAAACCACTCGATATGCGCGAAATGGAACCAGCTTCTCATTCGACCGATATCTATACCAATGCGATGATAGCGCTCAATAAAAAGCAAAAAAATGCCGATCTCTCTTCGGACATGGCCGAACTGGAAAAAATCAGTAAATCTACTCCCAACAACGCCTGCTCAAAAAGTGCAGATCATTTTACTTGCGCATCTACTGATGGCATAATAATTGCCAAAGTAGTAGCGCTAGAACTGCAGGCGCAAATGCAATTACAGAAAGGGAAATTCAAAGAAGCTATCAAGATTCTACGTGAAGCCTCCCAGGCTGAAGATCAGATGCCTATTGGTTACGGTCCGCCCCTCCCCATTCAGCCATCCCATGAACTATTGGCTGAAGTATTGTTTCAAAACAAACAGTACACTGAGGCATACAACGAGTATGTCAATGAATTGAAACGTCAGCCAAATCGAACTATTTCAAATAACGGTTTAAAGATGGCTGAAGAGAAAATCAAGCAGTCAGGATACCCTGTTCCTACGGGGATAAGGCCGTATTTTAATAAGCTCATGATTGAGAATAATAAATCGTGAGAAAATCGCACTTTTCCAAAAATTCCAATTCTATTCTTCACAGATCTGATGTAAAATGGAGCTGATCTTTAATTTTTAGGAGATTATCATCATGCCCCTGATTCAAGGAAGCAGCGAAGAAAGCATGCACGCGAACATCAAGAAACTGATAGGGGAAGGGTATAAGAGAAAACAGGCGATTGCGATTGCCTATAGCATAGCTGAAAAGGCAAAGAACAAAGATGACCAAATTGAGAAAAAGCCCTTTCAGTACAAAAACCACTATGTGAGTATCCCTAAGGCAGAACCCCAGCAATTTCCTTATCTATAACAAATGCTCTTTGACTGCTTCGTGTTCCCAAATCGGATATCATCCTCATTGTAGACGATGAGGCCTTGAAGAATCTGCCGATATTTTGTTCCTCATTCTCAATAAAAATTCTCGACCAGTTTCTTGCCACACCTTTCTGCTGTTTTGTATTGCAAAGGTAAAGTGCATATGTTAACAGTAAACGCTTAGGGTCCCGCTTTGCGCATGCCAAAAAGAACGGAGTTTTTTGATGAGGAGTTTTTACCGCATACTGATGTCAATCATAGCCCTATGTTTCGTTTCTGGCTGCACAAAAATACAAAGATCCGATGACTTGCTCGTTTCATCGTCTATTGAACGGCGCCTTGATAAAACGGTTCATTGGGATAAAGGATGCCTGAAAGATGAACAGGTCCAATGCAGAATCCATGACCTTCTTCAACAAGAATTAACGGTCGACTCAGCTGTTCAGATTGCTTTGCTCAATAATCCCCACATTCAAGCAATCTTCGAAGAAATCGGAGTTTCACAAGCTGATTTGGTCGAAGCAGGACTGTTTTCTAACCCAGTCTTTGATCTTTTCATTCGTTTCCCGAACAAAAAAAACTTCGTAACAAATATTGAATATTCAATCACACAAAGCTTTATAGACCTTTTTCTTATCCCACTTCGCGTAAAGGTAGCTAAGGCTGAGCTTGAGCAAACGACAGTGAAAGTAACAAATGAAGTTTTAGATTTGGCGTTTGAAGTTGAGCAAACTTACTACGAATTGCAAGCTGCCCAGCAAGAACTTAAATACACTCGATCGATTGTTGAACTGACTAGCATTCATAGTGAAATAGCTTCCAGGCAAAAAAACATTGATAATGTTAACAGTCTTGATTTTCAACAAATTAAATCCAAATTCCTAGAAGCTAAATTAGAAATCGCAAGAATTCAGAACGATATTATCCGATTAAAAGAAAAACTCAACAAACTGCTTGGATTTTGCGGAGATATCCAATGGAATATTTCAAATGACCTCCCAGAAATTGATTATCAGGGGTTGCCAATTGACCGTCTAGAATGTGTGGCTTTCAGAGAAAGGCTCGATCTACAAGCCGCTCGTTTTGACATCCTACGTTTAAGTCGCAAACTAGGAATTAAGCAATGGTGGGTTTACACAAATGGACGTATTGGAATAGGCGGAGAAAGAGATCCTGATGGACTTAACACTCTGGGTCCTGCTTTTTCAGGTGAAATTCCCATTTTTAACTATGGGCAAGCGGCGCGGCTTCGTCTCCACGCAGAATTAAGACAAGCTCAAGATGAGTTAGCTACATTAGAAATTCGCATTCTTTCTGAGGTAAGAGAAGCCCACAAGCTTCTCATGAACAACCTAGAAATTATTAACGACTACCGAGCTCAGATCATCCCTTTGCAGAGTAAGATCTTAGAATCTTCGGAAGAGCTCTATAACGTCATGGGACTTGGAATTGATCGTCTTTTAGAAAATAAACGACAAGAACTGCAAGCTTATAGCAATTATATCTTATCCTTACGCAATTACTGGATGGCAAGAGTTCAACTTGACAGGGCTTTAGGAGGAAAACTTTACAAGATTTTCTCCTATGAAAACGAGCCGATACCATGGTATTGCAAAGAAGGAGTTGTAGAATGAAAATCTACATGACCTTTATAGCTTTTTTTGTCGCTTTTTCCCTGTATGGCCAGAACGATCATGGAGCACATCCCCCTAATTCCAAAGCAGGTGGCTCTAATCAACCTTCCATGAAACCCATGCAAGAGATGAACCATTCACAGATGCCAATGAATGGTCAAATAAAGAATAGCAAACAAGAAGCTCCAAAAAAAGACCCCCCTGTTTCAAAAGACAAAAAACACCATTCAGTCATTACACCGAATGTAGGCTCATTACCTTGGACGATGGATGGGGATGTAAAGGTCTTTCATTTGATAGCTGAACCCATTCGTAGAGAATTCGCTCCAGGTTTTTGGGTTAACTGTTGGGGGTATAATGGCTCCAGCCCTGGTCCTACTATTGAAGCCGTTGAAGGCGAACGAGTAAGAATTTTTGTAACCAATAAGTTAAATGAGCCTACGTCTGTTCACTGGCATGGAATTATTCTACCCAATGGGATGGATGGAGTGGCTGGACTCAACCAACAAGCTATTCAACCCGGTCAAACATTCAAATATGAGTTTACTCTCAAACAAAATGGCACCTTCATGTACCACCCGCATTCTGATGAAATGACTCAGGTAGCTTTAGGTATGATGGGTTTTTTCATTATCCATCCCAAAGCAGGGGAAGATCCGCCTATTGATCGTGATTTTGCTATTTTTCTACATGAGTGGCGAATACCAATGGGGGCCAAAACACCTATTCCTTTTGAGATGCTAGATTTTAATATCTTTACCTTCAACAGCGTTCTTTACCCCAAGATCGAATCATTAGTTGTTAAAACAGGGGAGCGTGTGCGCATTCGACTAGCAAATGTCATGATGAGTAGTCATCCCATCCACTTACATGGACATGAATTTTTAGTCACAAGAAAGGGGGCACAAAGACTGCCCCGCTCTGCTCAATACACAGAAGTCACAATCAGCGTTGCTCCTGGGGAGACAAGAGATATTGAACTCATTGCGGACAATCCAGGAGATTGGGCTTTTCATTGTCATAAATCACATCACGTGATGAATCAAATGCAACATGATCTACCTAATTTAACTGGAATTGACAAACAGGGGATTGAAGAAAGAATCAAGCAGTTTTTCCCCAATTTTATGGGTTTAATGAATATCAATGGTATGGGAGATATGTTTGAGATGTATGGGACTAACAAGATGATGGATATGGGGATAAAGATGAAATATCCGCCCAATATGTCTCCCATTGGTAACCCAGGTCCTTTTGGCGTAATTGAAATGGGGGGAATGTTCACTGTCTTTAAAGTGAGAAATAATATCACTAGCTATGTAGATCCAGGTTGGTATCAACATCCATTAGGGACTGTAGCAGGGCCTGTTGATATAGATGTAGTGCCTCAAGATATTCGAGGCGAACGTACGACTATGCAAAACCATGAGCCTAAAACAAGCGACATAAGCTGGCTGAGCCAAGAAGAAGAAAAAAGACAGCCACAGGAAGAATCAACCAACTGGATGCAAAGCAAGCCAGAAGACAGCATGGGAGGGGGTCATATGCATGGGATGGGAGAGATGAAAGACATGCCCCCGCAAAACATGGACAGCCCATCAAATATGAATAATATGCAAAATATGGGCCACTAAATGAGCAGACAACTAATTTGGTGTTTATTGTTACTATCCTGTTTTACGCTCCTTTTTGGTCATGAAGGACATCAAGACGCCAAGGAAAATCAAAAACAAGAAATGGTCACCCCTTCTCCAGAACTTCCACCCTCTGTTGAACATATAGGAGGAAGACCGCTGAATTGGACACAATGGATTGGTAGTTTTCATTTCATTTTTTTACACTTCCCCATCGCTTTAATTATAATGACAGGTATTTCTGAACTTCTACTTATCTGGTGTCAAAGACCCATTTTTGATTACGCTTCTCGATTTATGATCATCGCTGCTGCAGTCTTTGCAATCCCCACAGCTTCATTGGGACTCCTCTATAGCTACACGTCCTCTTATAGTGGTCTGCTAGCTGATTTCATCTGGTGGCATATGTGGGCTGGAATCACAACTACTGCCTTAGCAATTTTCGTAGCTATTATTAGACAATACTTAGGAGTAGGACAACTTTACTACATAAGTCTTTTTATTTTGTTCTTGTTGGTAAATGTAACAGGATATCTGGGAGGAGGAATGACGTTTGGTCCATATCACATGCACCCTCCTCTTTAGCCATATCAAAAAAAAGAACAAATTATGAGTGAACAAGGAGCTATCGATTGTAATGAACAACCAAAAAAAAGAATACACTTGCCCCATGCATCCACAAATTCGGCAACCAAATCCAGGTCAGTGCCCCATTTGCGGTATGAATTTGGAACCCACCATCGCCTCTGAAAACGAGGAAGATCCTGAGTTAAAAAACATGACAAGGCGATTTTGGGTGGGAGTACTATTAACTCTGCCTATCATTGCTCTTGTCTTTTTAGAAACAAAATTAGTGGATCGATTTCTTTCTTACAAATCCTTTGCGCTAATCCAAACATTACTTGCTACACCAGTTGTCCTATGGGCTGGATTTCCATTTTTCCAAAGAGGGTGGAGATCAATTGTTACCCTCAAGTTCAACATGTTCACTCTGATCGCTTTAGGTATAGGCGCTGCGTATTTTTATAGCCTAGTAGCTGCGTTTTTCCCATTCATTTTTCCACCTTCTTTCCGTCCTCAAGGAGATCGGGTGGCCCTTTATTTTGAAGCGGCAACAGTCATTACTGTTCTTGTTTTACTAGGGCAAGTGCTTGAATTAAGAGCTAGAGCAAAGACAAGCAATGCCATTAAGAAGCTCCTGAGTTTAGCCCCAAAAACAGCGACAGTTATTTTAGAAAATGGTCAGGAAAAATCTGTTCCATTAGAAGAGATAAAAAAAGGAGACAAGTTACGCGTTCGTCCAGGCGAAAAAATCCCGGTTGACGGGCTTCTTATTGAGGGACAAAGCGTTATAGACGAATCGATGATTACAGGAGAATCAGTTCCTGTAGAAAAAATAAAAGGGGACAAAGTCACAGGAGCCACTCTAAACGGCACTGGTAGTTTTGTCATGCAAGCAGAAAGGGTAGGGAGCGATACTTTACTTGCTCGTATTGTTCATATGGTTAGCGAGGCTCAAAGTAGCAGAGCTCCTATTCAAAAATTAGCGGACACAATTTCCGGCTATTTTGTACCTGTCGTAGTTCTTATTGCGATTGCTTCCTTTTTCATATGGGGATTTTTTGGACCCACGCCTTCTTTCGCCTACGGGCTTATCAGCGCAGTAGCAGTGCTTATTATTGCATGTCCCTGTGCTCTTGGCCTCGCTACGCCAATGTCCATTATGGTAGGAGTAGGCAAAGGTGCCCTGGCGGGAGTACTGATCAAAAACGCAGAAGCACTTGAGATCTTGGCAAAAGTTGATACCGTCGTTGTAGATAAAACAGGAACTCTGACCGAAGGGAAGATTCGCCTTAATCAGATCTTTGCTTTTGAGGGAGCGCAAGAAAACGTTCTTCTTCAGCTAAGTGCGAGTTTAGAGGCTCTCAGTGAACACCCTCTTTCTTTAGCGATTGTCTCCAAGGCAAAAGAAAAAGGACTATCTCTGATGCAAGTACAAGATTTTCAATCTCTCACGGGAAGGGGGGTGATTGGGAAAATTGAAGGCAAAACTGTTGCAATCGGCAATCAAAAACTCATGTCGGACCAAAGGATTGCTTTAGGTCTACTAACTGAAAAGGCGGAAACTTTACGCAACGAAGGTCAAACGGTTCTATATTTCGCCTTAGACGGGAAAGCTGTAGGACTACTAGCAGCTTCTGATGTTATTAAAGAGACTACTTCTGAAGCGATTCAGATGCTTCATAATGAAAAAATACGCATCGTCATGCTGACAGGGGATCATCGCATTACAGCAATGGCTATAGGAAAATCTTTGGGCATCGATGAAATAGAGGCGGAGGTACTCCCAGAAGATAAAAGCAAAATTGTAAAAAAGCTCCAAGAACAAGGTCACATTGTTGCCATGGCTGGAGACGGGATTAATGACGCTCCCGCACTTGCACAAGCTCACGTTGGAATCGCTATGGGAACCGGTACAGATGTTGCAATAGAAAGTGCCGGTGTCACCTTAATTAAAGGAGACCTTCGAGGTATTGCACGTGCGCGTAAATTAAGCATAGCTACCGTTCGCAACATTCGCCAAAATCTGCTTTTTGCATTCATCTATAATACCTTAGGAGTTCCTATTGCCGCTGGGATTTTGTATCCATTCTTTGGATTACTTCTAAGTCCAATCATGGCAAGTGCTGCAATGGCTTTCAGTTCTGTTTCAGTAGTTTGGAATGCACTTAGATTAAATAGACAAAAATTATAACAAACAGTAGATGGGAGAAATAAGGGGAATTTAAAGCCCTCTACCTCTTTGAGGAAAAGAAGTCTATGGACTGGACAATCATCATTGTAATTCTCGTGCTTGCGCTTTTTATGCTCGGCTGCTGTGGCGGCTCGTTTATGAGAAGATTGAGAAAGAATAAAGATAAAACCGACGATCACGACGACAAGCATAAAGGATGCCATTAACAAAAGGGCTATATTTTATGGATGGATCAATGCAGATGAATGGAATGATGACTGGATGTATGACAATCGCTATGATATTTTTTCTAACCTTTATCACCACATCTATCATACAAACAGTAGTTCAAATTAAAATTCTAAAGGAAATTCGAGCAAAAAAAGTAACCTACTCATAGGAGGGTAGAATAGATGAGAATATCAAAAATTGGCATCAGTATTGGAACACTCATAGTTTTAACACTTTTTACATCTGCAAATGCTGCATCTTCACAACAAAATCAAATGAACATGAAGGGAATGTGCCAAGACATGTCCCCTGAGATGCAACAATTTGCCTCTAAGTTAACCATGAATAACAAAATGCTATTTTGCAGTAAATTCAATGATACCCAAAGAGCGCAAGCAATGCAAATGGCTGCTCAGACAGATAGCTATGGGAAACAAAAAATGACTCCAGACAAAAGCGTAGAAAAAATCGCTTCGGAAAACAAGCTAAAAAATCCCTAAAACCGACCTATTCAATTTTACCAGATATTTTTGAGTAATAAATTTGTTGTATAAATATACCATACGGGGGTATGGTATGATAAAAAGCCACAGGATTCTTATGACCGATAAACCGTGTTGTGACCATCAGCAAACTCAACATCCTTCTCACCATAGCGAAATGTCCCATCTAAATAGAGTCAGCGGACAAATAGAAGGAATCAAAAAAATGATTGAAGAGGGGAGATATTGCCCTGAAATTCTAGCCCAGCTTCGTGCTATACGATCCGCTATTAAAAGCGTTGAATTGCGTATTTTAGATACGCATCTATCTTCTTGTGTAGCTCAAGCTTTCCTCTTTCAGGATCATGATGAACAGAGAAAAAAAATCGACGAAATTCGTGATCTAATCAAAAGATTCGAATGAGCGACAAAGGAGAACTCGAATGACATTAAATAACGAGATTATCTTTATCTCTAACACTGCCACAAGACAGCTCCCTTATAGTGCGTTGCAAAACAAAAGATTATTATTGGCTGGACTAATAGGAGCCACTCTTTTAGCGATTGGATTTGTTAATTTTACACAAATTATTAAGACCCAACACGATTGTAAAATCTCACAATTTCCGCAAAAAATGCAGTGCCGATGTGGCAATAATTGCTCATGTGGAGCTTGTTGTGGCTGTCGCTAGAAGAATTCAATACAGGATTTTTAAATCTTTTTCAAAAACAGGAGAAAAATATGAAAACGTTGTTTAGTTTTTTAGGGGCTTCCCTTATGGCAGTTGGTGTTCTTTCAGCTGCACCAGCAATGACTAAGGCGAGTTGTCAGTGCCAAAACTGCACATGTACGAAAGAGAAGCATTGTGGATGCCTCTCCAAAACAGGATGCAAATGTTCTTCTCAATCTTGCAAATGCGGAGAAAATTGTCAATGTGGTGACAACTGCTCTTGCGGAAGCAATTGTAATTGTAACTAATTGCTAAAATAGAAGGCAGATGCAAAACAGAAAGATTTTGTTTCTGCCTTCTTGATTTTATAAATAAATGCCTTTTAGATAGATGTCAACAATCCAAGTAGTTGGACCAGAGGCTGAAGAAATGAGGTTAAACTTTAAATCCGTACCATTTGGAACTAACTGAAACCCAGTCGCACCCCCGATCCCGTTACCAAGTGTATATGGGGTGAAGAATCCATTACCACCTTGAGAATTTCCAATCCCACTCACTGCATAGAGCAAATCGTAATAATTTGGCGCATTCCAACCAATGTTTCCTGTTCCTCCACCTGCTGGGGTTCCAACAACGCTAGTATTGACGATATCAATGGTGTCACACAGAAAATTTCCAGGGACAATTCCTAAATCAATGATTCCAGGAGCCTGCAGTAAATCGATGGTAGGGAATTTTAAGACAACGAGATTACCTCCAGTTCCTCCTCCAGCTCCTGTTCTATCGAGATTGTTGATAAAAGGATTATATCCAAAATTACTCATTCGTCTTTCCTGCGGACTTTTTTATCCTCTGGTTCTGGAAAGACTTCTGGCACATAATGAGCAAAGTCTTTAGCCCATCGATCACATATAAATACGGAAGTCACTGACGAGGAGCTTCCTGTCTCCATTTTATCACTTTCACAGCAAGCGCCTCCCCAAGCTTTTTCTATAGCCATTTCTTCTGTGGGCGCCTCTACCTCTACCATAAAATATTGCGTGAAGGATAAACCCACTCGCCATTTTGGAAATTTCTTATTCACCAATAAACTCCATTCAAATTACGTCCAAATTTCCTTGAGAGATCCCGGTACAAGTCCAATCGGTATTCGCAGTAGTACACATCAGCTGTATCGCGTCATACTGATTAGTAGAGTCTAAATATCCGCTCACTCCCACTGTCGTATCTCTATTGCCATAATGGATCATTTGGCCTGCGTTTTGCGCAATTCGCCATCCTCCGAGTCCTTTACCAATTACCCAAACCAGATCGCCTACCGCAGATGAAGAGGGGAGTGTGGCTGTTACAAGCGCCGCATTGTTTAGGATGTAGCCGTTATTGTTGGCCATAGTTTGCGAAGTGCTAGTGATCTCTGTAAATGGAAATGCGGAAGTTTGAGAGGGAGCCCATTTTACTCCATCAGGGGTCGTTGAATCGGTGGTGAGAACTTGATTGTCCGGACCCGCTGGTAAACGAATGTTACCAGCAGCTGTTCGCACTAACAAGTCGCCTTTAGTTGTTAAAGGAGAGATATTATCAAAAGCGATGGAAGGGTCTGCGACATCAGAAAGATTGTTTGCCACCGCAAGCAAATCTGAGATCTTTGTCCCTGAATCCTGAATGATTTTACCTGTCGTATCGGCATAGGTAGCTATGTCATCTTGGATTGAAGAATTTGGACCAATAACATTTCCAGTGCCTCCTCCGCCACTTCCTGACTTATCCAGGTTGTTGATGAAGGGGTTATATCCATAAATAGTCATATTTCCACCTATGAGAAGTAGGTTGCACGATTGGTCCAACTATAAATAAAACCCGCTCCATTATCTGGGATCTGGACCCGATTGATGAAATTGTTATTGTCGTAACTTAGCTTACGAATGAACCATGATGGGCTATCAACACTCTCATTGGGGGTAGGGGAAAATCCTACATAAAGCGGTCGCCCAGCACTGTCATTATCCAACCTCTGCTCATAGAAATCGGTGGTGCCAAGAGTAGAGGCTAAGTTATTGATCTGGTCAAAAACGTTGTTTGGAATAGGCATGAATCACTCCTTTGACCAAAGGCTAAGGCTATTTGATGCCTGTTCAACAGAGAGGGCGATTCAAACCAATTTACTGGTCTTCTCGGTATTGCGACCTGCATGTGCAGCTATCGCTTTTTTGGGCGGCATCCTCCTCCTCTTCTTGATGAGTTGGAGTCGACAAGGCGACAGCCTGAACAAATTCAGGTATCGACATCCCTTCGAGTAATTCCTCGTGTCTAACATTCGGCATGGCGCAGCCTTGTGCAATGGTTGCATTTTTAAAAACTTATGTTAGCTAAATTTTAGAAGAGTATTTGAGAAGGGGAGTCGATGAGTAGATGTGTCTTATGAGTCTATTTAAGCTTATGCAGTCCTGTGAGCAAATGCCTGAGAACCCCATCCGCTTGATGTAGGAGCCGTTTTTTGGGTTCGAGATTGATTATATCCACCCAATGCATTTTGATCATAGGAAGTACCGCCAGAACCCGAATTTGAGCCATCGGCTTTAGAATTAAAGTGAGCTTTGACTTTTGTTTTGATTAGATTCGTAACCGTTTCATTCTGGCTCATTGAATCCAGCATAAACCACTGACACCAGTGTTCCCCGGTTTGGTCCACTTTTTTAAAGCTCGGAGCTGCAATGAATACACCGCTTCCATCTTTAGTCCGTTGGACCTTATAGCGCAAAATGATCTGACCAAAAAACCTTATGCTCGCAACTCCCAGATACTTTTCTGCAGGAGTTTCATCGAAAGTTAAGAATTCGACTTGGGGGTCTTCCATATTCTTGATTTCCTCTTGTTAATCTTTAGTCCCTTTCGGATTTGGTTGACCGCCGCATAACGCAGCGCCATCAATGTGTCCGAATACCACATGGCAAAGCTCTGCTTTGTGTATACTTTTTCACAATAAAGACTTTACCCTAATAATACAAAACTAATCTTCGTTCTTCTAGGAAGAGCCGATTTTGAGTATGGGCAGATAAATCTAAGAGCTGTCATGGATAAGGATTTTGCCCATTCAGCGGCTCTAAATAATCTACAGCCTTGATGGGGAAATCAGGAAAATAGGGAGTGGCATTCTCATAAAAGATGGGTCTGCCGGTTTCGGCTATTCTTGTGGCATTTTCATCGGTGGAAAAGCTATTGTCAGCAGTCCCTATCCTCACTTGCCACTTAGAGCTAATTTTTAAAAGCACGGCAAAGTTATTGTCCGCTCCTTCCCATTGCTTAAGTGAATAAACATCTAATGGTGGTTTGGCCATATAAACTCCAATTTTATACCTATGAGTATTATATAGTTTAAGATTTTTCTGCATGCTCTTTTAATGATGACATAGGCGCATGCTGCTCTACAATCTCTCGGATTAGCTGCGATACAGAATAAATTTCTCCAGTTTCCCTAGATTTTTCAATCGCCAGACGTTTTAAAAACTTGTGATAATCCTTTTCTACCCTAATGCATACCATCGTGGATTCTTTAAACGTCCTCTTGCCATCTTTTTTCTTATTGCCGGGCATTTCAGATAATGGCCTCCTATTATGCGGCCCTACCCATCTGCAATTGGCTTTGCAAAAATCATGATCCAAACTGATGAGCTCAACGCCATCACAGTCTTCTGGCTTAGACCCCATGTCCTCATAGAACTTGATGAAGGAGTTCTTCCACTCCGGGCACATCGCGATGCCACGCCCTCCGTAGCTCTTGTAGCTTTTGGCGTTTTTGTTGTAACAAAGCATCTTGATTCTGATCCAAGTTTTGTGTTCCTTGGACTTGGTCATCTTGTGTGTTGTCATGGTTCCTTTTTGTCTTGAAGTCAAAATTTATCTGATCATCGTCCACCGGAAACTGCTTGAGGATAACTCCTCTTAGAAACTTGGGGACGGAGATCTCTTGTTCCTCCGCGATCTTTTTGATTAAAATGAAGTTTTCGAAGGGGATAGCGAATGAGACGGTGTGGTTTTCATCTCTTCTCCAACCAATGAATGTGCCCGTCTGACTATTATTATTCGGATTCAGGGGGTGATTTTTCTTGTGAACGACCCCGTGGCAGGTGCTACAAAGCCAATAGACGCATAAGGGCTTCCCATAATCGACATGATGGGCCTCAAGTTTGCTATGTTCCAATGTGCAGAGGTCGCATTGATCAGGGCGCTTGATTTTCCCCTCTTTTAAGGCGGATGCGACCTCTCTGCGAGCAGCAGTCTTCCTTTTGAATTCTAGGCATTCATCGTCGTTGATCTTATATTTCGATGGAGAAAACATTATTTTAATTTCACTTCTTGTATTAAGCGGGTAGAGGTTGTTTTTGTCGGATCTTCTTCGGCCGTCCCTTGGATCTTGAAGCTGGTTTTACCTGCCCACCAGTAATGAAATAGATTTTTTGAGCCGTTTCATCATCAATAGTTTCGTTCTTTTTTGCCTTCCAAATCACTTGTCGGGTACAGCCAGACAACCTAGCCAACTCATTGGTTTCCATATTATTTTTTCTTAACCAACGTTCGAGCTCCATTGACTGGTCCATATCGATTTAATCTCCTCTAGTTTTGCGCAGTATACGCAAGGTAAAATGTTTCTGTAAATCTTTTCATTTGCTTAAACACTCGAACTGTATAAAATCCGTCCTACAAGTCTCCAAAGGCAAAAAAAATGAAATTTAGCAGAAAAATCAAAAAGATTATAGTACACGAGATCGGTATCAATGCTGATTTGGTTAAATATGCACTGTATATGCGAGATCAATCGGGTTCGTTCCTTTGGTGACTGAAGGGTTGAATGTGAATCAGTAACGAGAGACGAGAATGATAAACGAAGTAATACAAAGAAACAATGTGAATCTACAGCGCGTAAGCTCTAAAGGTAGAGTCGATTTGGCGTTAGAAAATGAGATTTTCGAAACAAAATTAGGGGGTCAAGTTTGCCGACCAGCCCCCCTAAAGGTGGAATTTCGCAAAATGCTCTTTCCTATGCCGCTGCTATTCCTTTCCGGAATCTTCACAGGGATTGGCATTATGCTAGCTTTAAACTAACCAATTCCTCAAGGAAAAAAGGACACAATTATGGATAGGAAAAAAATGGACAAAGGATTTCTAGATTCACTAGACCTTGAAAGCTCAATGGACGAGATCTTGGAACTAACCGAAACGTTCAAATATGACCTGGTCAAAGCCAAAAGAGATCGTGAAAAATCTGGAAAATATACCGTTTCCTGCCTCTTTCGTGTCCGACAACTCCTAATTGATTTAGAAAAATTGGGATCGCAATTTCGTAAGCTATCGATTGCTTATGAAAAGGATTCAGAAAAGAAAAAGAAAGGCAAATAGGCGAAAAAATGAACGACAACTCAGACGATATCCCACCAGGATATGCGCGCGTAACGGAGGTGCTTAAGCCATACACCTCCTTCGACGGAATTGACCCCACTGTTCTTGCAAAAGCTGCTGATAGGGGAACTCGAGTCCATAAATACTGCGAACTCTACACCCAAAATCTTCTTATTGAAAAAGTGGACGATGATTGCCGTCCCTACGTAACCAGCTTCATCCAATGGTTTGACGCAATGGTCGAAGAGGTATGGGTCAGCGAAATGAGACTTTCTTGCAGCAAGTATCTGATCACAGGGAAGCTTGATATGGTCGTGACTATTAAAGGCGACAAAACAGAAACCCTAGTCGATCTAAAAACCCCACAACAAGCAAGCCTCTCCTGGCAACTGCAAACTGCCGCTTATCGATACCTAATGCGTACTAGCCAGGGGATTGATATTTCACGACGAGTCTGCCTTGTCTTAGACCGAGAGGGGAAACTGCCGAAGTTGATTGAATATACCGCTCATGAAGCTGATGAACGATTATTTCTCAGTGCAGTCGAACTTTTCCATTTCTTCAAATAGAAAAAAATGTCTGCACAAGCCTCCAAAGGTTAATTTTTTTGATTTTATAGGTGCTTTTCTAGTAGGAATAAATACCCACTTTGCATATCGTGTTGCGTATAACAGATTGTAAAGTCTGAAAGCGGGAAAAACAGATGGACTGGATCGACAGAATGCAAATAGCTTACGAGGCACAAACAGATCGAATGATTGATGAGATGTATGCCCCCAGACCTATCGAATGCGCAATGTGCCAAGAATATTTCTGCTCTGACGAAGCATTGGAAACAAAATACAACCACAAACTCTCCTTTTGTTCTGATGACTGCTTAGAACAATGGGAAGAAGAGTATGAACTTGAAAATGAAGAAGGGGAGGGGGAGCTGGACAACCAGTTTGCCAGCTTTCCAACCAACTGTACATCCATCCAATCAACAATCCAAAAAGTAGGTTAACCATGAATAAAGGCGGATTTAGCTGGAAAAAACTGATTGGGCTGAGCAAAGCCAAGAGCAAGCTCTCCCGCAATATTAAAGTTCCCCTAACCAAAAACGGAAGGCAAAGAAAGGCCGGAGCAGGAAACCTTCTAGCCATTCTATTCACGTTATTTTTCGATTAAGGAGTAAGACACATGTTTGATTTTGAAGAAGCCAACGAAGCGATTAAGAAAAACGAGGTGATGAATATTCAGGCAGGCGGCATGACAGTTGCCCAAGCCACACAATTATTGAGCAAAAAGCTCGACCTCACGCCTCTCATCTCCCGCGCCTCTGATCACGAAGTGCTCAATGAGGAAAGCGCCAGCCAAGCACTCTCAATGAGTCTGCAAGCTAGAAAAATCCGCAAACAATTAGATGAAACCAGACTCTCTATCGTCCGCCCTCATCTCGATTTTCAACGAGCCGTCAATAAGATCGTCAAGGAATACGAGGCAACCCTAGAGAAAATTGAGAACAACTTGACACACAAGCTCGATGAGTACCTTCAAAAATCCGCATCAACGAATAACGCCTCATTCCTAGCTCAATCAAAAGAGATGCGTGTTGAGGATGGGAAGCTAACCAAAGTAAAAAAATGGGTTTGGGAGCTTGAAGATGAAAATGCAGTCCCTCGCGAATATCTTTCTCTCAATGAGAAAAAAATCGATGAGGCGATCAAACAAGGGATTCGCAATATCCCAGGAATCAAAGTCTTTGAAAAAGAAGAAATCACCATGAGAGTAAAAAACTAAGGAGCCAAGTCATGAGTCAATTAACCTTCCGAAATTCCTTTTCCATACCGGTTGGTCAAGAAATGGATCAGATTATTTCCGTCTGCAAAGTCCTAGCGACTTGCCCCTACTATCAAAAGCTTGGGCCAGGCGGAGTCCTAGCCATCTATCTTACAGCGCGCGAAATGAATTTACCCCTGATGATGTGTCTGAATGGGGGAATGTACACCTTCTCAGGGCTAGTCAGCCTATCCGCTCAGCTAATGAACATGCTGATTGTGAATGCAGGCCATAGAGCTGATGTCCTCCATCTCGATGAAAAAGGATGCAAAATTAGATTCTGGCGATCCGATAGACCTAAAGACAACTGCACCTTTGAATATGAGTACACGATCGAAATGGCTGCGAAAGCTGGTTATCTCGGGAAAGACAACTGGAAGAAGTCACCGAAAGACATGACCTTCAGCCGCTGCCTTTCGGGAGGCGCTAGAAAATTTATGCCAGACGTGATCATGAATGCCTATGCCATAGGAGAGCTAGGGGAAGAAGACGGTGCCGTTCCAACAGCGATGCCCGACTTGTCCACCCGTTCGATAGAAGTGAGCAAACCGCAAGAGGAGTCTCCTAAAGAAGCTCCAAAGGCAATCGAGCATGAGAAGGCCGAAGGATACGAGGACTTTTGCCAAAAACACCTCTGCGAGGACGAAAAGGTGGCTTATGTCCGTAAAATCGCTCAAGCTACCAATAAGACAGAAGCTCAAATTATCAATTCAGCCGTTTCCAATGAAGCTGGGTTCCTAACCGCCTTCAATAAATGGAAAACAGACCAGCAGAACGTTGAAAAAAGAGCAAAAAGCAAAGTCGGAGCGCAGGCAGCCGCCAACACCCCATCATTGCCATTTGAAAGCCTGGTAGCCTCAGCCTAGAGGCTACTTCGCAGCCGGCGGTGTTACCACCACAGGGTCTTTATTTGTGACCTCTATGGAGATTTTGACGTCGGTGTCCTTTTGAAACGCCTCTTTGTCTACAGTGAGAGTGATCGCTTCTTGGGTTTCGATATCTTCCACGGCCGAAAAAAGGCCAGGAAGGAGCTGAGCGCATCCAGTTAAAAGCATAGACAGAGCAACGAGAGAAATAAAATTGTAAAGCATAACGCCCCCATGTTTAGGTTTAGGTGGTCCATTCGGTGGGTCCTTGGGGTAGTAAGAGGCTTTGAGGCTAAAAGAGGGTTTTTGAGTCGTTCTAGCAACGTCTGATAATGCTAATTATGTTGTATAAGTCCTTGATTATTAAGGATTTCAATAACTTATGACGTCAACAGTCCTAAAAGAAACAAACCTCTTTCTCATAGAATTCGAGCTATTATCACACCATTCTTTTACACTCTTTCTAATCCTCAAGTCAATTTGATTGAGCATCAGCAATGGATAAATCTAAAATAAACGCAGAGCTCGCGCATCGGTTAATCGCAGTCCAATTCCCACAATGGAAGGATCTACGAATTGATCCTGTGGCCCTTGGAGGCTGGGATAATAGGACTTTCCATCTAGGCAGTGATATGCTTATAAGGATGCCAAGCGCAGAAGCCTATGAACCACAAGTAGAAAAAGAACATTTTTGGCTTCCAAAGCTCGCTCCCCTTCTTCCTTTTGAGATTCCTCAGTCAATTGCCCTAGGAATGCCAGGAGAAGGCTATCCGTGGAAATGGTCGATCCGACGATGGATCGAAGGAACTCCAGCATCGGGAACCACTAAAATCGATCTTGTAGCGTTTGCTAAGGATCTGGCGCAGTTTCTCAGTGCTCTGCATTCCATTGATGCAAAAAACGGCCCTCTCCCCGGCTTTCATAGTTTCTACCGAGGCTCCCCTCTCAACCATTACGATGCCGAAACAAGGAAAGCCATAGAAACTCTCAAAGACAAAATCGATGCGCTGAGAGCAATCGCACTCTGGGAAGAAGCCCTTGCCTCACGCTGGGAAAGACCAAATGTATGGATCCACGGCGATCTCAGCCCTGGAAACTTGCTTATCCGTGATGGTTGCCTATCTGCGGTAATCGATTTTGGGCAAATGGCCGTTGGCGATCCTTCTTGCGATCTTTCAATCGCTTGGACTTTCTTTCACGGAGAAAGCAGAAACGCTTTACGCAAAGCCCTCCACCTAGATGAGCACACGTGGGTACGAGGTAAAGCCTGGACTTTATGGAAAGCTCTTATCACTGCAGCTGGAAATACCAATCCAGACAATTTTGAATCAAAGCGTTGCTGGAAAATCCTTGAAGAGCTCCTATCTGAAGGATGACAATCCTCCCATCCGACTGTTCAAGAAACAATCCAGATGACCAGACACCCAGGTAAACATAAAGCTGGTTGTATGGATGGAAAGAAAAACAGACAGATGGTTGTAAGTATGGACTCCCCTCTTGCCAGCTTAACCACTTACCGTACACCCAGCAATCCAAGAAGATGGCAATATGGAAACTTGTATGTCCAACCTATTATATGGTGAGTGTGAAAGTTAAAGGTCGATTTTGTTTACAGCTGTTTACAAGCTCAAAAGAGGCTTCTTTTCCAAGGGGAAATAGGCTTTTACAGAGGAAAAGGCCAAGCTGACGATCTCAATAAATCTCGTTTCTTTATGTGAATGAAATAGGTCGTTTTTGTTTACGGCTGTTTACAAAAACATTGCAAGAGCAATCCAAGCTGGATGAGATCTGCTTTATCGCTTTTGTTTACATCCCAATCGAGAATCGCTTATACCACTTCTTTTTTGAAGGAGTACTCAAGCTTCTTATTTTTAAAAAGATGCGACTCCTTCATGAAGCTAATCTGTGATTGAAGAAGGTCGTAAAATGTGAATGAAACAGGTCGCTTCTGTTTACAGAAACCCCTATTCGTGTCGAGGCTGTGTGAACGATGAGGGTCGTTTCTGTTTAAACGTGTTTACAAAAGAGGGAATCTTTAGGATTAACCAGAGATCTTGGCCGTTCTCGATGTCTCTAAGCACCCGGCTCGATAGCATCTTTTGTAGAAGAGGCCCTATTGTGAATAAGATGGGTCGAAAAAAGTGAAGCAACAAGGTCGAATCTGTTTACAAAAAGAATCAGCGCTCAAATGAACAGCTGTGATGGATGAAGGTCGTTTTTGTTTACGCTTGTTTACAAGCTATTTCTTCTTTTAGAGTAACCTAATTTTCCATTGAGCATTTTAGGAGAAAAATGTACATGTCTGAAATTAAAAATGGCGCTTTGTGATGGATGGAGGTCGATCTTGTTTACATTTGTTTACAGACTTTCTAGTTTCCTAAATCCTCTTTCTCGTACAGCTAGGGTTTAAAATTTTTACAGAACCCTCTCTAATTCAAGAGTTTTTTTACATTTTGTCAGTTCAAGAAATCGGGATCGAAGACATCAGAAGGTGAGCTCTTCTTTTGTGAAAGATGAAGGTCGTTTTTGTTTACGCTTGTTTACAAGAAGCATCGAAAAGAGTTTTTCTTTCAGATTGGTTTTTTTCCTGTCTCTCGAAGCGAAGCGGGAGAGAGACTTTTGTTTACTGCGATAGCTGTAAACATTTTATATTCTCGTTGAATATAATTAGAGCTGTTTACTTGACTTCAAGCCACACAAAATCAGTCGCTTGCAAAACACCCAGTGATCCAAGGGGGGCGGTATGGTGATTGAAGAGGGGCGATGTTGCGATTAAGGAAGGTCGATTTGGTTGACAAACTGTGAAAGATAAGGGTCGTTTCTGTTTACGCTTGTTTACAAAGACATTTTGTTCTAAAGGGAGGCAGTCCTCTCTTAAATTCAAAAAAATGGAAGCGGCCCCTCTCTCTTTTACTGTGACTGAGAAGGGTCGTTCTTGTTTAGCCGTACTTTTTAGCAAAAGCCCTCACTTTGTCTGAGACTTCTGTGCTGATTTGTCGTTTTTCATTGAGAATGTAGCTAACCATTTGCCCAGTGATGCCTATGTGATTACCAAATTGTCTGACATTCAAACTTGTACGCTTGTAAATTTCTCTAAACTCTTCAAAATCGACCAATTTATCTTCTTTTCTCTGTTCTAAAGCCGGAATTTCTCTATTCAATTGGATGCGTCCGATTTCTTGACCAAACCATTCTGGAGGTGTAAGAGTTAAAGAGCAATTAAAGGGGTTTTTACAATCTGAAGGGAGAGATTCTTCTCCTGTGTGAGACCATTCCCCTAAATAACCATGTTCTTTCATATAGTTCAGCTCAGATTCTAATGATCTGAGATCTCTCATTTTATATCGGCTATCCGATCCCAAGTGGCACCAATCCATTAGGTTAGTAACAGAGATTTTCTGTTGGGGACTCATTCTCCAAAAGATTGCCAATAGAGGGGTTAGATAAATCGTGAGAGGATGGAGCCTGTGGTTTTCCTGAGCGATCTTCTTGAGCAGCTTGGTATATTTTGCTGATTGGCCATCTTTGGGTTCAAATGCGTTTTTATACCAGAAATCCGTAGCGCGGAGCTTGATTTTTTCATCGATGATGACCTTATCGAATATTTCTTGCTGAAAACCATCGATGCTGAATAGGCGCTCACCTCTAACGGTTTCGCTTTTACCATCTTTTCTACGAGCTGTGATGAAAAGGCTTTGAAAAATCCTGATGATCTCACTCGCTGTTTTCTTCAATTCGTGGTCATAGGATCCGTTAGCCTTTTTTTTGTGCCCCAAGCGGGCTAAATGGTCATTTACGCTCCAAATGAAGTGCCCGTTCCTAAAATTCTCCTCCAAACCGATCAATAGACCTAAGAGGTGCCGCAACCCCTCGGCTCCGAATGTACGTTTGATGTAGAGAGCTAAGCTCACTTCTCTGAAGCGAACGTCAGACTTAAACAAGGAGATATCGATTTGAGCAGAAGCTTCCACTTTAGGATTGTCACTGATGACAGCAATGTGTTTCGAACTGGTTTCTTCTTTTCCGGTATCATAGCTCGTTGTTTTTTCGATTTTTATGATTGACGAAAAGAATTCTTCAGCTTCTTTCTGCTCCGTCTCATTCCATTCTGAATACGGCTTGGTCAATAGACGTCTTGGGATCATGTCTGGCTTTCCCGCAAACATTGCTAGCAAAGTGAACATTAGGGGATGAGAAGGAAGGGCAAAAGTATCTTTGTTTGAGGATTGTTCTACGATTTTTTGAATCGCTTCTTCGATCAATACGCGTTGGGCTGTAGGAGCCATTCCACCGAGTATGTTTTTTAAGGAGGCTAGTTGATTAGGAGAAAAATTTTGGATAGAAGAAGCAACAGATTCCCATGTACTTTCGGCTCCCCCAACTTCACCCAGAGACACTCCAAGCAATTGCAGGTCTTCTATCGTGTTGATATTGATGGTTTTTCCCGTTCTATTATCTACGACATGTAGCTTCTTTTTCACTACGGATAGTTGATAATCGGGCTCAATGCTAGCTTCTACTGGCAGTGCTTTTTTCTTCTCTTCCTTAGCAGGTTTCTTTTTATCTTTTTTTGTTTTTTCCATGGAGATCAGCTCTTTTCTTTTAAAGTGGATAAAGGTCTATCGAAGGTTAGGGAGACAGTATGATTGGAAAGGCCGTTTCGATTTTTAAGTACTACAAGGTCAAAATCGACCATTCTGCTTAAAGGCACTCCCTTGGTATCTGCTGCTTCTTTAGCCTCGTTCCAGATGCCTAGAATAACTTTTGAGTCGTTTTCGATGTCACCGGCTTCCCGTATGTTATCCATTCGTAACACTTCTGCTTTAGTGTTACCTCTCCCGAGCTGGGCTCCTAGAATGATAGGAATAGAATAAAATTTGGCTGCTTCCAGAATGGTTTCTGAAATTTTTTGCAGCTCTAATTGTCTAGAGGATGCTTTACCTCGAAATTTTACTTTTTGCATGTAATCAATGAAAACAGCGCCTAATTTTCCTCTTTCCTTGAGACGCCCGATTTCTCTGCTTAAATCATCTACGAAAAATGGATGGTCACATACAACCAACCGATGATTTTCCGTCCATGACTGTAAAAGAGCCATTGCTTCATTGATCTTAGATAATTTATCCAGCCCCCCTCTTACATAACCTTCTAAATTAGAGAGGTTGCTGGTTTCATTAACACATTCTCCGGCCAGAATATTGAGAATTTTTAAAAGTATTTGGTTTTTTGGTTCCTCATAGGAAAAGAAATAAAACTCTCTATCAGGATAAAGTTTGACCATGTTCACAATGAAATTTAGAAGAGTGGTCGTTTTGCCGTGGGAAGGTCTTCCTGCAACGATTGTGATGGCGCCTTGAGGCATTAAGACTGTTTTATCGAGAGATTTATAGCCTGTTTTTAACCCTTCGGGGATTTTGGATAAATCTTCCCTTAAGTTGTCTATGGTATAAGGTTTGACGTAGGCGTCGTCGTTTTTCCCTTCTTTATTCAACTGAGAAAGAAGCTGCGTTGCTTTGAGAAAGTCCCCTTGAGAGAGCAACTTTTGAGCTTCTTCAACCGATTGCTTCTGTTTTTCGACCGCATCCTGAACTTTCTGCTCTTTTAGAGCTTTTGCTAGAATGCCTTCGCTCTCTGCGGGGTTCAATCGGAAGGTATTCTCGATTTCTTGCTTGAAAAGGCTTCTTTCAAACTCATCATGGATCTGAGAGTAAGCTTTAGAAACGCCACCAAGGGCCGTAAAACGGCCTATGTCTGTTCCAAGGTCATGTTTGTAGGCAAAGTACGAAGGAAGCCATCTAACGCGAGCCAATGCCCTTTCTTCAACGAGCTTTTTAAAGGCTTCTGGACCATTTGCTTTAACGTACTCATCTGGATCTTTGAATGGTGATAGGAGATGAGGTGGCAGAATAAATGCTTTGATCCCATTTTTTTCAAGAAGATCCGCTGCCTTCTTTGCCTTCTCAATTGAGCCTATTTCCCCTTTGCTATCCTTAGCGTCATTATCAAAAACGATGACGACGCTCTCGATTTCATAAACTTTTAGGCTTTCGATGTGTTTAACAGAGAGGTCACCTTGTCCGGTAGCTATAATGTTTTTGATGCCTACGCTGGGAAGATAGGCGGCGTCGGGAAGCCCTTCTACCAAGATGAGATGTTTTTCGCGTTTACATCTGCAAATATTGAAGGGGTCGTCTTTCTTTAGACCGGCTGTGTAGCTCCATCGATGTATTTTCCCTTCGGAGTCCGCGACACCCTCTTTGATTGCAGCTCTTTTTGCAAACCCAAGAATTTTACCAAACCGATCTCTGTAAGGAAGGGCAACCCTAAATAAATCGCCACCATTTCCATTGAGCTTGATCGAATCCGCTTCTTCTTGCCTTTCCTTGGGGAGTTTGGACTTCAAATGCTTTCTTATTTCAGCATCCTTAGGCCAATATACCCATTCTGTAGCTTGGAGTTTGGTTGGATCATATCCTCTGACTTTTACGAGATAATCTAAGGCATCTTTCCCCTTCTCGGTAAAGAGGAGCTCTTTTCCATACTGAAAGACCATTTCGTAGAGATGAGATAAAGTATAGCTTTGCTTAGGTGCTGTAGCTGAAAAATTGCTTTTTTTAAGCTCTTCGAGTAAGTCGGATCGAAAAGTTTCAGCAAGATATTGGCAGGATTCAACGAAATTTAGCCCTTTTTCCCTCTGTACGAGCTCAATGGCATCAAACGATTCGTTACAGCTGAAACAGTGCAGATGGCTCCAATCGGGGCCTAATTTACAGCATTGACCGCTTTTGGATTCATGCCCTGCAACGCATTTCCCTACTAAATAGCCCCCAACATGCTTTAGTCCTAATTTATGGCGAAGATCGAGGTGATCGATGACGTCTTCTATTCGGATGAATGCTTTTAGTTTTTCTTTAGCCAAATTGTCGATCATATCGAATCCTCTTGAGTACCGTATTTTTTATCGTGGGCTACCTAACTGGGGGTTCTTCCATGCTGATGAGCAATTGAATCGCTTCACAGATCATTTCCGATTTTTCAGTAGCTCTCCCCTGCAGTATTCGATTTGCATAGAGATCATGAAATGCTTTATGGATGTCCTCTCTTATATTGAACGTCATCTTGTAGGTTTGGATTTTTTGATTTTTCGATTGTTTTGTTGAGAAGATGGATGGTTGTCTGGATGGCTGAATTTCTGGTCTAATATCTTCCTGGGCCTCCATCCTTCCAGCAGGGTGGATTGCTGTATGGCCAACTGGATGGGGTAATGGTATTGCAGCTTGCTGGAAAGAAGGTGAGACGGGTGGCTGGACTTCTGGGAGAGTGGCCGTCTGGCTGACAGGGTGCATGGGTTGCTGGCTGTCCAGCTGGGTGGTTTGTTTGACTTCTGGCTTGCCATCTTTCTGTACGTCTGGCTTGCCAACCGACTTAGAATCAAACATTTCATCTAAGTGCATTTTAGATTTTTCTTTAATATTTTTGATTCCTGACATTATTTCAATCTCCTCATAACTTCATTAACAAGACTTAGATAGGCTTCAGCCCCGCTGCATTTAGGATCGTGATCAAAGACCGCTTTGCTCGATTCTTGAGCTTCACTGAGTTTTACGTTTTCTGGAATGCGGGTTTCAAAAACCTTATTGCCAAAGAGCTCGTTAATCGTTTCTAGGACTCTTTTTGAAAGATTGCTTCGGGTTTTGAAGAAGGTAAAAAGAACGCCCATGATTTCGGCGCGGTGATCAACAAGACTGCCAGCTTTAGCATTGGTTCGATTAATTGACTCTAAGAATGATTGAATTCCAGCTAGGCTAAAATAGTCGAGTTGGACTGGCAAGATGATGTGTTCGGCTGTTAGAAAAGCATTCGCTAAAAGAGTGTTAAAAGTAGGGGAAGTGTCGATGATGATGTAATCGTAATCAGCTTTTTTCAGTTTTGTTCTTAATACAAATTCTTTTGCCTGAGTTTGCGCTAATTTATACTCAGCCACAGAGAGAGAATTGTCAGATGGTATTACATCTAGATTCTTGATGTATGAAGATTGGATAACATCTTTTAACTCACAGTCATCATGACATAGGAGTTCTGCGATTGTTTGGCGATTTTCGGTCTTGATTCCAAGACCTATACTAGAGTGGCCTTGTGGATCTAAGTCAACAAGAAGAACCTTTTTTCCAGCATGAGCAAGTCCTGCGCTCAGATTGATAGAGGTTGTGGATTTCCCAACGCCCCCTTTTTGATTCGAAATTGCTATCTTGTGCATCGGTTGAGTCCTTGCATTCCATGAGTCCTTTGATATTCCCCAACTTTAAAAGAGCATCATATTTAAGTAAACAGTGAATTGATGATTTACTGGAATTAGGGGTGTTGCTAAGATGAAAACACTTTAGCAAAACCGTTAGTCGAGGAAGGTAATGGCGAAAAAAAACGATAAGGAAGATTCCAGTAAATCGAAAAGAGCACGCATTACATTAGAATGTTCTCAGGAAATTAGAAAATCCATACGGATTAGCGCAGCGCAAGAAGATAAAAGTATGAATGATTTCATTTTATCGATTGTTCTGGAGAAAATGCAAAAAGAGAAAGAAGTTGTCGGCTCAGCCAAGTCATAAAAATTCCGGACTATGATTGCAGCGGCTCCTTATTTGTCTGCCGTTTCAAAAATCAAAAACACTTATTGGAAGAATGGATGGCCAGTCATCCATTTTGTAAGAGGGGAAACAAACCAACCGTCTGGCCATCCAATTGGTTATCCAGAAAGCCAGTTGGGTGGAAATCCATATAACCAACCATCTTAATTTAAAGGTGATAGAAAAACAACGAAGTCATTTAGAGCCGCCATGTTCTTTTGTTGCGAGGCTTCCATTCCTGCCTTTGTGCCTGCTGCTCCCTCATCTGTTCTTGTTGCACAAGCAATTTGTCGAGGGCGTTAACAAACTCATGAGGCGGATCAGGGAGCAACCGTGGCTGTTTTGAGAGTGTTGTTATGAAAATCTGACGCGAAATTGCAATCACTACAGCACCTCTTTTAGCTCGTCCCGGTAACAAACACCATAGGGTATCTCACATCCCATCTTGCGGATCTGTCGGTGGATTACCTTGGAAATCGAAAACAACTTCCACTGAGCTCTCAACCCATGCAGCGGGGAAACATTCTTCAGGGAAATGGACCAAGAAGAATCCTGGTTTGTATATAGGGCTGAAATTTTTTCTTGCTTCAAGAAAGCGGGGGTAATCTTTCTTTAGGCGCGTACCGTCGACAACCCATACCATATTTTGATAAAAAGTCTCACGTATGATTCGTTCTTGAGGATCTAGATGCGAATGCTGGAATTCAATCACATAATTTTGATCAGTCTTTACATCAGTAATATGTTTTTCATCATTTGCAGCGGTATGAATGATCTCTTGCCACTCTTTAGGAAATCGCCCTTTCCATGCGCGGTGCCATTCGGTTTCATTTTCCCACCAAGGATCACACATCCGTTTTCCACTGTGGGCCCAATGCCAAATTTTCAATTCTCCACACTTTGGTATAGTCGGACTACCACAGCATTTGCATTTTCCTGAAAGACCCGGCCGAGCTTCTTGAGGGGAGTCGTTTACTAATGCATATTTCATACCTACCGTGCTTCCTTTTTACAGCCCTTTAGCAGAAAGAAATTATACAACCCAATTTTAAAATAGAGAACAAGAAATCTCTGATTTTTGAGGAGACCGAAAATTAAGCCATTGGGAGATCTTAGATTTCATAATATGTCATATAAACCCATTGCGTAGCCGTAGCTGCGTCTGTATTAATCACAATTGAGTCTCCTGCGTTCATGGAGGCAGGAACGGAAGGGACGACGACCCCTGAACTGTTTGCCACAGCGGTGTTTTGAAAGTATTGATTGCCAGTTCCGCTAGAGCCACCATTTGGAACATGATAGACTTTAATGCTTCTGCTGGCTCCAGAGAAATTTTTATAAATCCCTCCAGATCCATTTACATAGACTTGTCCAAGAGTATCTAACGTAATAGCTGTTTTTCCTGGACTGACAGTGAAAATGGTATTATCTCCTGCAGATAAACTCAAGAGTCTTGCTGTATAGATTGGTGTGGAAATATCCATTTCCATGACTCTAGCCCAAAGATTGCCTCCAGCATTAGAGTTCACTGTGAAGGACAAGCCCTCACCTGCATTTATTACAATCCCAAATGAATTAGTGGAGATATTTCCCCAGAGAGTATTCGGAGGGGTAAAATTGTAATAATTTCCTGAGACTTTTAATTGCAGTCCTCCTGTCATAATCGGAGAGCTAATACCCATCACTTGGGTGATGAAAGCTTTTTTTCCTGCAGGACATGTATAAATGTCGACGGTTCCAGAGGTACTTCCAGAGAATGCATTAACGAACTTAGCCCCTCTCACTAGAGGGCCAAAACCACTTATGAAACCGGTATTGTTTATGACATTATTTCCCATTTTATAGCTCCATTACGTTGACCCAAGCGGTTTGAGTTCCCGTTCCTACGTTTGTATTGACTACGATGGAATCACCCGCGCTTAATATTAAGCCGCCAATGAGTCGAGCTGAGGCTGATCCTGTAGTAACAGTTTCTGTTCCCATTTGATTTGTAGAGCCAGGTGATCCTCCGCTAGGAACGGCGTACCAAATCAAAGAAGCGCTATTCCCTGAATTATTGAAATAGAAGACCTTTTTCAAGGTAAAGTTCGTTTTAAACCATTGGTCTAGAGTGATCGCTTTTTTACCTGAAGGACACGTATAAACAGTGTTATTTCCAGTGGACAAGCTCACAACCTTGCTGCTCTTGATAGGGGCTGTGTTATCGAATTCAACAATATTGGCCCAAAGATTCATCCCAGCTTGAGTTGTATTGGCGCCGATTCTTTCTCCAGCCTCCAAAATTATAGCTTGGTTAGTTACTAAAACCTGGGTTTGCGCTGTTGTGGCAGCGTTGCCCGCTCCTCCTATGCGATAATAAGTGCCGCTCGAATAAAGAACTGGAAAAATGGTTGTGGTTGTTCCAGCCGTGTTGTAGCCAATAATATAACTTACGCAGGCTCTTCTTCCTGCTGGGCAAGTGTACATATCCACGTTGCCTGATCCTGCATTAGAGACGAAAGCGGATGGAAATTTTATGCCCGGCAAATATACCCCTTCAGGGTGATAAATCAGATTGTTTACATCATTTTGATTAGGCATTTAAATCTCCTGTACTGTTACCCACGCAAATTGGGTTGCTGTGGCTGCATCGGTATTGATTACAATCGAGTCTCCTGCGTTCATGCAATTACTGACCGCTGAATTTGTCATAAAGGAACCATTTGCAACGGCTTGAGGGATTGTGGGCAAAAATTGGTTGCTTGATCCTGGAGATCCTCCACTAGGCACATGATAAGCGGAAATGTTTCTGCTCGCTCCGCTATTGTTCCAATAATTAACTGACTTAACCGTACTGGCTGATAAAGGACTGAGATTATCGCTCACAAAAATAGCCGTTTTCCCTGCAGGGCAGGTATAGAGCGTGTTATTTCCACTAGCCAATGAAAGAAGCTTTACTGTTTTGAATGGAATGTCCGAGTCAAACTCCATAATGGAAATCCACACGTTGATCGAAGAGGTGCTTTGATTGGTCGAGATTGATTCGCCAGCTTCCAAGATGATGAGATTGACGATTCCGCCTGCACCGACTCCGATGGATGTGGCTGTTTGAGTAGCATGCAGGTTGTAATAATTTCCTCCAGATTTAAGCATGGGGGTTATGTTTGCATTCCCTGAAGGAGAGCAATAGCTTATTCCCATGATAGCTGCTCTCTTTCCTGCAGGACATGTATACCAGTCTACAGTGCCGCTAGCTGCTGGGGTTCCATTTGCAGGAATGTAAGCCAATCCTGAAAGTTTGTTGGTGTACCCAGTAGACATTGCATATCGGTTGATGAAATCTTGCACAGGCATAATTTTTTATCCTCCAGGAGATTTTAGATTTCGTAATATGTCGTATAAGCCCATTGCGTAGCTGTAGCTGCGTCTGTGTTAATCACTATTGAATCGCCTGCATTCATAGAGATAGGATTGGATACGTTAGCATTGGCATTGTTCGCAACTGCGGTATTTTGCAAATATTGGTTTCCAGTCCCTGGGGATCCGCCATTCGGAACGTGATAGACTTTGATGTTTCTACTTGCTCCCGAAATATTTTTATAGAGACCACCCGAAGCATTTACGTACACTCCTCCACTGCTATCGATAACGATTGCTGTTTTTCCTGAGTTCACAGTCAAAAATGTGTTATTTCCAGCAGATAAGCTCAGTAATCGAGCCGTGTAAAGAGGGGTTGAAATATCCATTTCCATAACTCTTATCCAGAGATTCCCACCTGGATTAGAGTTCACAATGACGGAAAAACTTTCTCCTGCATTTATCACCTGGCCAATGAAAAGGCGAGCTGAAGTTCCTAAAAGTGTGTTCAATGGAGTAATAGGATAATAGGTACCACTCACTTTTATATTGAGACCTCCCGTCATACCAGGAGAAGCTCCGACACCGTATATCCAAGTAAGAAAAGCTTTTTTCCCAGCGGGACATGTGTAGATGTCGACTGTTCCGGAAGTGCTACCGGAAAAGCCATTGACAAACTTAGCCCCTCTAATCAAAGGGCCATAGCCCGTGATAAAACCGACGTTATTTATTACATTATTACCCATTCTATAGCTCCACTACATTGACCCATGCGGTCTGAGTTGCGCTGGCTACGTTTGTGTTGCACACTATGGAATCTCCTGCATTAAGCATTACTCCACCACCAAGTCTAGAGGAAACGGTGGCACTATTTACCGTTTCAGTTGCCAGCTGATTTATTGATCCAGGAGAGCCACCATTAGGCACCGCATACCAAACGATATTTGCGCTGCTTCCTGAATTGTTGAAATAGAAGACCTTTTTCAAGGTAAAATTTATCGTTATCCAAGGATCTAGAAGAATGGCCTTTTTCCCAGAAGGACACGTGTAAATGGTGTTATTTCCATTGGACAAGCTCACAACCTTGCTGCTCTTGATAGGGGCTGTGTGATCGAATTCAACGATGTTTGCCCATAGATTCATACCGGCTTGTGTGGTGTTAACCCCTATCCTCTCTCCGGCTTCTAGAATTATCGATACGGAAGTCGGGGCGTTTAGGTTCATTACTTGACCTTGGGAAAGAGTGGCGGCGTTTCCGGCTCCTCCTATGCGATAATAGGTGCCGCTTACGTAAAGAACAGGGTACATCTGGGTTGTCGTTCCAGCGTTGTTATAACCCGTGATGTAGGTCACACAAGCTCTTTTTCCCGTTGGACAAGTGTACATGTCTACGTTTCCAGATCCTGCATTCGAAACAAAGGCAGCGGGGAATTTTACACCTGGAAGATAGACGCCTTGAGGTTCGTAGATGAGATTATTTACATCGTTTTGACTTGGCATTTAAAGCTCCATCACGTTTACCCACGCAAATTGAGTAGCGGTTGCTGCGTCTGTATTTATCACAATCGTATCCCCCGAATTCATGCAATTGCTCGCGTATTGACCTGTCAAAAACGATCCATTTGTGACAGATTGAGGGGTTGTTGGTAAAAGCATGTTGCTCGTCCCAGGAGAGCCTCCGTTTGGAACGTGGTATAGAGAAATGCTTCGACTTCCTCCGCTGTTGTTCCAATAATTGGTTACCATTGTAAGTGAAGATTGCGTTGCGATGGGGCTTACGCTGCTAAACATGAAAATGGCAGATTTCCCTGCAGGACAAGTATAAAGAGTGTTGTTTCCGCTCGACAAAGAAAGAAGCTTCGCTGTCTTGAAGGGGATATCCGAATCAAACTCCATAATGGAGATCCACACGTTGATCGAGGACGTGCTTTGATTGGTCGAGATCGATTCACCAGCTTCCAAGATGATGAGATTGACAATTCCTCCTGCCGCGACGCCGATTGCAGAAGCTGTTTGAGTGGCATTCAGGTTGTAATAATTTCCTCCAGACTTGAGCATTGGAATGACGCTGGCAGAACCAGAAGGAGAGCAATAATTGATCTGTAAGACAGCCGCTCTTTTCCCTGCTGGGCATGTGTACCAATCGACAGTCCCGCTAGCTGCTGGACTCCCTTGGATAGGAACAAAAGAAAGACCAGAGAGCTTATTCGTGTAGCCCGCGCATATTGCGTATCGATTGATAAAATCTTGCACAGGCATATTAAACCACCGTTAAGTTGCCGATTCCTGAAAGGACCAGCCAGTCCGTGTTGGCTGTAATACAAAGCAGACGAACTGCATCGTACCTTATTGTGGAGGCAAGGCTTCCTCCAGTTCCAGTCGTTGAGTCAACGCCATCCATGTGGATGACTTGGCCTGAATTTTGTGCTACCTTCCATCCGCCTGCTCCCTTTCCAGCTATTTCGACCATATCGCCGACTGAAGAACTCGAAGGAAGGGTGACAGTGATAAGGCTTGCGTTGTTCGTTATGTAGCCGTTATTCACCGCTGCCGATTGAGATGTTCCAGAAACTGTATTCCACGTGATGCCGCCGCCCCCGCCTCCACCTGCAGCCCATTTTGTTCCAGTCGGTTGGGTGCTGTCTAAAGTTAGGACTAGCCCATCTGTTGAAGCAGGGAGAACAGCGGGCCTTGCGCCGCCTCCTTGGCCGCAGAGAAGATCTCCTTTATTGGAGAGGCTTGGTGTATTGATAGAAGTGTTTGTTGCCATAATTTTAATCCAATAAATATCCGTGGGTGTAAGAAATGCCAGCCGCTTGTAGCGAAACAACTTTTAAAGCACCTCCTGCCACTTGAATGGTAAAAAATGCAGTGTCGCCAGGATTCAATCGCACGGGCGGCGTAGTACCGGCTATTTGAAGCGTTTGAGAGGCGGAAGATGGAATATTCGCTCCCATTTCGACTAAGCGGAATTCCCGAGGCGTTGTCATGCATTTTAAGCAGTAGACGCTCATTCCGGGAATCAACCCTTGTGTGTTAATCGATGCTCCAAAAATATAATTTCCAAGCACAGGAGCTGTAAAAACACCGGTTAGAGGGTCATAACTAGAGCTTTGATCTATGATAACGCCGTCGCAGGGAATTTGAAAAACTGTCCCATCGCCGGTGACATTTCCCAAATTTGCATTCAGCTGAGCAAAAAAAGTGCACTGCAATGGGCGTGTAACCTGATTGTTCTTAACAATAATCGGTGTATTTACAGCGTTATTTTGAATCATTTCTCAAAGCCCATTGCAGTGAATCTATTCTTGTTTTCTAAACGACCGTTAAGTTGCCGACCGAGCTAATCACTCTCCATGTGGTATTGGCAACCACGCAGACGCACTCTAAAGCATCTCCTGGATCGGTTGAGGCTAAGCTTCCTCCGACGCCAGCAGTTGTAGCTGCGCTTCCAAATTTCACTGTTTGCGAGGCATTCTGAGCTAATAGCCATCCGCCAGCTCCATTTCCCGCAATTCTGAAAGTGGTGCCTTGAGCTGCTGTGGTTGGAAGAGTCAGCGTGACTAAAGCAGCGTTATCGGCGATATAGCCGGTATTAATCGCGATTGTTTGAGTGGTTCCTGTGACATCTACCCATGTGCTTACGCCGCCACTGCCTCCGCTTGAAGCCGCCCATTTAACGCCGGATGTTTGAGTGGAGTCCGCGGTCAAGACAAAAGTGTCTGTTCCGACTGTTAAAGGAGTAAAAGTGCCTGCGCCGGTACCGACTAAGATCACGCCTTTAGCGGTATAGTCTGCGAAGCCGATCAGAGTATCGGCCGCTCTATTGGGGAATGTATAAACCCCCGCTCCGGCAAATTGATTGGTAAGGGTGTAATCCCCGCTTCCATTGTGGGTGACGGTTCTTTTGGTAGCACCGCCTCCAATGCTGAATCCAACCGATAGATTGGAAATATCTAGGTTGACTGATGAATTGTGAGCCATATTCTTGCCTCTTTCTTTGTTGTTAAACGATGTTTACGCCCTGCAGGGCCTTTTGCTGCTCGCCAGATATCGATCTTTCGAGTGGCAAAAGTTGAATGACCTGCTTCTGTTGAGCAGACCTCCGATGGATGTGCCGTCATTTTTGCGTTGGGGAATTTGGGTAAGAGGGGAATGATTTGCGTTGGGTTTATGACGACGAACGATCCAGAAGCAGGAGAAACATTTTCTCGTAGTGAAGACGAGGCATGCTTTTTATCCGTAAACTCGCAAGAAAGAGCGTCAAGAAAAATTGGATGACTCATTGGCCGAGCGCCTTCCTGTTTGATTTTTTAGCGATTTGCTTAGGAGCTTTTTGGAGAACGTACTCCTTGCTTTGCTGCAACAATTGGGCTAGCAGCCCCTCCAATGCTTCAAGGCGGTTTCTCATTTGCTCAATGGCCTGTTGCAGTGCAAACATGCGGTTTACTTCAACCTGTTGTTGAATCAACATCCTCTTTGGAGCACAGTCGCTGATGACTTTCGGCTGTCCAGTCCCTCCTTCTTGCCACCACGATTCCATGAAATTGGGGCATTCTCTTTCAGTAGCGCATAGCTTGCTCTTGACAAAGGGGCAGTTTTCTTTGCATGAAGTACAGTCCATTGAGTTCTCCTTTAGTTAATTTTTAGGGTTGTTTTTGGCATAAAATACCTGTTGCAGCTGAGGGCCTCCACGAAGCTCCGTGATTATGCGGGGCATTTCCTCCCATAGAGGAGGTCGTGACGGATCCTCCATGGTCGGATCTCCATGGTTTAGTGTCGGCAGAACCTCTTTCGTTTTTGCCGATTAAAAATGGTGAAATGGTGTGGGTATGGGCAGGCATTTGGTCGATTGTTAAAGTATGATCTGCTGTCTGCCATGTTCCTTGGGGAAGAGAGCCTCCGACGGTATAGGTGGATCCTCCTTTGACTCCCAGCAAGCAATCGCCTACAGGAATTACAACCCATCCGCTAGGAGCTACATCCTGATAGAACCAAAGCTGGGTGCCTGCGACAAAGCTGACCTGGTCGAATCGGATCTGATAATTCGTCGAACCTCTTCCTATGACCAACAAGTCGTTATTGATGGCCGTGCTCGGAAGCGGATCGAATAGGGAAATGTCGAAATTCCTCATTTGAGCAATGGTGGCTTTTTTATCAGTAAATCCTTGATGGACAATAGTTAGATCATTGGCAGGATCTATTGCGCCTACAGGATCAAGATCGCTTATTAGTACAGGTGTGCTCATAGTTTCTCCTTAAGACGGAATAATTTTTGATTGTCCCCAAGCGATGATGGTTGCTGGATCTGCTGCCCCCGTGATTGGGACAGAGGTGCCGGAAATCACGCCAACAGCCAAAGTGGCGCTTGCTATCGTTGTTAAGGTTACGGTTCCACCGACATTGGCTCCGATTGCATAGAGATAATGGGGCGGGCTTGCTGTATCGACAGCGAATAAGACGCAAAGAGAGCCGCTGATCGGAAAAATATTGACGCCGGATCCATCTGTGACGATTGCCTGCTCTTCCTGCTGCTTGAACCAATTCAGCCATCTCCAGGTATAGCGTGCGAGCCAGTTGAACCAATTTCGCGGCGGATATTCAAGACGGGACCATCCTTCTAGTTTTTTTTCAGGAGGCGGTTCGAGGACGTTGTTTTGACCTGATATTGGATCTACAACATCATTTTCGGCCCATTCGGGAAGGATTGTCGGTTTCGATACCATGGTGTCTCCTTAAGGTGGCGGCGGCGTTGAGCCGTCGAACATGATTACTTCTGCTAATTGACCTGCCCCGGTCGTATCAATGGGTGTTCCGAATTCAGCAAAGCAGCCTCCAAATGCTGGATTGGCAACATTCCCGGCATTAACTGCTAAAAGATCGGTCGTTTGCACTTGAAGATTTCTGAGGTCGAATGGATCGGATTCAAATGGAGAAACATCGAGCAGTTCAATAATCGGGTCTCCGCTGAAAATAAATGGAAGTGGGACCCCATAGGTTGCTGTAATGGGAGTGTACTGAACTGCCGCCGGACTCACCGATTGAATAGCGGAAACCAGCTGCTCGGGAGGAACGGAGAAAGTGATCCCGTCTGTGTCCATTTGAAAAGCTGCTGGGTAATATTCGTGGTACCGTACCTTGGTTGCTTTGGTCAGAAATTTAAGAACGGCGATTACTTCCTCAGGCGTTCCATTGGATTTGTTGATGAAGATCTGAAATTTCAGCTTTTCCCTATAATCTTCATCGCCTTCATCCGGCAGCCTGGCGAGTCCTAATATCTGCCCTAGGCCGTCGAGTTGAACGCCGACAGCTGTCTCAATAGCCCGATCGAATTTTAAGGTCTGGTTAACATCATCTATCTCTTGAAATTGAGTGACAAAAGCCTGAATCAATCGTTGGAATCGGCTATATTCTCCATCCAGTAAGCTTTGCTGAAATTGTCCGGCAAGCAGAGCGATTGCTCTCTGAACATGATTCGGTATTAAGACCATCCGGCTGCCTCCTGATTTGTCATACCGTCACCGTGATGCGAGATAGATCAAATACGGCTATTTCATTCTCTTGGATTGGAATATCTGCTGTTCCATAGAGAGGGCTGTCGCCGGGGCCGTTGGTAGCTGCAATCTGCATTGCACCGCTTGCAATCCCTGGGACATTGAAGATTTGAGCTAGAACTCGTTGTAAAAGAACATCGACTCCAATCCCTAAATTATTTCCGTAGGTATTGATGGCTTCTGCTACCAAGTCCTGCCCATTCGGGGGAAATGTCTCTTCGGAATAGAGGGTTAGTGCAACCGTAACCCAAATGTAGATGGGGGTGGGGCGGCTGAAGTTGATGACTTGCTGCTCGCCTTGTGAGTCGGTGATGGTAAAGGACGTATTACCGAAGGTTTGGATGCCCGCCGGTTTGGTAAGCCAGATTTTATTTGCAACGTCAGCATCGGAACCTCCTTCTACGACTGCTTCGAAACTTTTAGCGAGGCGCCCGCCTTTGAACACTGCTTGCGCTTGGCTCGCACCGCCTGTGACTGAAAATGTTGTGATAGCAACCTCGACGGCTTCTTTCATGGATACGGTGATGGTGCGATTTGCTGTTCCGCCTACAACAGCAGAGGCAATTTGAGGCTGGTTGGCGATGACAACTGCTATCGCGTTCATAGTGTCCAGATGCGAAGTCGCGAAAGTGACAATGGGAAGCGTCTGAATTGTATTGAAAACGATCGTGATTGTATTTCCTGTGACCAAGTCCTGATTCAAGACGATATCGATTGGCTCTTGAGTCATGGTTCTATTTTCGAAAATGAAAGCCGAAGTGACGCCTGTGACTTGCTGCAGCAGCCGGGCTCTAATGGACTCGACAGTGCCAGCCCCTAACAGACGGATGGAATTATTTCTTCTGATGCGGAGTTCGGCATCAGTTTCGATGAAGCGTCCGGTGACTCCGGCTTTTGGATTGTTGATCGAATTCCAACCGGAAATAGGGGTAAGAATTTCCACTAATGTATTGATAGGAGCTGCAATGGGGGCAAAGTCTTGAGATAAAAAAGTGATAGGAGAAGATTGAGAAGAGACGCTTAAATTCGTCCCTACGCTAATGGAAAAAGGCACGTCTGGATCATCAGCTACAATTGACAAGCTTCCTATCAGATCCGTTGCTAAGACAGTTGAGATTGCAGAATTGATGATGCTCGTTAAGTTTTGGGATATTGCATTGACTGTGGGTGTATTAAAAGTTATGGCATAAGTCGGCTGCGATGCCCCTCCTGTGATGACGATCGAATTGACAATCACATTTTTGCCGAGAACTGGGACGATGCTGATGATGTTCGGGTTGGTTGGCGTAGCAGATAAGACATCAGGATTGGCTGCCATCGCAGCGGCTAAATCTGCAAGAGTTTGGTTATTGCTTGTATTGAAAGGAACGGCGGGCAATGTTGTCCCGTTGAGGGTAGCGACAATGGAGTTGCCGGAGACGAAGCTTCCTGTAAAGGTGATGATGGGAAGAGAGTAAGTGAGTGCCTGGTTATTGATAATGACGGTGTAAGATTGAGCTGCAGCCAAACCGACTTGCACGTTAGCCGAGGCGGCTCTCGATCGTGTGATAAACGTATCTGTTTGGCAAAAGAAAACAGCGCCTGTATCCGGGATTCTCGCCAGCGCTCCTTGGTTGATGAGGGTGCCTTCTAATCCGGCGCATACGGCAGTGACGTTTGTTTGCTGGGCCGCCAGCCTTGTGATGGCGTTTAGTTGAACGACGTTGTCGAGGCTGATGCCTTCAGCAGAATTCGGGTATTGGCTGAAATAGACATCCTGCATGTTTTCCCATATGTCGGCTTCGACTTTTGAGAGCACGCCAATCAGCTGACCGAAAATGGACTGGGGATCAAGGTTAATTTCGCCAAAGGCGGCTAGCAGGAGATTTTGATTCTCTGCGTGAATGTCGGGGAGGCGTTTGATTTTAAATCCTTGAGGGGTAAGCCCGAATTGAGAAGTCATGCCACGAGCTCCTCTGTTAGAGTGATCTCGCCCTGAGTAGTGATTACGGAGAAAACAACTGAATAGACCCGGCGCTGAGCATCGAAATTGCTCGCAAAGCTGAGGATTTGATTAACTCCAGGAGTGTCGAGAATTTCTTCTTTAAGAACGCTTTCAATGCGAATTTGGTTGGGGGCTTTGATAAAGAAATCGTCGTAATACGGAACCCCGGCTGTGGTATCTAAAAACCATTCTCCCAGGATAAAGCGAAGCCTGATCGCTAAGTTTTGAGCGATTTGATCGCGGCCCTCCACTAGTTGAAGGTCAAAATTTTCTAAGAGCAGGTCGCCGGTTGTCGGATCCAGCGCGATATCTTTCATGAAACCCCGTTAACTCAAAAACGTTTCCTAACGCGTTTATTGCTGGGTATTTGAGTTAATCGAGACTATTGAGAATGCTTGAGGCTCTTAAGGAATCGATCCCTTAATAGAGTCTAAAGCGAATTTTAAAGTTGCGTATGTGGGTCCTACTCCTTGGAAAATCGGACTTCCTGGAGCTGTTGTCACAGAAGTTGCCAATATTCCGAGTATACTGCTGACGATATCAAGCACTTCTGCCGAAGCATTTCCTATCGCCACTTTTGAAGCTGTTTGGATTTGAATATCTCCGCTAGCTTTAATTCTTATATTAGAGTTTTTATACGTTAAAAGCACGTCTTCATTGTTTTCGGATAAAGAATCTTCTGAGAATGGCATCAATCCCATGATTGCCACGGCATCCGAAAGATCGAATTTCCTAGGATCGTTTGGGGCGACTATGCCCCCTACCGATTTCCAAAGATCCGTGCTTCTTTCAATAAACAAAAGCAAGCAATTGTCGCCTGGCATAACAGGGAAAGTCAGGCTGGCTCCGCCCGCTTTTGGGAAAATTACAGGGACGTTATTAAGAATTGGCATTTCTTGAGTAGTGCCGTCTAAATAACTCTTCTTTAAACAGGGCTGGATTGAAGCCTTTTGAGTCGAGTAGTCATAAGAGATGATTTGGCCGGGTAACGCCGTATGAACGTCATACAATTGAAATTGGATAGCCTGCCTCATTGCGTCGGTCATTGTGGTCATATTAAGATGATCTCCATGGTTGAACGCCAATTCGGACCGAAAGTATCTCCCTCATGCTTGATTGAAAAGACCGAATAGGGGCCGTTGAGTCCGATTCTTTGAGATTTTACGTTGAGTAAGTCGCCGGGGAGAATGTCGGGGCGTAGTGTTGTCGTGACGATATAGCCTGTCTTAGGGCCGTCCAAGTACAGGCTGGCTCTTTTATCTGTAAACCTTTGAGGAATGCCGATCATGCCGGTATCGGCATTGATTTCTACGGCCGGTTTGGAAGTTGTGCCGAATTGAGGAATGATTTGCAGCTTCCCATTTTGAACGCTCCATTTCAATCCGAGCCTTGAGACTGTTTTATCGATCGCATTTTTACCCATTCCTATGAATTCAAAACCCTGCTCATAAACAATGTTATCAGTAGGAGAAAACTCAGAAATAGTAAGGCCCATTTGCTGCGCGATTGTCTCGACAACCTGGCGCACTGCGACCTTTTCCTTGAAGCTAACGGAGATATTCTTTTGGTTGAGAATCCTCTCTCCGTCTCCGCAGTCCAAAGTGGTGATAATTTCAGGTTGCTCATAGGCATGGCTGACCTGCGTGGTATTCCCAATGAAAAGCAACTGCTCTCCGGCGTCCTGGCTGTATCCGGCTGATACAATGACTTGGTCTCCATAGTCTTTAATCCTATTTCTATTTTCCTGGCTTAAGTTCCATATTTTTACCGAGGCCGTATTGGCTGACCATGCTAGATTCTTCTGCATAGAGAAAGCTATGCGTAGGTTTGCAAGTTTTATGTTTCCGATATATCCATTGAAATTAGAATTCCTTAAATCAATTTCAACGCTTGCAATTCGATTAAATCGGGTCATTTAAACAAACTCCCCTAAAGCGTAATAAATTAATTCAGTCACTTCTCCCATGTCGTAACGCTGAATTTTTCCCTGGCCGCCGATGATATTTTCGCAGACGATATCGCCACTTGGCTTGCCATTTGCAACGTACTGGGCAGTCAGATCGTAGTTGGCGACTACCTTGATCCCAAGAATGATAGGCACTAAATCCCGCGTTAGAATGTCCATGACCCAATACTCGTTCATCGCATTCCAGCTAAAAGAGAGGACAAAAGTTTGACTGCCTAGCTCGATCTGTTCCTGCCATTGCGAAGGTTCTTTAAAAGGAATGATTTGCATTACGCCACCCCCAGGATTTGACTTTGCACAGATAGGACAGCAGGCAAGATGTTGCCAGGGATGGGGGCTAATGATTGGACGCCTACATTAATGCCGCTTGATGCTTGGTCTTTCAAGCTATCGGCCGGATCATTTTGAATGATAGGGTAGTTGGCGTTAGAAGCCACAGTGTCTCTGGGGATCTTGGTCTGGATGCCCCCGAAAATATTCCCTTGGTCAAGCAACAACCTGACGGAGGTGTCGAATATAATTCTTTGCAGTTCAATAGTGAAGGTAAGGGATTGTCCTGTTCTTATATCCCTAGGAACATCAAGAGTCGTAATGGCCATATTTTTATAAACCTTCAGCCCGGTCACGACAGTCACCACATCTCTATTTTGATGAAGCTGGATCAGGCGGTTAAAGGCATCGATGGAACGGTTGAATGGAGCAAAAATAGAAAGAGGAGTGTCGGTAACCAGCCCGACAAGGACTACTATGTCCGGTTCATTGATAATGTGGTCCGAAATGATGGTCCCGTCTTCCACGGGATAATTTGTCACACGCGATGCAAAGCGGTGCTCTTCGCGGATAGTCACGTCTAAATCGATCGATCCGATTTTAGGGCTTGGATATTTTTTCCCGAATAGAAGAGATAAGACCATTATTCCACCTGCGGGTTGTTGTTATAGATTTCCCGTACCTGATCGATTAAAGCGCTTTTAATCACCTCGTCGACGGTTTCGCGCAGGATAACTTGCTGCTGTTCAGTCGTCCCCGGAGGAACTTGCATCTCTATTTTTGTATCGATATTGAAATTTTGCTCTGTGACTGCAGGAGCGTTTTTAGCCGCTTGGTTCTCCATGATCCGATTGATTTTTTGAGTGGCTTCTACTTCAAAATCTGGAATTTCCGCTAAATCGGACATGATTTCGCGCTGAATCCCTTCTCCGATCAAGTTGAAAGCTCCTTTGATTCCTCGAGCCACATAGCCAATGCCTTTCATGACGACTTCGAGGACCTTTACTCCGGCTGTAATTGCCGGTAGAATATCCTCGACAAAGGCGATCTTGAAGGACTCGAAAGTGTTCCAAAAAGAACGGATGGATTTATTGACATCTTCAAAAGCCGGAAGCGAATCTTCGAGGGATTTGGCATAGTCTGCGTATTTGCCCGTTAAAACATCGAGGTTGTCGCCTGCTTCCTGAGCAAACTTGATGAACTTTTGAGCATCTTCTTCTCCAAAGAAGAACTTCGCTATGGAGAATTTTTCGGTTTCTGTGCGCGCTTCATTGATTCTTTTAAGAATATCGACGAAAAGATCGCGGGCATTCTTGACTTCTCCAGTGAATTTGTCACGAAATTCAATGCCCGTGTAGTAGGCAATGTTTGCTAAATCCCCCATGCCGTATTTGGCATCGCGAAGCATCTTGCTCAGGCTTTTTAAGGCGGACTCGAAGTTTTTTGGATCAATTCTAAAATCCTCAGCCGTTCTTCTTAGCTTGAGGAATTCCTGAAAGGAAATACCTATGCTTCTTGCTAAGTCATTGGCGTCAAGGGTTGCATCAGAAATGTCTTTAAAGAAATCCAAAGTCTTGGACACAAAGGCAGCAGCAGCCGTCGCAGCAATGGCAAATTTGGTTTTAAAGCCGATAATTGTGCGATTGAAATCTTCAACGCCCCTCTTATCGACTGTAAACCCGAGAACGGTTGTGAGCTCTCTGACTACTGTCATTTCGACCCTTTCCTTTTAGATTCTTCCAATAGATCGAGTCTCATATCCAGTAGAGCATTTGCCCTCATCAGATCATCTAAACTCCATGCGCGCTCGATCTCCTCTAAAGAGGCAATTCCTTCCAATATTATGCGCCAGAAAAGAAATTCGCTCTTTATGTCCGGATGGAGGTTTTTCTCGTGTCTGGCTGACGATTCTGCGGCATCGGAGCTGTGGCCTCGAATAGGCGTCCAATACCGCTCTCCCCAAAAAAAGAACCGAAGTTGCAGTCGATGACAAACCATAAGACCTGCATGAGAGTTCCCAGATCTCCTGCGAATTCTACATCGATGACAGAATCTGTGAGCTCCATTCCGTCTTTTCGGACTCCTTGGCATAGCTCAAGCACTAAGCTCTCAAAAGTTTTATCATCGAGCTGAGCCATTAAAGATTCTACGGCGCGCACGGCTTCTGTCTTTGAAAAAGGAAGCCCTGACATGCTTTCGTTGCCTGCTCCGGGAAGGAACAAATGGGCAAGAGCTGGGCCGAATAGGCGCAGCAGTTTGGCTTTCAGGCGGAGCGCCCGTCTTGCTGGAAGCTGCGTAACAGAATAGACACCCGCATGAATTTGCTGTTCTTTTGTTTGAATCATACATTTACTCCATTG
>VFSW01000962.1_pt1 | contig 42814 bp, 28 predicted proteins | sample 5358111 | NCBI WGS metagenome assembly VFSW01 (sample SAMN11554181, study PRJNA540505) | mine drainage metagenome | isolation source: sediment from site ElyBrook_90M | place: USA: Ely Copper Mine, Vershire, VT | collected 2017
CGAGCCGCATGCACGGCTCGGAGGAGGCGCTGGCGACGTTTGCATGCCGACGGGCGCAGACGCTGGAGCGGCCCCGAGTACTCATTGGCGGCCTCGGTATGGGTTTCACGCTACGAGCGACGCTCGATCTCCTCCCGCCGGACGCGATGGTTGTCGTGGCTGAGTTGGTTCCCGCGGTCGTGGAGTGGAATCGCGGCCCGCTCGGACCGCTGGCCGGCCAGCCGCTGCAGGATACGCGCGTGCGCGTCGAGATCGATGACGTCGCCGTCATACTCAGTTCAGGCCGCAGCCAGTTCGATGCTGTGCTGCTTGACGTGGACAACGGACCGGCCGCTCTTACCGGCTCGAACAACGCCGGGCTCTATGACGACCGCGGAATCACCGCCGCCTTCGCGGCTCTCAAGATGGACGGGGTGCTGGCCGTCTGGTCGGCCCGAGAGGATCGGAAATTCGAGCAGCGCTTGCGCCATGGCAGGTTCGTCGTCGAAGTGGAGCGCGTGCGTGGTCGCCTGAAAAAGGGCGGTCCCCGCCACACGATCTTTCTGGGTCACAAATCTCCGGGGAGGTGAGACCACCAGGGCGAGGCCACCGCTCGATAGACGGCGATTTGGGAAGTTTGAGTTTGCAGCGGTCCGTCGATGTTGGACGAGTCGCCACCTACTCGGAAAGCATCCCGAGGGAAGACCTCCGCAACGAAGTCCGTCGGAGGTAGTTGCTCCCAGCATCGGTGTGGCGGACGATATTGATTACTCTTGCCGCTGCGGTCAGCCGAGCACGATGTGTACTTGATGCACGGCACCGTCGTTGGCAAGCCGGATATTTGCGGGGCCGGGCAGCAACTTGCCGTCCAGTTCCATCAGGGCTACACCGCGAGAAACTCCGGACGGATTGTCCACCCGGACCTGGTAGGTCGCCGAGTGATACCGAAACTGGATGTCGTAGCCGGGCCAGTCTCGGGGGATGCAAGGATCGATGGAAAGCATCGTGCCGCGCACGCGGAACCCGAGAATCCATTCCATGCTGGCGCGATAGAGCCAGCCGGCTGAGCCGGTGTACCAGGTCCATCCACCTCGCCCCACGTGGGGAGGCTCGGCATACACATCGCCCGCAACAACGTAGGGCTCGACTTTATAGCGCTGCACGCTCGCACGCGAAGAGGTATGGGAGATGGGATTCAGCATCCGGAAAAGTTCGCAGGCCTTATCGCCGTCTCCGAGCGCCGCAAAGGCAATGACGGCCCACGCGCCGGCATGGGTGTATTGCCCGCCGTTTTCGCGGATGCCCGGAACGTATCCCCGAATGTAGCCTGGGTCATGTGCCGGGTGGTCAAACGGCGGCGTCAACAGCAAGACCAACCCGTCCGGGCGGCGCACCAACTGCTGATCCACGGCGGCCATGGCGCGAGCCACGCGGCCGTGTTCGCCAGCGCCGCTCATGACGCCCCAGGACTGAGCGATGGAATCGATGCGGCATTCCGCGTCGTGGGCAGAGCCGAGCGGCGTGCCATCATCGAAGAAAGCGCGGCGATACCAATCTCCGTCCCAACCGTCTCGCTCCAGCGCCGCCTTGAGCGCGCTCACGTGCAGACGCCAGGCCTCCGCGCGTTTATGTTCGCCGCGCGAGTCCGCCTCCTTGGCAAACTCCCAGAGAACCGCGTGGAGGAACCAGCCGAGCCAAACGCTTTCTCCCTTGCCTTGCTCCCCGACTCGGTTCATGCCGTCATTCCAGTCGCCCGTGCCCATCAGAGGGAGGCCGTGGCTGCCCACGGCGAGGCTGCGGTCCAGCGCACGAGCGCAATGCTCGAACAGCGTCGCGCGAGTCTCGGACACACGCGGCTGGAAATAAGATTCGTTCTGTCCCTCGGCCAGTGTATCGCCCTCCAGGAAGGGTATGGTTTCCTCGAGCACGGCCGTGTCGCCTGTGGCCTCCACGAAGTGAATGACCGAGTAAGGCAGCCAGAGGAGATCGTCGGAGATACGCGTTCGCACGCCGCGCCCTGAAGGCGGATGCCACCAGTGTTGGACGTCGCCTTCGACGAACTGTCGCGCGGCGGCGCGCAGCAGATGCTCGCGCGCCAGGGCGGGTTTGACAACGCACAGCGCCATGACGTCTTGGAGCTGGTCGCGGAATCCATACGCGCCGCTCAACTGGTAGCATGCCGCCCGCGCCCAAACACGGCATGCCAGCGTTTGGTAAAGCAGCCAGCGATTCATGAGCAGATCCATGGCCGGATCGGGCGTCGTGATCTGCACGGCGCCGAGCACGTCGTCCCAACGTCCCGTAACTTCGGCCAGGAGTGCGTCCAGGTCCGCGGCGCGATAGCGCGCGAGCAATTGACGCGCCTGTTCACCATTTTCCGCCTGGCCCAGGAAGAACACGATTTCCGCCGTCGCTCCGGAACGCAATTCGATTGAGGTTTGCAGCGCCGCGCACGGATCGAGGCCCGCCCCCAATTTTCCGGAAAGTGGACTGCCTCGTTCCAGTGCCGCGGGGCGCGCCAGCGTGCCATTGCGCCCCAGAAATTCCGTGCGGTCGCCGGTGAAAGATGCCTGTTTCCCGGCAAGGTCCGCAAAGGCCACGCGTCCGCCGAACTCACCGCCCCACGCGTTCCGCGCCAGCAGCGCTCCCGTCACCGAATCAATTTCCGTGATGATGTAAGGCGCCGAAGCGCCGCGCGAGTGGCCCAGCACCCACTCCGCATAAGCGGTCACGGAGAGGCGGCGCGGACGCCCGGAATCGTTTTTCAAAACGAGCCGCGAAATCTTAATGGGGTCTTCCGGCGGCACGAATTGCAGCAGGTCAAGCAGGATGCCGTGCGAGCCATGATGGAATCGACTATAGCCCTGGCCGTGACGCGCCATGTACGGAGCGATTTCGTCGCGAATCGGCAGCGCCGTGGGGCTCCACACTTCACCCGTATTTTCATCGCGGACGTAGATGGCTTCTCCCGGAGGATCCACGACGGGATCGTTGGACCACGGCGTGAGCTGGTTTTCACGGCTGTTGAGTGACCAGGTGTGGCCCGAGCCGGATTCCGAAACCAGGAAACCAAACGAAGGATTCGCAATCACGTTGACCCAGGGCGCGGGAGTCCGCAGACCTTCACCGAGGACGGTCACATATTCGCGGCCCTTGTCGGCAAAGCCACCCAGTCCATTGAACGATTCCAGAGTCAACTGCGGCAGCGGCACGTCCAAACGTTTGGCCGGGCGCGACGCTCGCAGTACCGGAGACGCGACGGCTTCCGTGCGTTGCGATCGAGTCACCTGCGCGGACAGCGTCCCGCGCCGGCTGAGCAGCACCGCTCGCGCCGCCGTTTGCAGAAGTGTCCGTTCCCTCGGGGAGATGAGGTCGGCCCGCAGAAGGAAGATGTTGCCCCGCACGTTGTCCGTATCGGGAGAGAGCCGCAATCGGCTGCCGCGCACAAGTCCTTCCAGAGAGATCTGCAGTTCCTGCGCATACGAGGAAGACTTTTCATTGATGATGACCAGGTCGGTGGATAACTGCTTCATGCGCCAGTATTCGTGCGCGCGCAGCAATTGACGAACGATTTCGAGATCTTCCGCTTCATCGATGCGCACCAGCACGATGGGCACGTCGCCGGAGATTCCGTGGGCCCACAACGCGGGCTGCTCCAGTGGAATCTGGCCCAGCACGTCGGAAGAGGGTCGCAGCGAAGCGTTGGAATACAACACGGAGTTGGCCAGCCTCTGGAATACATGGGCTTCATCGAGGCCGACACCCAGATGATGAAGTTGTACTTGTGCCTGCGTCCAGGCCAGTGCCAGTGTGCGCTCAAATGTTTTCGGGCCGCGGTACTTGTCGGCGAGGTCCAGGACCTGCTCGCGACCCGGAGCGACGATGGTGGCGAAGGCAATGCGTGCCGTGGCTCCCGGAAGAATGCGTACGGTGCGCCTCAGGCTAAAAACGGGGTCCAGCACCGAGCCCGCCGTATTCGACAACGGCCGCCCGTCAATAATGGAAACGGGGTTGCGAATATCGTGGCCGCGTCCCAGGAACCGCGCGCGGTCCGTCTCGAATTGCGAGTCGCCGACGGTTTCGCCTTCCACGGCAACCACGTGCGCGGCCCACACGCCCGTTTCTTTGTCCGATTGCCTGCGACGCGTCGCAAGCAGCGCGCCGGGATCAGCCACAAATTCGGTCTGCACGAATAGGTTCGAAAACGCGGGATGGGCCTCGTCGGCGGATTGCGTTGCCAGGCAAAGCTCGGCGTACGACGTAACCTGAATGTCGCGGGCGCGTGTCCCGAGGTTGGTGATGGAAACGCGCCGAATCTCCGCGTCGTCCTCGGGTGATACGACGACCTCGAGTGTGGTGGTCAGCGCATGGTCGCGCCGGATAAACTCGGCGCGGTCTTCGTAGAACGAAACCTCGTAAGCGTCCGGTTCGATGCCGCTTGGCTGGTAGCCCGCTGACCAGATTTGCCCCGATTGCGCGTCACGAAGAATAATATAACTGCCCCAGGCGTCGCGTGTGGCATCCTCCCTCCAGCGCGTTACGGCGATGTCCCGCCACCGGCTGTAGCCTGAGCCCGCTGCGGTCAGCATCACCGCGTACCTCCCGTTGGAAAGCAGGTGCGTCCGGGGGATGGGACTATGCGGGGTTGTGAATCGGCGGAGCACGGGTGGCACGAGTTCACGGACTTCCGCAGCGGCCGACACTTCTTCGGCGCGAGGCCGGGCGACCAGCACGTCGCGCGGAGTGCGCTCCTGCAACAGCAACTCCGTGGCCTGCACCATGGGCTCGGCGTGAAAACGGCTGCGCATCGCGCCATTGTTGAGAACGTTCGATAGAGCCACCAGCGACATTCCCTGGTGATGCGCGAAATAGGTGCGAACAACCGCCACCGTTTCGCCCTCGGGCAATCGGGAGCTGGTGTAATCGAGCGCTTCGTAGAAGCCGTACGCTCCCATGCCGCCGGCCTTGGCGAGGCGCGCAAAGTTTTGCGTGGCCGACCCAGGATCAATCATGGCGGCGAGCGCCGTGGCGTAGGGTGCGACGACGACATCTTCGCTCAGGCCTCGCTTCAGCCCCAGCCCGGGTATGCCGAAGCTGGAGTATTGGTAAGTGAAATCGAGGTCGCGCACGTTATAGGCCGACTCCGAAGCCCCCCAGGGTACGTATCGCTCCGCACCGTATTCCATTTGACGCCGCACCACCAGTTCGCACGTCTGATTCAGCAGGCTGCCGGCCGGGGAACGCATCACAATCGCCGGCATGAGATATTCAAACATCGAGCCCGACCAAGAGATGAGCGCGGAGCCGTGACTTACGGGTGTGAGCGCGCGGCCCAGGCGAAACCAGTGTGACGGCGGGACTTCGCCTTTCGCGATGGCAATGAAGCTTGCCAGGCGCGCCTCAGAAGCCAGCAAATCATAGCAGTTGGTATCCAAGCTTCCATCCGTGACGCGATAACCGATCGAGAAAAGCTTGCGCTGGTCGTCGAACAGGAAGCGGAACTCCATCGCTTGAAACATGCGCTCCGCCGTCTTCGCAATGGCTGAAAGGCGGCGGATGAGGGCTGTGGCATCGGCGGCCGAAAGCCTCAGCGCTTCGGCGAGGGCAGTGACCCGTGCGATCGTATCTCTGTCTCCCGGAGCGCTGTCCACCAGGCGGCCGCGTAACGTGGCGAGCTCGCGTAGAGCAGCGTCGAATCGATCCGGGGCATCCGCGAGCTTGGGAACGGAGTCGAGGAACGGTTCGATCGCCGTCCACTCGGGTGCCTGGTCTCGGCGAAGTTGGGCTATGCCGGCGATCTGTTTCGAATCCAAGCGCATCCACGGAATCAGGATCTTTGCATCGAGCGCGTGGCTTTCGACGCAAGCCCTGAGCGCATCGGCCCACACGCGCAATTCCGTTTCCGGAGAGTCTCCCAGTTCTTGCGCCAGAGCTTGGGCAATGTCAGCCACGGTCTGGGCTTGGGCTCTCCACTCCAAAAAACGAGTCGTCCAATCAATGGCATCGACGGGGACCGAGTCAAGCGATGCCGCCATCGCGTCGATTGCGTTGCTGAGATGTTTCCGCGTAACGATGTGTGTGCGCCGTGTATCGGCTATTCCGGCCAGCGCTTCGCGCAACAAGCGGATGGGATCTTCCATCCCGGCGAGAATCGGAGTTCCGAGGGACGATGTCTCCATCAGTTCCCGGCAGCTATTTCCGAGAGCCAGCAGGTGCCCGGCGAGATTTCCGCTGTCCACGGAAGAAACATACTTGGGCTCAAGAGGATGAAGATCGCGTGTGTCATACCAGTTGTAGAAGTGCCCGCGGAACAGCTCCATCCGGACCATCGTTGCCAGCGTGGCTTCCAGCCGCTCGACGGTCTTCAGCGTGCCCAGCCATCCGAAGTCCCGTGCGACAACCGTCGAAAGAAGGCAGAGCCCCATGTTCGTCGGCGACGTTCGGTGAGCGGTGACGGGTTTGGGCGTTTCCTGAAAATTATCGGGAGGCAGAAAGTGGTCCGCGGGAGTGACAAAGGTTTCGAAATAGCGCCACGTGCGGCGCGAAATCAAACGGAGAGTGCGCGCGTCGGCCGGCGACAGCAGGCTTGCACCGTGAGACTGCGGCGGCAAGCTAATCCAGCGTGCCACGGCAGGAGCGGCAGCCCAAAGAAGGATGAAGGGACCCGCGGCGACCCAAGCCTGGTGTCGTCCCAAAGCCAAGGCCACGACCGCCGCAACGACGAGGAAAACACCTCCCGCCATACGTCGGTAGGTGGCCGACAATCTGGAATCGGCTCCAAGCTTGGATTGTGCCGCCGTCACCCATTCCAGCAAATTCCTGCGGGTGATAATCAGGCGGGCGAGAGTCCGCAGAATCGCGTCGGACATCAGCCACGTTTGGTATGCCAGGAACACGAACGTCAAGCCGACCTGAGATGCGCCGAGCACCAGGTCGCTGAGCACGCCGCGAAAATGGCTGCGCTTGGAAATGCCTTTCCGATGCGGATTCAGCCCGCCGAGAAATGGAAGCAGAGCGGGAATTGCAATTGTTCCGAAAATGAATTGCGTCCACACCCAGGGAGATACCGGCGGCAGCAGCCAGCCGACAATCAAAGTAAGGAACGCCGCGGGTGCGGACAGGGTGCGACGCAGATTGTCGAGCATCTTCCAGCGGCCGATCGCCGGAATCATGACGGGATTCCGTCTGCCCGCTCCCAGGTGGGCGCGCCCGAAAAACCAGGGGAGGAGCTGCCAGTCTCCGCGCGCCCAACGGTGTTGGCGTGCAGCGACCGCCTCATAACGCGAGGGGAATTCTTCAAACAGCTCGATGTCGGTGGCTAGGGCGGCGCGGGCGAAAATGCCTTCGAAGAGATCGTGGCTCAGGAGTGCGTTTTCCGGCACCTTGCCCGCTAAGGCCGCTTCGAACGCATCGATGTCGTATATGCCTTTGCCCGTGTACGAGCCTTCTTCAAACAGATCCTGGTAAACATCCGAAACAGCTGAGGAATACGGATCGATGCCGCCCGGACCCGAAAATATCTTTTGGGAGAGCGAGCCTTCCTGATCGATCGGCAGGGAAGGGGTGATCCGTGGTTGCACCAGCGCGTAGCCTTCCATCACACGGCCGTCGCCAGCGCTGAACTGCGGCCGATTGAGAGGGTGCGCCATCGTGCCGACCAGGCGGGCGGCAACGCCTCGCGGCAGGCGCGTATCCGCGTCGAGCGTGATGATGTAGCGAACACCGGCAAGCTGTTCGAGGGGGCGCCCTCCGACGGGAATAAACGTCGTGCTGGTCGAACCGCGCAGAAGCTGGTTCAACTCATGCAGCTTCCCCCGCTTGCGCTCCCATCCCATCCATTTGCCTTGGGATTCGTTCCAAACGCGCTTGCGATGGAAGAGGAAGAATCGCTCGCCATTTTCTGGAGCAGGCCCGTAGCGTGCGTTCAATCGCGCGACTCCATCGACGGCGACGGCGAGCAGATCATCGTCACCCGGCATGGTTTCGGACGGGGCGTCCAACCAATCCGAGAGCAGCGCGAAGCGCACGTCTCCGTCCGGATTTGCCAGGTAGTGCACCTCCAGCCGCTCGACATGCTCTGCAACTTCCTCCGCGGTGGTGAGCAGCGTGGGCATGACGACCATCGTTCGCATGTCCTCCGGAATGCCGTTGCGCAACTCCATGCGCGGCAGCCTTCGCGGCCCGACCAAGGCCATCACTGCCCGGTTGATCAGCGCAATCGCCAGGTCCGAGGCAGGCACTGCGGCGAGCAAACCCAGGAGCAAGAGGCCTTTCACGGTCATGCCCACGCCACGGGCATGCAGCAGCGGTAACGCCAGGATGATGGCGGTCACGATCGCAATGGTTCCCAGATAGCCTGGCACCGCGGCTTTCAGGTATAAACGCAGCAGCCAACAGTTCCAGGAGACGTGAAAGCCGAGCTCCCGCTCGAAGGCCGGGCGTCCTCGCGAGATGAGGTAGTAGCCCGGCTCGGTGCGGCGGTCCTGGCTCGGCTCGTCGCCGTTGTGGGAAGCTTCGCGGGGATCGGGGATGGCCTGTTGTACATGCCGCACAAGACGTTTTGCAACTTCTAGTTCCGAGTGGCTCGACCCGCGGGAGAGATCTTCGATCGCGTGGCGGTAGTCGTCTCGCGTGGCGAAATCGAACTCGGCGAAGTGAGTGTCCTTGCGGAGAACTTCGTCAACGGGGCTGACGCTCTCAAAGAATTCCTGCCAGTCAAATGCGGAAATCGAACGCATGCTGGTTATGATGTTGCGCACCGATACGCTCATCGCCCCGTGTTCCTGGTGCTCGGCGCGGACAAGATCATCGGCGGTCGTTCCCGTGGCGGCCAGCCGCTGGTCCAGCCAAAGCAGCACGGGGCGGACCTTGGGATCCAAATCCCGCAAGCGCTGGACAAGCTGTACGGCAAACGCTCTGTCCAACGGGGCCTTCTCAAACCGCTGGAGTGCCGGAAGGATCGCGGATTGTTCGCCCGAACCGAGCAAGCGATCGGCCAGCGTGTCAGCTTCCTGGCGGGCCTCCCGGCTGCGAACGATGCGCTCCGCCATCCTCCGCAGATTCTCGACCAGCACAACACGAAGTGTGATGGCCACCGCCCAAAGTTCGCCAATCGTCAGCGGTTGCACCCGCTGATAGGCCGCCACAAATCGCCGCAGCGCTTCCGGGTCGAATCGGCTGTCGGTATGCGCCACAAACGCCCACGCCACTCCGTACACCCGAGGATAGCCCTACAGGTGATCCGAGGCGAGTTTGGGCAGCTTGCGGTAGTAGCCCACCGGCAAATCGTCCTGGATTTCGCGGAGCTGTTCATCGACGATGTGGAAGTTATCCACCAGCCATTCCGCCGCGGGCGTGATCGCGCGATTCTCCTGAATCGTGCGGCCGATAGTCCGATAGGAATCCAGCAACACGCGGCCGTTCTCGATGACACGCGGAAGAAGCGGGCGGCCCCGGCTCGCTTTGCTGGTGACGATCTGTGCCGCCGCAAGGCTCTCCGCGTGCTGTTCGAGCCGCTCCAGGCTGAAGACTTCAGCGCGGATCGGTTCTTCTGGTTCAGAAAGGATCATGGTCGCTGGTGGATTCTGATTCATTTCAGAACGCTACAAGTGCGGGACGATATGTTTCGGAGACCGCGTGATCTTTCTTCAAAAACGAAAGGCCCGTCCCTGCTGATTCGCAGAATGTGTCGCGACTGGGCGGAAATAGTTACATCGCGAACCAGCGGGAAACGTTCCGAGCCCATGGAATCCGCTCGCGTGATTTCCAGAGAATTGAATTTCCCCGTCTTCAGGCTGGCGAGGATCTAGCCGCCGTATCCTTCGGAGACGCATCGAGTTCTCGCCGGAATGGCTGTTGCAACAGTTGAAAAACCGGTTCAACGAACAGCTCGTACAGCAGCGTTCTTACTGGGTGATCCACCATCTGGAGTAGCCTCCCGCGGGATTCTTCTCGCTCATGCGCCGGTCAACAACGCGTTCAACTTGGCCGATATCCGAAAGCCTAAGTCACTGCTGGCATGGGCGACCGCCCGGGCGACTGTCCCAATCTGGGGGATCACGACATTCAAGCCGTCGAGCGGGCCCGGTCACCTTCCCGAAACGAAAAAGCCCTGGCCTGTGGCGTGGTTCGTTGGTTCTTCTCTGTTGCGTGGCGTATTGGCGTTGCCCGGCAAACAATCTATGGAGTGCGGTCAGAACGAGAACGCTCTGAATCGCAGCCAGATTCGCGTAGAACATCGTGCTTGGGACGTGGAGGGCTGCCGCGCTCACAACGAATCTTCCTGCCACGGCACCGGCAAGGCCCATAATCGTGTCCATCATCAAATCGCCTCCCTCTCCTGGCATCATCCTTCCCGTTAGCCAACCAGCGACCAAACCATCCCTGAACCAGAAGAGTAACGGCAGGACATTGCTCCAGTGGTCAGGCCAGCCGAAAAATCGCGCGGTCCGTTAACCATACTGGGTGAATTAACTTGATTTGTCAATCTAATTCTGGGATTATCTGTCGATGGTTAATTGTCGGTAGTTAAGTCGCGGGAGGCGCTTCGTGGACGTTCGTCTGCTCATCAAACAGCGACTGGAGGAATTGGGCTTCGAGCAGAAGGACTTGGCAACCGCCGCCGGAGTCACGGATTCCTACGTGTCCCAGCTGCTGACCCGGAAGAAGTTGCCTCCTGCTCCGGATCGCACGGACATTTACGACAAGATGGGCAAGTTTTTGAGACTCCCCACCGGCAAGCTCTCGGAGTTGGCCGAGCACCAGCGCAAGGAAGAACTGAAGAGAAGCCTGGGAAACCCGCCCGTGCCCTTATTGAAGGAAGTGCGGGAGCTGATCCTGCGCAAGTGCGCACCCGGCAAAGCAAGGGAAGTGCGCGCCATTTTTGAACGACAGCCGTTCGGTGAAGTCGAGCGTCTGGTCACACAGAAGCTCCTGGACGTTGCAAAAGGAGTCGCCAAGGACGGATTGCAAAGCGATCAATGGCTGCACCGGGTCGCTCGACTCAGTGGCCGGCCCTGCAAAGAGATGCGAGTGATCCTCCTCGAGTTCCTAAACACGGATACCTTCCATGTTTCCGCCCAGAACTGCGTTTCCTTTCTCGATCCCCTGATTGAGTCCTGGGATATTGACCTTCCCACGTTCCGCATCGAAATTGCATTAAACAGGAGCCTAGCCCCAGGCGATCCCAGGAAATTTGAGTTCGTTGAAACGGAACCCGATCAATCGCTCGAGGAAGAGCCCGGCTTTAAGAAGTTCCTGCACGATCCTTCGCTCAACAGCAATGCCACCCAGGAGGAGATTGATATCTTGAAAAGACTGAAGTTCAAGGGGAAGCGGCCAACTCCCCTGTATTATTATCGGGAATTGCAGAATCTGAGAGACCCTCTTCACTTTCGCGCACGATAGATCGAGCGGATTCTTGAGCGTTGAAACCATGCGGATCCCCCCCACTCTCCCTGCGCCATCATTGGTGAGCTCTCGCCCTTTCTCGTATAAACATCTCGTCGCCGCCTTGCTGGCCGGGCTGGCACTACGCCTGTTCTTCATCGTGCATTTTCCGTTTGAAGCAGGTGACACGCACTTCTATAGAGAACTCGCGCGCAACTGGCTGGACCACGGCACTTATGGCCTGTTCGTCCGTGGCCAATTGATGCCCGTCGACATGCGCATGCCGGGATACTCCGCATTTCTGGCCGTCCTGTACGCGATGTTCGGGCAAACTGGCAAGGCGGTCCTCATCGTTCAGGCGATCGTCGACCTGATGACCTGCGTGCTGGCCGCTTTGATCGCGGCACACCTGTCGCCCGATTCCCGGCGAACAGTTGTGGCAACCGTGGCCCTGTGGCTTGCCGCGCTTTGCCCTTTCACTGCAAACTACACCGCCGTCGTGCTCACCGAGACTCTCGCCACATTTCTGACGACCCTCGCGCTTTTTCTTTTTGTCTCTGTCCTCGGGCACCCTTCAATGGATCTCCCTCTTCGCTCCTTTGACCGGAAATCCCTGCGATCCGCTACCGGCTGGTTTCTGCTGGGCGGAGTTCTCGTGGGCGTGGGAACGTTGGTTCGTCCCGAGGCGCCCCTCATACTTATCGCGGTAGGGCTGGTTCTTTGTGGCCGCTGGCGCCGCCGCGCCGATTGGCCGAAGCTGGCTCTGGCGGTCTCGTGGATGGCCGTCGGTTTACTGCTGCCGTTGACGCCCTGGGCCGCGCGAAACGCACGGACTCTGGGTCGAGTCGAATTCCTCGCCCCACGCTATGCAGAAACGCAAGGGGACTTTATTCCCCGGGGCTTCTTCGAATGGACTCGTACGTGGATGGTGCGATTTAGGGATGCTTACCGGGTGCCGTGGAAATTGGGGAAGGCGCCGATTCCCATCGAAACGCTGCCTGTCTCAGCTTTCGATTCCGCGGCGGAACGCGTTCGCGTCGAAGCACTGTTGAGCCGCTACAACAGCGACTTGCAGATGACGCCTGTGCTGGATCAACAATTTGCGCTCCTGGCGCGCGAGCGAACGGCGCGGCGGCCGATGCGCACCTATCTTTTGATTCCCGCGTGTCGAGCGTGGATGATCTGGTTTACACCGCGGATTGAACTGCTCCCCTACTCGGGGAAGCTCTGGCCGCCCGGCGAGAAATGGCGAGGCAATCGAGTGGATTTCGGCGTGACGCTCGGGTTCGGCATCCTGAACTGTATCTATTTGGTCCTGGCAGTCGTGGGCGCGTGGCGCTGCCGCAGCCATCCAGCGCTGGCATTGCTGATGATATTCCTCTTCATTCGCACGGCGCTCTTAACCCAGCTGCAAACCGTCGAGCCCCGCTACGTCATCGTTTGCCTTCCGGTCGTATTGGCGCTTGCAGCTCAAGCTAGCGTTTGTGGCAGTTGCCATGGGGCGGCTACAACTCACTGAAACACGGTAGTCGGATACTGAGTGGAATTGCAGGGCCGTCCCTGACGGTTACCGATCGCTGCGTAGGGCACCCTTCACACATAGCACGGCGGCTGTGATAGGATCACGACCGGCCTCGAAATCCAGCGACGCTTTCTTTGCTTGGAGCCTGCTCCGCTGTTCGAGGTTCCACGATCTCTTATGCATCCTTCAAAGATTCGAAACCTGCTGATGCTGGCGGTGCTGTTGGCGCTCAGCCTTTGGGCGATCACGACCGCCGCCAATTTCATCATTGAATACAACTGGTGGAAAGAGGTCGGACAAGTTCGTGCCTGGATCAGCATGCTGTGGTACAGCATTGCCCCCTTCGTGGCGGGCGCCCTTGTGGCCTTCATTGCGCTGTGGATGACTCATGCGCGGGGACTGCGCTTCGCCGGCATCCGCTCGCGGAACTTCCGCCTGTACTCCCGCCTGATTGCGGTGGGGCTGGCGATCGTGGCGATGCTCTTCGCCTCGGCCTCCCTTGACTACTGGACGGTCATGCGCTTTTTCGGGTCGCGTGGGCTCACGCTGCCCCCCGACGCTTGGAGGGATCCGGTTTTTTCGCATCCCCTGTCTTTTTACCTGTTCGATCTGCCTTTCTATTCCGAAGTGGTCTGGTTTGTGTTTGCGCTGGCGATCCTTTGCGCCCTGATCTTCTGGGCCACTGCCCGGGGATGGCAGTTGTGGATGACTGGCAAGGGCTTGATGCCTTTTGATGAAGGGGCCCGTGCGCTCGTGCTGCCGGGCGCCAGCCGCACCGGCTTCGTGCGCACGATCGCCGCAATTTTGCTACTGGGTCTCGCGGCCTTGTTTTTCCTGGGCAACTACGACCTTCTGTTGAACTCTCACGCCTTCATGACCGGCGCAGATTTTGTAGATGCAAAGATTACGCTCCCTTTGCGCTGGCTCCTCATTATTGCCGTCTTAGGGGCGCTCCCGCTCGCCTGGACATCGAGATACAAGAAGGCGGCGATCCTGGTGCTCACCTTCTTCGTCCTGCAACTGGCTGTTCCGGCCATCGTGAGCGCCGTGTACGTACGACCGAATGAGATCTCCATCGAACGGCCGTACATCGAGCGCCATATTCAGGCCACGACTGCTGCCTTCGGGCTGAATCGGAGGGCCACCGAGCGCCCGTTCACTGCTAGCAGGCAACAGACGGTCGATGCCGTGCAAGACGCCACGCTGCTCGAAAATATTCGTCTTTGGGACCTGCGCGCCTACAGCGCAACGATCACCCAGATCCAGGCGCTGCGCCCGTATTACATCTTCCCCAACACCGACGTTGACCGCTATTTCCCCAACGGCCACATCGAGCAGGTAATGTTGTCTCCCCGCGAAATCGACGTGAACCAGTTGTCCGCCGAGGCCAGTCAAAGCTGGGTCAATCCCCGGTTCATCTATACCCATGGCTTCGGCGTAGTCGTATCGGAGGTCAATAAGATTACGCCCGACGGCCTGCCTGTCCTGCTCATCGAAAACGCCCCGCCGGAAATCAAATCGCCTGGCTTCCGGCTCACCCGGCCGGAGATCTACTACGGCGAGAGCACTCAGGATCCGGTGTTCGTTCACACCGCTCGCAAGGAGTTTGATTATCCTTCCGGCGACCAGAACAAGTATTCGACCTACGAGGGCACGGGAGGTTTTCCGATTGGTTCTTTCCTATTAAAGGCCGCCGCCGCGATATCCCAGGGCGATCCCAACATGATTTTCACCGGCTATCTCACCGGACAGAGCCGCATGATGATTTACCGCAAGGTGCGGGAAAGGCTGGCGCATCTGGCCCCCTTCTTGAATTGGGATCCGGACCCCTACCTGGTGATTACCGATGACGGCAGGTTGGTATGGATGGTGGACGGCTACACGACGTCCCTCTTGCATCCGTACTCGGCGACGCTGCCCGTGACCGGGGTGGACGAAGGCGCCAACTACATTCGCAATGCGGTAAAGGCCACGGTGGACGCCTACACCGGAAAAGTGTCTTTGTACGTTTTCGATCCGAGCGACCCCATCATCCAGGTCTACGAAAATTTGTTCCCGAAACTATTCCAGCCCGCCTCCGAAATGCCCCCGGACCTGCGCCGGCATGCCCGCTACCCTGAGGTTCTTTTTCGCGCACAGGCCGAGGCTTATCGCATTTTTCACATGCGCGATCCGCAAGTTTTCTACAACAAGGAAGACATCTGGGAGATCGCGCATACCCTGTCGGGCCAGTCGGGACAGCCCGAATCCATGCAGCCTACCTACGTGGTGGCCACGCTGCCTTGAGAGAAAGAACCCGAGTTCCTGCTGATCCTGCCTTTCACCCCTCGAGGCAAAGACAATCTGATTGGGTGGATGGCCGCGCGCTGCGACGGAGATCATTTGGGGGACTTGGTTTATTTTCAGCTCTCGAAGCAGCAGCTGATGTACGGCCCGATGCAGATTGAATCGCGCATTGACCAGGACCAGAACATCTCCAAGGATCTGACTTTGTGGAACCAGCAGGGCTCGCACGTTCTGCGTGGAAGCATCATCGCCCTGCCCGTCAGTGGCGGTTTCCTCTACGTCGAGTCCATTTACATCCAGGCCGGCGAAGCCCGTATGCCGCAGCTCAAAAAAGTCGTACTGGCCATGGGTGACCGGCTGATTTACCGGGATACCTTCGTTGAGGCCCTGGCCGAGCTAACCGGCGCTCCCGCCCCTCCCAGCGCCGCTCTCCCGGCGGCTGCGTCCGTCGCTGCTCCGGCTCCGGCGGCCAACGTGCAAGATACAGGCGCGCTTGCCGAGCGGCTCAGCCGTCTTCGCGATCAAGCCGAAAAACTGGCCCGTGAGCTGGAGACGCTGGAAAAAGAGACGCAGAAGAAGAAATAGATTGGAGTTGCCGGACGGCCCGCCTGTTCTCAGGAAACGGATGGCCCGCTCAACGGCTGCTCGACCACGCGGTCAACTTTTGATAAGTCGGATTGCCGGACAAGTGCCCCCATACCTCTCCCTGCCCGGAATCCTTATTCCGCGGCAGTTGGGGCGCGCTGAGCGCGATCCATTCTCAATTCCTTGATCCACAAGGGAACTGTTTCCTTCGTTTGACCGGCACCGATGTAATGCTTGTCACAGACCGCACTTCTAGAAAAAGCCAGCCTGCAGTCAATCAGCCGCGGACATCGTTCGCGCGGTCGTGAGTTGTCATGTAACCGAACAAGCCGGCCACACCCCAACGTCTCTTTGCGTACGTGATCACGTCCAATTCCACGCTGTCGTTGATGTACTCGCCGCATGTCGTGTACCGGCTGGCACCTTGGAATGCGTGCACCTTGTCCACGGTGGCGTGAATGACGCGGCCTCCCGGCGGCGCATCCGCAAGATCCGATCCCCAGTTGCCCAGGCCGAGTTGCGGCCAGACGCCGCGATACGCCGCGAAATCGATGTGTGTGTTGTCGAGCATCTCCTGCGTATAGCTCGTGGCAGATAGCCGCGTTTTGACGCCTTTGACTCGGAGCCCTTCCAGCGCCTTGTAGCCTCCCTGTGAAGCGATCTCCCACGCCGGTCCGCCGGCGCCAACGCTCAGATTCAGACCCAGTTGGCGGATGGGACCCCATACGCCCTGCTGGTCATTGTTCATGTAGGCGAGGCAATGATCCTGACGCAAGCGTTTTGCCACCGTGATGCTGTCGTCGTAGACAACGTGGACCATCTGAGCGGGCGTGAAAATCGTAGACATCGCCTGGATGGCCCACTTCCCGTCATTGTTGGTGACGCAATAGATTCCTTGGCATCTCAGGAGTTTGTGGCCCTCGGCACTGTAGCGGTTGTAATTCAGCGAGAGGTTCACGGCCACCGGGTTGGAGTTGAATATTTCGATGCCGTCCAAAACGTCGTAGCAGCCGGGCTTCAGGTAGCCGTCATGATCGGTGAACCGTTCCGGGTGTTCGGTCATGTTCATCGATGCTGGCGCACGGGCCATGAGTTCGTCCGGGCTATGGACCACGACCGCTTCGGTCCGTTCAAACGAGCCGAACGGAAAGTGCAGCATCTCCGCCATGCCTTTTAAGTCCCTCTGGCCCAACGCGGCAAAGTACTGCGTCATCACCCCCACGGAGGCCGGTATCGACTCCTTGTAGCACATCGGATACCGGAGGTCGGGAATACCGCGAGGCGACATGCCGGCGGGCGGCTTTAGATTTAATTCCGCCGTCTCCGCCTGTTGCGCTGCTTGAGTTGGCTGGCCGAGTGCCGATACCGCTCCGGCAGCGCCAAGCAATCCGGCCGCAGCGGCCCTCTTCATGAAATCTCGACGGTCTGTTTGGACCTCAACGCCTTGGGCAACTGCATCCCTCCCGTTCGTACCAGCAGCCATGAACTTTCTCCTTTCACGTCTCTCAGAAAGCGAAGCGCGCTCCCGACCGAACCTGTCATAACGGACATTGCATGCCATTTGGCGTCCCAAGATCGCCGTTCCGGAAGCCGGCCAAGACGCCGTCGCGCACGTCAAAGCACGCATGCGAAGCGAAGAGTGGGGCGGTAATCCGGCTCAGGCCTGAGGAACTGCCAGGGATGAAAAGTCCTTTACGGACTTGCGCGTTCATCATCAAGCGCCGCCGTGAGAAAATCATCGCCGCCAAACAGGCGCAAGAGTAGCATTTCTCCGTCGCCCGAAGTTAGCCTTCCTATCTCAAGCGCAGTGGCTTTCCGGCTGCAAGCTGAAATACGACAAGGCATCCACCTCGCTTGACACTCCTGTGACGACGCGCTTAGGATCATCCGTCGTCCACGTGGTGCCGCGGCTCCCTGGGAGAGTGCGAGATACATGACGCTTCATTTACGGAATCCACTGTTCCTTCAACGCGTGGTCCCACAGCAATCAAACAATTACCTAAATCGAGCATCTGCGGGACAACTTCAAGGCTCAGGATTCGGATCGCTTGAAGAACTTCCCGCGAAAAGCTTCATGCCCCACTATAAAGATGCGCTGTCAGACACTCAGGTCAACGATCTCGTCGGCTATCTTGCCAGCTTGAGAGGCGCACAATGAAATCGCTCAAAGGGATTTCCTGCGGTCTGGTTGCGATCACCTTGTTCTTGTCGAGCTCGTCGCGCTCGCTGGCCCAGAATGTGACCTACGACGACATCCTTCATTCCTCGGCTCATCCCGAGAACTGGATCACGTACAGTGGCAGTTACAGCGCCCAGCGATTCTCGGGGCTCAAGCAAATCGACACGACAAACGTAGGCTCCCTGAAGATGCAATGGGTCTACCAGCTTCGCAAGTCGGGCATCAATGAAACTTCCCCCATCGTCGTGGGCGGCACGATGTACATCACCGAGCCACCCACCACGGTCACCGCACTCGACGTGCACACAGGCAAGGCCATCTGGCGCTGGACCGCAGACCTTCCCAAACGCTTGCTCACCATCGGACTCTTTCCGACGAATCGTGGCGTCGCCATTCTGGGCGACACGGTCTACGTGGCTACGATTGACTCCTATTTAGTCGCCCTCGACGCCAAGACCGGCGCGGTCCGATGGCGCACGCACATCGCGGAAAACAAGGAAGGCTACGCCACCACGCATGCTCCTCTGGCCATCAACGGTAAGATCATTGTCGGGACCGGTGGCGGCGAAGCCGGCCTTCGCGGCCTGCTCGATGCCTACGACGCGAAGACCGGAAAGCAACTGTGGCGCATCTGGACGGTTCCGGCCGCCGGTGAACCCGGGGTCGAAACCTGGTCCGGCGACAGTTGGAAACGTGGCGGCGGCACGACGTGGAACGCCGGCTCCTACGATCCCGAATCGAACACCCTCTATTGGGGTACCGGGAATCCGGCGCCGAACTATAATGGCGACGGTCGCCTGGGCGACAACCTGTACTCTTGCTCCTTGCTGGCCATTGATGCCGATACGGGAAAAATGAAATGGTATTTTCAGTTTTCTCCACACGAGCTCCACGATTGGGACTCGGCTGAGCCGCCGGTCCTCTTCGATGCCATGCTCAACGGCAAGCCGCGCAAGCTTGTAGCGCTCGCCAATCGCAATGCTTTCTACTACGTCCTCGACCGCGTGACTGGCGAATTCCTCGTGGGCGTCCCCTTCGCCAAGCAGACCTGGGCGAAGGGGCTGACCGCGAAGGGCCGCCCGATCCTGGAGGACAACATCGAGCCGTCGGCCCAGGGCACGCTCGTCTACCCCGCCATCACCGGGGCAGTGAACTGGAGCAGCCCGTCGTATAGCCCGCTGACCGGGCTCTTCTACGTCAACACGCGCGAAATGGGCGCGTACTACTTCAAGGGCCATGCGACCATCGAGCCCGCCAACCCCGCGGACGCCGCCGGAGGCGGCGGGCAGCGCACTCTCGCCGGAGACGACGCCTACAATGCCATTCGCGCTCTTGAAGCCACCACCGGAAAACTGAAATGGCAGTTCAAGATGTCGGGAGGAGATACCTGGACCGGCGTGCTGTCCACGGCCGGAGGCCTCGTATTCTCAGCCGATGGCGCGGGCAATTTCTTCGCGCTGGACGCCGGGACGGGCAGGCCCCTCTGGGACTTCAACGTCGGCGCAATGGCCCGTGCCAACCCGGTCACCTACGCGGTGGACGGCAAGCAGTACGTCACCGTCTTCGCCGGCAATTCGCTGTTCGTTTTTGGCTTGCCCTGAGCGCGTCACATAACCGCCGCGGTTCGCCGCCGTAGCTTTTCGGTGCGCGCAAACAGCTTGCGCTGAGGCGAGAAGACAACCGGAGGGTAGTCCGTGCGTAATTGGCCCAAAACCCTTGGTGCTTTGCAGTTGCTAGCTGCTTGATTCGTAAGCGCCGAACCTCTGAGCTCGCATACGTTTTTGGGCAAGCCACAAAACGCCCGCTGGGCCGACCCCTCTACTCCGCTTGTTATCGCCGAGGGGCAAAAAAGGCAGAGAAAACAGCACACGAGGGAATCTGCGCGACGCCACCGATCGCATCCATCCCGGGCGTTTCGTCCGCCAGGCGCCCAAACCGGCCGCGGTCCCAACCATGGTCTGGATCAACAAACAGCTCAACGCAGATGGAAATACTCGCTAAACTCCATGTCCACTGGTCTCGAACTCGTTGACACGCACCGGTTGGGGATGTTGCAGTAAGTCCCCGGGAATCCCCCCACACTGAGGGGAGGGGCTTTTTTAGAGATATTTGTAAGTCGCAGAAAAGATTGGTCGGGGCGCGCGGATTTGAACCGCGGACCTCCTGCGCCCAAGGCAGGCGCGCTACCAGGCTGCGCTACGCCCCGACATGAATTGCGGATTGATTCTACTGTATTTTTGGGTCTTCCATCCATGCCTGTCGTGCCAACTGTGCACGAACTGTGCAAAATAGCGGCCGATTTTAGCCACCGTGCACGACCATCCGAGATCCCAGTCTCTGAAAACAAGGGGCGTCTTTTGACAGTGGACTTGTTGGAGGTGGCGCTCCTTGCCCGATACGTGGCCGATTGCGGCGATTGCGAATGTTTGACGGGTTGACCTTCTACCCACAGGGCCGATGCCCAATCGCATTCAGCTTTGCCCGTGCACTCATCAATCTTCGATATTGCATCTGTGTGACAGCTGTCACAGTGATAGCCGTCACGGAGTTGCGCGCGAGAGCTCATGCATAGTGCCGCGTGTGGCGTGGCACTGCTCGAGTTGCCTATGCGAGGAGGAGACCAGGATGCAGAAGTGCTTGGATTCCGGGATATTCCGGGCTGTTCTGGCTCTTGCCATCTGGGTTGGCGCAGCGGCTGCGGCACTTTTTGTTTACGGCCAGTGAGGTAGGCTCATAAACCACGCCGCGGAGCGAACGGCGGCACACCCAAAAGGGGGACCATATGGGACAGTTAAAAGTTCGGCTCGGTTGTACTGCATTCCTGATCGTGGCGCTCGGGTTCCTGTGCAGCTCACCTGCACAGGCGGACGATGGGGCGGCGGCCTTCAAGGCGAAGTGTGCCGTCTGCCATTCGCCCGACGGAAGCGGTAGCGGCCCAACCGGCAAGGCCATGAATATTCCGGATCTGCGCGCCGCCGGCACGCAGAAGAAATCGGATGCGGAATTGGAGGGCATCATCACCAACGGCAAGAACAAGATGCCTTCCTACAAGGACAAGCTGAGCGCGGACCAGATTAAGCAGCTCGTCGGCATTCTGCGGGAACTGGCCAAGAAGTAAGAAGCGCCCTTGTTCGGCTGATCCCCTGCGGCGGGAGAGAGAGCAAGCTAGCGGCCCGGTGCCAGACAGCTCCGTCACGCCTGTGGCGTCGTCCGGCCAAGCCAAAGGTCCAGCCTCTCTTCCGCCTGACGTTTTCCTATCGTTGTGAACACCGCCACCGTCGAAGTGCTCATTCTCGTGCCGAGCAGCGGTCACGGCAAGGATTCCTTTTCTAGCGGCAGCACCCCCCGTCAGCGGTCTCGGCGATTCCGGAGTGCAGATTGTTTCCGCCGGTTCGCACCCGCACACCGCGTCGAGTGTACGGCCTCCCTGTTTACGGCCGCGCCGCCAGGCCTACTCTCCGGCTGGTTGTGGTCGGGGTGGCGCCCGAGGAATGGGCCTCGCCGTGGCAGGTCAGCACGCAAGAATTCGTGGCCCGGCTGTAGGAGATGGGCGACGTGCCGTTGGGCGCAACGACGTTGGCGTCGAAGTTGACCAGCCGCTCGCCGGACACGTTCGCGCTCGTGCTCCCCATGCCGTGCGCGGTGTGGCAAACGGAGCAGGAGAAGCCGTCGTTGATATGCTGCGCATGCTGAGAGAAACTGGCATTCGCGACAACGCTGGACAGGTTGTGGCACTTGCCACACAGCGCGTACGGCCCATTCACGCTCAAATCGGGATTCGGATTGAGATTCGTGATCAATTGGCCCGGCGCCGTCGTCTGGCTGGCAACATACTGCCGCTCGAGAAGATGCGTCCACTTCGATCCATGCGGGCCGTTGGGACCCGTACCGCCAAATTCACGATTGTCGTCACTGTTGTGGCAATCGCTGCAGAAGATCTGCGTGCCCATGCTCCGGCCCTGCGTGACCCCGTCGAGATTCAGGAGGTTGGGGAGAAGACTGGGTTGCGGCAAGGTGCTGTTGCGGACGTGCGTCACCGGGTGACTGGACGTGCTGGTGATGGCGAACTGCGGAATCACGTTTAGAAAATCACCGGACGCAACCAGCCGCACCGGCAAATATCCAAACACGGGATTTACAACCTTGCCGGCGCTCGTGCCGTGGCACCGCAGACAGCTGTCGTATTCATTGACGGCCGGATCCACCGTCGTCACGCCGTCCGTTGCGCTGACTCCTGCAATGCCCTGCTGGGAGGATCGGAGCAGAGGCGGCGGTGTGAAGCTCGTGACTTGATTGGCGGCATGACCATTATGGCAATCCGCGCAGGTAGCATGCCGATTGTTGTTCAGCACGACGCTCTCGGCGGCATCGTGGGTATTGACGCCCGCAGGAAACGGATGCCCGATCTTGGCAAACTCGGCCATCACGTTTGGAATTCCCGGGGAGAGATTCGAGCCGCCGCTGTGGCAGGCCAGGCAGTCCTGTTCATTGGGCGCGCGGAGCAGGCGCGCCGGTCCTTGGCCGTTGTGGGGGGTATGGCAGGAGAGGCACGCGTTCTGCGCCACGGTGGCATAGCTCCCCACGCCGGACTGCACCGTTGTTTTGTTCGTCGCCATCGCATGAACTCCGGCCGCCCAACCAGCCAGCTTGTTGACCTGCCCGGTGATGACCCGGTTCGGATCATGACAGGCGAGACACATCTGGCCGCTCGAACTGTCTCGAACCAAGAAGTTTTGGGAAACCAGGTCTTTCGCCTGCACGTGCGGGTCGTGGCAGGAGGTGCACTCAATGTTTCCCTGAATCAGCTTCACCGCCCCCAGCGGGTCGGCCGTCTTTCCCTGAGACGCCAGCGAGGCGACCAGGTCGACGGAATCCTTGATCGGCAAAATGACACTGAAGGGATGCGTGTTCCGCAGGTTCGTCCCAAACACGTCTGTTGGGTACATTGAGCCGGCCGTCGTCACAGCGCCGTAAACAATCGTTTGTCCCGGTGCCACCGTCCCATCGTGGCAGCTGAGGCAGAGGCTGCTGTCTTCTCCGAGCGGCGGGGCCTGGTTGCCCGTCTGCTGATACGTCGTGCTGGTGTACGGAGTGTAGGTCTGCTTCGAGAGCGTCTGGTTCCACAGCGGGGCCGGTGCAAAGCCGGAATGCGGAGCGTGGCAGTAGGCGCAGGAGCCGGGCCGTGCGCCGGTGATAGGCGAACCGCTGCCGGTGGTCAAATCGTGCACGCCAATCGTGTCCCCGGTAACCTGCGCCCGCAGCGCGGCCGCCGCCAGCAGCACGAACACGCACGCAAACAGGAGACGTGACTTCACTACTGTCCTCCCCCGGATTGCTTCGGCACGCCGAAATAATGAAAAATCTGCACGCGATGGTTCAACGAGTCCACGACGAAGATGCGATCGTTACGATCGATAAACAGTCCGGAGGGCAATTGAAATTGCCCCGCGCCGGCGCCTCGCTGTCCGAAATAGTAGAGAAGCTGGCCCTGGCGGTTGAACGCTTGCACGACACCCCACAGAGCGTCGACCACGTAGAGGTCGCCTTCCGAATCGACCCCAATTCCTTTCGGCCGGAACATCGCGCCGGCGCCATCGCCCAAATGCCCGATCGAATATCGGAATTCTCCCGCGCGGCTCAGCACCTGGACCCGGAAGTTCATGGCATCCACCACGAGTAAGTCGGGGCCATCCAAGCGCAGTTCGGTAGGGAAATTGAACTCGAGGTTCCCCGTGCCTTGTTTCCCGATGGTCTGCACGACGCTGCCAGCCAGATCCATGACGTAGATCTTGTCGCGGAGCGTGTCGGTCACATACATGCGGTTTGCTACCGAGTCAACGGCAATCCCAGTCGGCCGCTTGAAAAAGCCTTCTCCATGCTTTAGGCTGCCGATCACGCGGCTGAATTTCCCGTTCGCATCGAAGACAAAGATTGTCCCAGCCTCGGAGTCGGTGACGTAGATGTTGTCCTGGGCATCCACGGCGACGCATTGCGGCGCGAGCAACGGCTCCTTTCTCTTGTCTCTGCGGGAAATGAATTTGTACTTCTGTTGGGCAAAATCAAAGATGTGAATGCCGTAGGCCCCAGGGTCGGTCACGATCACGCGTCCCCGCGAATCGGTTACGACGCTGTAGGGGCGAACTAGAGAGTGAAACTGGGGCTCGCCTGCAACGACATCGAGCAGCTTGTTCCAGAAGCCGCGCTTGGGCTTGACGTCGCGCTCCCAACTGAAGTCGCGCTCGTAGGCGAGCTTCCGGCCACCTTCGAGCAACAGATCCGGAACGGGCTGCTCGGCGGGCCTCGTCTTGTTGTTCGGGGCTCCCCAAGCCGGAACCAACAATAGAAGGGCGAGCGCGGTCAACTTCGCCGTTCGCCGGGCGGCCCGGGGTGCTCGGCTCAAAAGAAGTTGAACCACCGTGAGACCCCCAAGTAGTACGACGATACGTTCGCGGGAGGAGCGCTCGAGGCGCTGAAGCTCTGCGACAACTTCGCATAGCCCCCCGTCAGAGACACTTTACGGAACTGGTATTGCAAGTAGGCATTAAATTGCTCGTTCTTGTTCCAAGACACCAGTGCGTTCCCGTTGGTGTTGCTGCTAGCTCTTGAGAAGCTGCTGGCAATCGTCAGTCTTCGCACGGGTGAAACTCCCAGTCCAAAGGATACACTCTTGCCGCCGTACAGAATGAGAAGGCTCGGCGGCAAAATCGGCAAAGGCACCGGCGTGGGAAGCAGTCCGGCGCCCACTGCAATCGAATTTCCATTCGAGACCGCGTAGCTACCGTTGACGCTGGCCCAATGACCAAACCCAAGCCCGGTGGAATAACTATGGCCGCCGCTTCCCGTGCCGCGCTGCGCCGTCAGGACGGTCCGCGAACCGGCCGCGCTCGCGCTCCAACTTACCGCCCCGAACCGGCGACGCACGTTCGCGGAATAATTGTACGAAGCGGTCGTGTAGCTCACCAGCAGAGTCTGCATGTTTTGCGCATAACTGAAGGACCCTCCGACAAACCACCTCTCGATGCGCCGCGAGTAGTTGACGGTGCTCATCAGTCCGAGAGTATTCTGGCCTGTGCGGTCGATTCTCGTATCGATCGCGGTCGTAGAAGCACTCAAGGAGCCGCCCAGCGCTGGCCGCGTATACAGAAGCGTGCCATCCAGGGAAGTTGCGCCGAAGGTCTCTCCCAGGAATGTTTGATCGCGGCGCTCGACCTGGCCTTGCGCCTCAAGATTCGGCGAGAATGCATAGCTGGCGGAGCCAAGGACATCCAACGCGTTCGACGTCTGGCTGGTGGTCAGCGGCAGGACGATGCCCCCAGCCGATGCCGCCGCCTCATACAAACTTCCGCTGAGATTGTCGGAAAAGTTGACCCCGAGTGAGACATGCAGATTGTTGGTGGGCTGAACGGCGGCGTTTGTGGTGATGGTATCCACCGTGCCATTGATGTGATACCCCTGATCTTCGTTGTCAAAAGACGACCGGTTGAAGCTGGCGGAAAATCCGCCGCGCATCGGCAGGAGATGCGACATGTTGAACCCGAATCCATCGGTGCCCGAATCCGTGGTCACCGCCTGAGTCGAACCGCTGAACAATTGCGGAATCAGCGCGTGCGAAGCGCCATATTGATAATGTGCGCCCAAGTTGAAGCCATGGGTCGAGTATCCCGAATGAAACGTGAAGGAATCGAACGCGGAACTTCCTTCGTCATTCTCACCATAAACCGAATAGTGGCTGCTGCCTTTCTGAAAACCGAAAGACAGGCTGGGCAGGCCGGGAACCAGCGCCGACCAGTTGATCCCGAACGTGTCGCTATTTCCGTGTGTGGTGTAGCTCGGCAATCCCGGAATCGCATAACTTCCCTCGCTGTCGTACGCCGTCGAGTAATTGATCGCTCCCGGAAAATGGCTGCCGCTGAAGATTCCGGCGCTGATGTTCACGCCGCTGGAATCGGAAATGGACCGGTAGTTCGAGTTGGCCCGTGATTGGTTCAGGTAAGGTGAGAGATTAAACGACAGGAAGTTGGGGTCGTAGAAATATCCACCGAGGCTGGCGGCGCCGCCGACGTTCAAGCTGTGGGAAGAGGCCGTCTGGTCGCCGTAGGTTGCCGAGTAGCCTCCCGCGACCGTGCCGGTGAGGTTCATGCTGACATCCCCGGCCTGCACCTGCGCCGCCGCCGGACGCGCCAGGAACAGCAGGAGCGCGCCTGTCGCCCAACACACCCCTCGCGTAATCCCAAGCAAAATGCCCTCCCCATTGTCCTCTACAGCAGTTCGACCTTCGCCTTCTGCCGCAGGGCATGGTCCAGCGACGCACGAAGCTGATTCTTTTTCTCGGCTTCCAACTCCTTGCGTAACGGGACCTTTACGTCCGCGAACTTCGCCTTGCCGGCCAGGACATGCTGATTCAGCCGGACGATGGTGTAGGCCTGTTCGATTGGAATGATGCCGGTGATCTGGCCGGGCTGGAGCGCCAGCAACGCCTGTACCACCGCGGGCGCCAGTTTCGCCCGTTCGACGAATTTGTGGTCACCCATGACGACGCGGTAGTCATCGTCGGAGATTTTTTCGGCCAGCATTCCGAATTCCTCATAGTTCTTCGTAGCCTTCGCTTGGCGCAAATCGTCTTCGGCGCGCTTGCGGGCCTCGTTCAGTTGCTCGGGAGTTGCGTTGGGCGGCGGGAGAACCGAAATCGTCTGAAAGGCAAACGACTCCGGGTACTGGAAGCGCGCCGGGTTCTTGTCGTAGTAGTCCTTCAGCTCGGCCTCCGACAGAACGGACTTCTTCTCGACTTCGAGCTTGAGCAACGCATCGATCAACAAGGAGCGGCGAATCCTCTCGCGCAGCAGGGATTGCCAGCCATTGAATTCCGTCCTGACGAATTCCTGATACAGGCTGGGAGTACTGAATTGGCTGCGGAACTCCGTTTCCGCCTTCTGCAATTTCGCCGGGGCGATGGTCATTCTCCGGCGCAAGGCCTCCTGATACACAAGCTCCTCGAAAATGATCATCTTCAACGCACCGTCCCGGATGCCCGCTTCCATCTCTTTCGGAAATCCCCCGTTGTGCTGGCGGGCGTAGGGAAAGATCGCGTACATCTCGCGCAGCAGGTCGCGGTCGGTGAGGATGGTGCCGTTCACTCGGGCCACGGGACGGCCCGCCGGTTGCGTCCGTGAACTCCGTAGCAGGGACGCTTGCGTGGACGCCTGGGAAGAGGCGATTTGAGCTTGCGCCGGCGAGAGCGCGGCCAGGACCAGCACGCCAACCACGAAATGAAGCTTCACGGTTCCTCCCGTCCTACTGTAGTTCGGCAACGAAGGGGGGAGAGATTTCCCTCTCCCCCTCGTTGGTTGAGGTTAGAAAGTGGTCCCGGCCGTGCCGCCGTTCATCTCGTTCGATTCGCCGCCATGGCACTGACGGCAGAACTGAGCGTTTTGGTTGGAGCCGGCGGTGGTCGTGCCCGGGTTGTAAGGCGCCCGGATGAAGAACATCGTCGTGTAGTTGCCCGACGGCAGACCCGTGCCCACGGGAGTGCCGGTGGCGCCGGTGGTGGCGGGGGCTTGGGTCAGGCCGTTTTTGCCCTGGGTGACCGGAACCACGTTCATCAGGTGCTGGTTGTGGCAGGTCGTGCACATAACGACGGGTTGATTGTTGTAAACGCCCGGCCTGACAAAGAAGCCATAGTTCGAAATGAACTGGGTCATCTTTGGGCCGGGTTGGATCGCGCCGGTCGCCGAGACCGTGCAATCCCAGTCGTACGTTCCGCCGCAACTAATCACGGCGTTCAGTCCTACTGGATGGTCGTTGAGATAGTTGCCCGCCCCGGTTCCATCGTTTCCGAGCAGCGTCGGAATCGTGTTAAAGGTCCCGTAGGTGCTCGGAAGCGTCTCATAGACCTGATTCTTCATCATCGCGCCCTGCGCATAGTTGCCGTCATGGCAACTGAGGCAGGTTAGAAGCCCGGCGACATCGGGCGTCTGCCCCGTGGCGGGGAAGCTGGACGGCAGAGTCTCGCTGAACGATCCGTGTTCGGATTGACCAAACGTGAGCGTCTTGCCGTAGAGGGCGCCAACGTCCTGGCCCCACAGCGCCACGTTTCCGGTGCTGGTACCGGAACGGTTGGTGCCGTTACCAGATGCGCCGCTGTGCGGCGCATGGCAAGCCGGGCACCCCCGGCCGTAGTTAAGGTGAGCGCCGAGGACGTCCGTCGCCGGCGCAGCGCCGCTCTGAGCCGCAGCGATACTTGCTGAGGCCAGAACGATGACTAGAGCTAGCATTATTCTTTTCATTGATTGTTCCTCCCAGGATGAATTGCAACACTTCGCTGCTACTTCGTTCGAACGACTGCTTCTGCAAATCGGAAAGGGACAAGCCGGCCGGACCCGCCCCTCCCCGCCTTGTCTGTCCGGAGACAGCCAGACTTCTTGGTGGCTCATGGAGTCACCAATCCTTGCGCCTGCGCTAACGCGCCGCCCTTCGGTGGCGCGGTTTCCAGCGACTTTTGTGTCGGCGCCTGCGCCGGCTGCGGCGTGGTGCTGCCGGGTTGCGCTTCCCGGCGGGCCTTCTCGGCAGCCGCCTCGGCATCGGTCACGTAGCGGAACATCTGCATCCGGCCCGGATATTGTTCGGTCGTATAAACTCGGTTTTGTTTGTCGATCGCGATGCCGATCAATGCTTCGAACTGGCCGGGATAATGTCCGTGGCCGCCGATCCACGTCAGCAATTGCCCTTCGCGATTGAACACCTCCACGCGATCCTGATAGGCGTCCGCTACCCAGATGTGCCCGTCGCAGTCGATCGCGATCCCTTTTGGCCGCGCGAAGTAGCCCGGACCGTCGCCATGTTGTCCGAACATTCCGATGAACTGCCCATCGGCGTCGAAAATTTCCACGCGGTTATTCATCGTGTCGGTGACGTAGACGTTGCCGTCCTTGTCCAGCGCCACGTTCGAGGGCGCGCCGAAATCTCCCGGCGTGGTCAGCCAGTGATTCTTGCCGCTCGTTCCGATCTTGCGCAGAAGTTTCAGGGTGTCCGCGTCGAATACGATCACCTGGTCTTGCTGCGTATCCACGACGTACAGGAACCTGTTCTCGGGATCGATCGCCAGCCCCACCGGATCCACTAGCCCTTCGCTGATCTGGCTGACCACTTCATGCTTGGCGTTGAATATGAGCACGCGATGCATCTTTCCATCGGAAACGAACAGCCGGTCGTCATCATCAATCGCCAGGCCGTTGACCAGGCCGAAATGCGCTTCGTAGCCGTTGCGGATGAGCTGCACGTCCCGCGTGTCCGTGTTGAAAATGAATATCGCCCCCACCTTCTGGTCGGCGACGTACACCAGACCCTTGGAATCGATGGCGATCCCGTAGGGTCCCAGCAATTGGAAGGGGAACGTCTTCACGTCGAATTGGTCGCTCTTCGGCTCCGCGCCCGCCAGACGGTCCATCCAGCTCCCCCTCTTCTTTTTCGGCGCCGGCGTGTAGTCGATCTTTTCGCCCGCAAAGTAGCTCAGATAACGCACGCGCGCGATGGATGGCGGGCTCGGCCATACGAGCTTCGAGGTGTCGATCTGCGGTTTCGGCGCGGCCGGCTGTTCGGTGTTGGCGTGGCCCTTCTTCTTCTTTTTCTTTTGCTTGTCGGCAAACGTGGAGAGCGGCGAAGCCAGCAAGAGAGCCAGCAGAACAGCAATCGCCATCGCCGCTTTGTTTCCTTGCATCCAGGTTGTTGAAATGTGTCGCATGGTGTCGCTCCGCATCACGGGCCCAGACCGATCCGGTTCTTATGGCAGGTGTCGCAAAACGCCATGTTGTCTTCCTGGTCTTTCACCAGCAGGTTGGCCTGCGCAGAAGCGTGCGGCTGATGGCAGCTCAAGCAATTCAGCGCGACACGAACCTTGGTGACATCTTTCGGATCCGGCACATCGGAAACCGGATGGCCGTCAACGGGATGGCCAAATCCGAATCTCAGCGGGAGGATCGGAACCCGGTTTTTTGTGTAGTAGTCTTCCGGTAGCTTCACGCTCCCGCTTAAAATCGTGAACATATGTTCGGCTTCCAACTTCTGCGGCTGTGAGTCCGGTCCGTGGCACTCCAGGCACAGCGCGTTTCCTTTTGCCCGCAGCAGATGTTCGTTGTCATTGCCGTGCGGCTCGTGGCACGTGGCGCAACCCTGCTGGAATGCCGGCTGGTGCAACACGCGCTTTTTGCCTTCTTCCGCTTGTTCCGTGTGGCAGCCCAGGCAAACATTCACGGCGTCCGGCTTGGGATGGCCTGGTGAACTGCCGGCATGTGGACTGTGGCAATCGGTGCACTCTCCCAGGGCGCCCGGATGCTGCACTTTTGCCTTATCGATCTGTTCTGCTTTTTTGGCGTGGCATGTGACGCAAAGCTCCTTCGCCGAGGCCTGCGTCAAAACCACTTGGCCGTCTTTCGCCGCCTGGTGGCAGACATCACACATTTTTTGCTCGAAGGGCGGGTGAACCCATGCCTGCATCAAACTCGGACGGTCAGACTGGTGCGGGTCATGGCACTCCAAGCAATCCGCCTTTTCAAACGGCTGGTTGTCGTGCGCTTTGGCCAGACTGCTGTCCTTGACGTCGTGGCAATCCAGGCAAAGCGCAGGAACCGCCTTGGCCAAGTGGAACCGGAATTCGCGACCTTGGCTGTCGCCTGTCTTGTGCGTGACGTGGCAAGTATCACAGCCCATGTCGAGCGCCGCGTGGCGGCTTCCCTTTTCGGGAACATTCAGCCCTTCGGTGTGGCACTCGAGACAGAGATTGTCTTTCGCGCCTCCCGACGTCGGCTTCACAAGATGATCCTTGTTGTCCGAAGAGTGCGGATCGTGGCATTTCAGGCAGTCGCGCACCGCGGGCGGATGCACTCGGCCCTTGATTTGGGCCGCGTTTTTATCGCTGTGGCATGTCATGCAAAGGCCGTACGGAGTTGCGGTGATCAGCTTGACGCGTGTCACGTCCTTGTTGACTCTCACCTCGTGGCACGCCGTGCATCCCATGGCCATCGCCGAATGCACCGACTTGCCTTTCGCTTGCTCCTCATGGCATTCCAGGCACTTCGCCGGCGGTGTGTCCTTGTCAAGGGGGACAGGATGAACGTCGGCCCGCGCCTGCGTGACGCCAAACAGCGCGATAATGGCAAGCAACGCCAGCAGGTGTGACGCGCAATGCGCCCAGGCAAATCTCCGAGGAACGAGGTTCCCAGCCGCGCGGATGGTGGAGCGGCTCATCCAGCTACGCTCTGAGTGATGGACTATGCTGTGAGAGGAAAGCGGCCGAAAGGCTCCACGTTTTTCTATGCCCGTTTCGTGATCAGTTCCCCGCGGCACCAGGGCACCTACAATGAGGGGGGTGCGGCGGCCGACTTGTGCCGCGTAGTTCACGTGCCTCGCTGACACACGCGGAGTCTGCATGACTCCGTATTTAGTACGATCAGACCCGCGGCTCCCGTGACCACTATCACAGCACGTTCAGGCTTTTGTGACGACCGTCACAACAGCCCAGACTTTTGTGTCCACGATCACAACAACTCCTCTGACCCAAGGGGCAGGCGCCAATCTATTAATACAATCATCATTGCAGACACTCTCGGTACAACTTCGGCATAAGTGAGGGCGTTACGATCGCGCGTACAGTGCGGTCAAAAAAACATCCAGGAGTGCCCGCCATTGGCGGACCGGGAGCGTTCGACCGCGACCGGAACCTCAAACCGCCGGCACGCCTCGGCAAATGCCGCCGCATCAGCCATCCGGGATTTCTTGTGGTGAATCGGGCCGATCTCCCGGAAAATGTTGCGAAGAAACTTCCACGCTATCCGAACGTTCCTGCGACCCTCTTGGGCAGATTGGCTGTCAGTGAAAACTTCCGGGGACGAGGAATTGGTGAGTTGCTGGTCCTGGATGCGCTCCAGCGCGCTCTCGGGAATACCCGAGAAGTCGCCTCGGCAGTCGTTGTAGTGGACGCGAAAGACGAACGAGCGCGTGGATTCTATTTACGCCACGATTTCACGCCGATTCCCACGCAACCCAATCGTCTTTTCTATCCCATGAAGACCATTGAAGAATTGTTTACCGGCCAGTCAAGAATCGGGACGACGAGAAACCGCATCGTGCAACATACGTGGCGGATCGTCAGCCGCGATATTGTTGCAAGGTGACTCGGTAAGAGGCTAGAATCACTCGTGGTCCAGAGAAGGTTCTGCCAAATTGCAGTCGTCCTGCTGCTGGGCACGTATCTGTGCGGCCCGGCGTTCGAAAGCGTGGACCACTGGGACCATTTTCCCCAGAGCGGAAATGACATCGTTCTGAACTGTGTTGGCATTGCCGCCTGTCTGGGCGTTGTGGCAGTCCTGTCTCATCTCCTGCGCGGTCTAATTCTCAAACCACGGAATGAATCGAGTCTACTGCTTGCTCCCTCGTTAGAAGAATGTTCACATTCAGCTTACTCACGTCCGTTCCTGGGGTCCTCCCCTCCGGCTCTCCGCATCTAGAACAGTCCTTGCGCTTGCTCTGTTGGCCGCGTCCCCGGCGGTCCGGGCGGTCATTTGCCATTTCTATTGCGCGGGAGTCTTTATGAATTTTGTCAGAGCATTGAGTTTGTCGCTGGCCGTCTGTTTCTTGATGGCGGGGTGTGCGATGCAGAAGTATCGCAGGGCACCCATATCGCCCGCTGAAAGCGCCGCGAGTCTGGAATCCAGAAACCTTCAGGATGGCGGTCTGCGGGAGTTCTTGGAAAGGAATCTTGGCCATCGGCTCAGCGTGTGGCCACCGAAAAGCTGGGACCTCGGCTCGCTGACGTTTGCGGCCTTCTATTTCAGCCCTGAAATGGAAATGGCTCGGGCGCAAGCCAACGTGGCGGCGGCCGCTGTTATCACCGCAGGGGCGCGTCCCAATCCCACGCTCAGTGTGGCTCCTGGAGTGCCGAGTCCGTATTTGTTTGCACTAGATTTCGCAATCCCGATTCAGACAGCAGGGAAGCGCGGCTATCAAATACTTCAAGCGAAAAACTTGAGTGAAGCGGCCCGGTTTAAGCTGGCCAATACTGCGTGGACGGTTCGCAGCAAGGTTCGCACGGCCTTGTGTGATTACCTTGTCGCCGTTCGAAGTGCGGACCAGTTGCGTTCGCAAGAGAACATTCTGTCTGACCGCGTGCAACTGTTGGAAAAAAGGCTTGCTGTTGGCGAAATCTCGCGTCCGGAAGTGGATTTGGCACGGATCGATCGAGCCAACACGCATTTGGCGGTTCTTCATGAAGAAAGCCAAATAACGCAGGCTCGGGCGGCGCTAGGCGCTGCGATTGGCATCCCCGTTGCGGCTCTGAGCGGTCTGGAGTTTACGTGGCCAACCTTTGAGAACCCGCCCAGCCTCGACTCTCTCGCTTCCGGGGGAATCTCGCGGGAAGCAGTACTAAACCGCTTGGACGTTCGGCAGGCTCTTGCTCAATATGGCGCTGCGGAAGCCAGCCTTCAACTCGAAGTCGCCCGGCAATATCCCGATGTTCAAATCGGGCCGGGCTACCATTATGAAGAAAGCCACAACTTCTTCACGATCGGACTCTCGGTCACCCTTCCGATCTTCAACCGAAACGAGGGACCGATTGCCGAGGCGGAGGCTCGGCGCAGAGCAGCCGCAGCTAATTTCCTCGCGACGCAAGCCCGTGTGATCGCAGAGTCCGAAGCGGCAGCGGCAAGTTACAGCGGGGCGTGGAAGGAACTTGCAGAAACCAAAGCAGTGGAGAAGCTTCATGGGGCGCGATTTCAGTTAACGGAGAAGGCGTTCAAGGCTGGTGAGTCAGGGCCGCTTCCTCTCAGCGGCGAGCGTCTCCAGGGCGCACTAGCGGCCGGTGCGGAAGTGGCTGCACTCTATCGCACCCAAATTGCTCTGGGAAGCCTGGAGGACGCGATTCAGCGTCCACTGGAACCCGGCGGCATTTTGCCACTCGGCCCACAATCCCCTGTTCTGAGGAATCACCCGAAGGAGAAAAAGTGATGAAGACAAACTGGAAGTGGCTATTCGGCGCAGGCCTTGCACTGATTCTAGCGGTCATTTTGACTCTCACTCTCGTTCCGGGCCGGAAAGTGGCGGCCGATCAAGGCGATAAAGACGACACAGAAGAAGCGATCACGTCGCTCTCAAGGGTTTCCGTCCAGAACGGACAAACGATCCTCACCCTCGATGCCAATACCCAATCCCAAACGGGAATCAGCGTGACTCCTCTCCAAGCGCTCACTTCGCGGGAGCAGGTGACGTCTCCCGCAATCGTCTTATCAGGCCAGGAACTGGTCAGTGCACGCGCTAAATACGTGGCCGCTACAGCCAATCTAGAAAAGGCGCGGGCGAACAGCGAGGTGGCACAACTGGAATATGACCGCCTGAAGACTTTGTATCAAGATCGGCAGAACGCCTCACAGAAGGATTTGCAGGCTGCGCAGGGCGTATTGCGCTCGGACCAGGCAGACGCTCAGGCTGCCGAGCAAGAAGTGGCACTGCAGGCAGCAGCAGTGCGCCAGAGTTGGGGCGACGTGGTCGCAAAGTGGGTCGTCGACGACGCGCCTGCGCTCGGCGACATTCTCTCCCAACATGCGTTTCTCGTGCAGGTGACGTTGCCTACAGGCGCAGGTTCGACGGCTCCCAGAACGATCTCGCTCGAAGTCGCGGAATCGACCCAAATCGGGGCGAAGCTGATTTCACCTTTTCCCAGAGTTGATCCGCGAATTCAGGGCATCAGCCTCCTTTGCATTACTCGCGACCATTCTGGTATTGCGCCCGGACTGAACCTAATTGCCCGCTGGCCAGTCGGCCGGCCGATGCGCGGAGTCCTGATTCCACAATCGGCAATCGTATGGTGGCGGGGCAACGCCTGGGTGTATCAGCAGACCGCACCCGGTCGCTTTGTCCGTCGCCTGGTTTCCGCTGAGACGCCCCTCGCCAACGGACTCTTCGTCGCAAGCGGCTTTTCACCCGGGGATGAGATCGTCGTCCGGGGAGCGCAGGCGCTCCTGTCCGAGGAGTTCCGCTCGCAAATCCAAGCGGAGGACTAACTGCACCATGCTCTCGTCCATCGTTCGGTTCTCGCTTCGCTTTCGCGGCATTGTTATCGCGCTCGCCTGTGCCTTGCTCGGCTGCGGCGTTTACTCGCTCACGCAATCGCGGTACGACGCCTTCCCGGAGTTCGCAGCGCCCCAAGTCGAGATTCAGACCGAGGGGCCGGGCCTGGCGCCTGAACAGGTCGAAGTGCTGGTCACCCAGCCTATCGAGAACGCAATCAATGGGGTTTCCGGTATCGACTCTCTGCGCTCAAAATCGATTCAGGGTCTTTCTGTAATCACGGCTGTCTTCCGGTCCAGCACAGATATCTACCGGGATCGTCAGGCGGTTACCGAGCGCTTGGCAACCATCGCCAGCGAGCTCCCAACCGGAGTGCAGGCTCCGCTGATGACTCCGCTTACATCTTCCACAAGTTGGGTGATGCACGTGGGTTTCACCTCCGACAAGCAGACCCTCATGACGCTGCGGACGATTGCCGACTGGACGATTAAGCCGCGTCTATTGGCCGTTCGCGGCGTTGCTGGAGTGGAGGTCAACGGAGGTCAGGTTCGGCAGATCCAACTCCAGTTCCATCCGCAACGGCTCGTTCAATATGGACTGAGTGTCGAGGACGTGATCGCCGCCGCACGAAAGTCCACAGGTGTTCGCGGGGCCGGTTTCGTCGACACGCCCAACCAGAGGATCGTGCTTCAGACCGAGGGCCAGTCGCTAACAGCGGAGCAACTTTCCAAGGCGGTTCTGTTCCATCGCAACGGTGCCAACGTGCTGCTGAGTGACGTTGCAAACGTCGAAGACGCTCCGGCTCCGGCCATCGGCGCGGCGACAATTGGAGGAAAGCCGGGAGTGATTTTGATAATTGATTCGGCGTATGGGGCGAACACCCTCGAAGTCTCGCAGGGGATCGACAAAGCACTGGCGGACCTGCGTCCTAGCTTGGAAGCACAAGGAATCTCGATGAATGCGCAAGTGTTTCGCGCCGCCGACTTCATCGATGTCGCGCTTCATAACGTCCGCGATTCGTTGCTCATCGGCGCGGTGCTAGTGGTCGTGGTGCTCTTTTTGTTCCTTTTCAATCTCCGTACCGCCGCAATTTCTTGTACCGCGATTCCCCTGGCTCTTTTGGCGGCCGTAATTGTGCTCGACAGGATTGGTTTGAGTCTGAACACCATGACCCTGGGAGGATTGGTGATCGCCATCGGGGAGGTTGTGGACGATGCGGTGATCGATGTGGAAAACATCTATCGGCGGCTGCGCGAAAACCGCGCATCCGGCTCGCCCCGATCCGCGTTACAGGTCGTATTCGACGCTTCACTCGAAGTACGCAGCGCCGTCGTCTATGCCACTTTTGCCGTGATCCTGGTTTTCTTCCCGGTCCTTATGATGTCGGGCCTCGCGGGTCGCATTTTTGCGCCTCTCGGCACGGCTTACATCGTGGCGATCCTGGCCTCGTTGGTCGTGGCTCTGACCATAACGCCCGCTCTCTGTTTTCTTTTGCTCGGTAATCGTGATCTTCCGCGCCAGGAGCCGCCTATCGTGCATTGGCTAAAGCGGAGATATCACGCGGTTCTGCTTCGCACTGAGAGCGCTCCGGGCCCGCTAATGGGAGTCGTCGCGCTCTTGATCGCGCTCGGAGTCGGGACGCTCTTCTTCTTGGACAGCTCGTTTCTCCCGGAATTGCGCGAGGGAGACATCACCATCCACATGACGGCGGTTCCTGGAACGTCCCTTCAGGAATCGATGCGGCTGGGAGGCCGAATGACGGAGGCCCTGCAGAAGGTTCCGTACGTGCAAACGGTCGCTCAACGGGCAGGAAGAGCCGAATTAGGGACTGACACGATGGGAACCAACGAAAGTGAAATTGACGTAAACATGGAAGCTCTCAATGGGAAACAGGTGGCCGCAACACAGGCGGGCATCCGGCAAGTCATGTCGGAGTTTGCTGGGCCGGCTCTTTCAGCGAATAGTTTCCTGACCGAACGGATCAATGAGACCTTGTCCGGGTACACGACCGCAGTGGCGGTCAATATCTTTGGCAACGACCTCGACCAGCTGGACCAGGAAGCACAAGAGATTACACGCACGTTAAGCAGCGTTAAAGGTGCTACGGGAGTTCAGCTTCAGTCTCCGCCGGGGATGCCGCAGGCAGTCGTCCGCTTGCGGAACGATGATCTCGCGCGCTGGGGCTTCGATGCCGTTAATGTCCTCGATGTCGTGCAAACGGCCTTTGGGGGAGACATCGTTGGCCAAGTCTATGAAGGCAATCGAGTGTTCGATGTCTCCGTAATTCTTGCGCCGCATGAACGCAATAGCGTCGAAGAAATAGGCGGGCTTCCGCTGCGAGGCCCGGATGGAAACTATGTGCTGCTTCGACAGCTTGCCGATATCTACGAAACCTCCGGGCGCTACATCATCCTGCACGAAGGGGCGCGCCGCGTGCAGACAGTGACATGCAACGTTCAGGGACGTGACCCGACTTCCTTCGTAACCGAAGCCAAGAGCCGCATTTCCAAATTGTCATTTCCACCTGGCACTTACGTTGAATTCGCGGGGACGGCAGCCGCCCAGGCAGAGTCCCGCCATGATCTGTTGGTCTACTCGCTGCTGGCAGGACTGGGGATTGTGCTGCTCCTCTCGGTAGTCATGGGGAACTACCGCAACCTGCTACTCGTCCTTGCAAACCTGCCGTTTGCGCTTGTGGGGGGCGTCCTAGCTGTTGTGATCACAGGCGGCACGCTTTCGCTCGGATCGCTCATCGGATTTGTAACTTTGTTTGGGATCACGCTGCGAAATTCCATCATGATGATTTCTCATTACGAGCATCTTGTGGGCACGGAAAAAATGGATTGGGGCTTGGAAACTGCGCTTCGGGGTGCGAGTGAGCGCCTCGCTCCCATCCTAATGACCGCGCTCGTTACCGGCTTGGGACTCCTGCCGCTCGCGATCGGAAGTGGAGACCCCGGTCGTGAGATTGAAGGCCCGATGGCGATTGTCATTGTGGGGGGCTTGGTCACGTCAACTGCGCTGAATCTCCTGGTCTTGCCTGCACTTGCTTTGCGGTTTGGAAGGTTTGAAGAGAGATCCTAGGATTGCCGCTCGAATCGTCTTGCACGGTGCCTTCTTTCGTGGCACGAGACGTGCTAGTGGAGACCGCAGGCGGATCGTGTCACACGCCGGGACGCGGCAATTTCGTAGCAGAGCAGCCAGGAGAGCAAGCCAATCGTCAGCCAAACCGAGCGTTCTCGTTGATGGCTCACCCACCGTCATGCATAAGACGGTCCGGAGCTAAAGCAAGATCATCTGAATTTTGGCTAAGAAGAAAGATCCCGCCGCCGTCAAGCTTGGACGGAAGGGTCGGAAGCACAGGGTAAGCCTACTTGTACGTCATAGAAGCTCCTCCCTGGACTGCGACGAAGCTTACCGCTCGCCACAAGCATTGGGATGGGTCCATTCCATTAGGTCGGTGAGAGATTTTCAAGATTAGCAACCAAGAAGAAACTAGAGCGGTTAAGGGCGGATTTCGGGGAGCTGGTCAGAACCGCGCCGATTAGTTTGTCCTGAAGTGGCCAGCAAACATCGCGATCAGAACGATCATCAGTATGATGACGCTTACCCAGCCGACGTGGTAATAGCTCCAGTTCCTACTATGTGGCCAAATGGGAAGACTCCCCACAAGCACTACGATAACAACGATCGTGAGAATGAACATGAGCATCATGTCCTGGCAGCCTCTTTGACCGCTGCCGTGCGCTGGCCCTTGGATTCTATGTGGGCGGACTCGGCCACACGAGGCTCTGCCATTTCCTTCTTCACTCTGGCGAGCACTGGCTGGTAGTCCTGTTTCTTGCCTGGATTGTTAGACACACGACCACAGTGTCATGCGGGGAGAAGCAATACTGTTCCATTCAGGACGGTTTCATCTACGACCGATGGACAAACCCGCGACCGGAAGAAGAATTCGTTCAATCGCAGTTCACGCGAGAGCAGCTTTCCGTCGATTCGTGCCAAATGATCCCTACGGTCGCGGCCGCGCCGCCGATCGCAAGCAGCGTAAACGCCAACCGCCTCTTGTTCACACCCGACTTGCCGACTCCCGCGGGTGCCTGTCCTCCCGCTGCCGCTTCGGGTGCGAAGCTGACGGCGTAGGATTGACCTGGCTTGACGATCTGCTCCTGGTCATTCGCCGATACCACCAGCGTCCCTTGATAGGCGCTCACCGTCATCCGATCCGCCGCCAGTACGATCACCTGGCCGTGCATCCGCTCGCCGTTGGCTCCCTGAATTGTGCCCAGCGGGGTCTCGATCTCGATCTGGCCGGGCGTGGTTGTGGAGAACCCCAGGGTTCCTTGCTTCACGCTGGCGCGCACCTTGTTTTCTTGTTGAAGGAGTTTCGCCCAACTGGACCCCAGCAGGTAAATCTGGCTTCCTCCGAGCTTCAGGCGCAGCGAGCCATCCGCGTCGGTCGCAAAGGTGTCACCGGAATAGACGTCGGCACCCGCGACCGCATTGGCATTGCCCAGACGCGCATGTTGGGACGCCACCACCATGCCCAGTGGCTTTTCGCTCGCCGCAATGTTGGAAACGAGGGACAGGTTTAGCAGGCTGCCAATGAGAATGGCAACCAGGATGGAACGGGCTCCGCAACGCACGAATGAACTCACCATCACCTCTAGACCTCTGGTACCTACAACGGGAGTTTAAGTGCGCGTCACGCCAGTGTCAACGCCTTTGTAGGCCTTTCTCGTTGCTCGGGGGACCCAGGGGGTCGGGCTTGCAACCTGGAAATCCGGCGGGCCCGCAGACTGTTTCACCCGGCCGAACGCTCCTGCATCCGGGCCCCAGTTCGGGGCATGGTTCTCGAAGGCCTGCCGCACGTTTGGAGGGTCACGTTGTTTTGTCTTGCGAATAGCAGAGCGCATCGAGGTTGCACTCGATGCATTTCGGTTTGCGGGCCTGGCAGACGCGCCGTCCGTGCCAGATCAACTGGTGCGAGAAGGCGATCCATTTTTCTTGCGGCAGGATCGCCATCAAGTCCTGCTCGACTTTCTTCGCGTCGGTATTGCGGGAGAGGTCCAACCGTGCCGCCAGCCGCAGCACGTGCGTATCCACCACCACGCCCGAGGCGATGCCGAAGGCGTTGCCCAGCACGACGTTGGCCGTCTTGCGCGCCACGCCGGGCAGCGTCAGCAGCTGCTCCATCGTTTTCGGTACCTGCCCGTGAAAGTCTTCCACGATCTTCTTACCCGCTCCCACGATCGATTTCGTCTTGTTGCGGAAAAAGCCGGTGGGGCGAATGTCCTGCTCGAGCTCCCCAGGGTTCGCATAAGCGAAAGCTCCGGGGGTCGGATACTTGCGGAACAGCGCCGGGGTCACCTGATTCACGCGTGCGTCCGTGCACTGCGCCGAAAGGATCGTGGCAATCAGCAGTTGGAAGGCGTTGTCATGCCGCAGTTCGCAGGTGGCCGCCGGATAGGCCTCATCGAGTTTGGCTAGGATCGCCCGCACGCGTGCGGGATCGGTGCCCCGGCCACCCGTCTGCGCTTGCACCGGCCTCTTCGCTGGCCGCGCGCCGGTGGGCTTCTTCGGTGCCGATTTCCTCTTTGTTTTCTCGCTCATGGTCCGGAAAAATATAGCACACGCGCACAGCCGGCCCGAGGCTAACTGGCCGGTAGGAGCGGCCCCTCGACGCCGGGCCACCTCCCCGAGAGAAGGTCCCGGACTTTGCGGAAGGCCTTGGCGCGATGGCTGTGGCGGTTCTTCTCTTCGAGCGATGCTTGGGCGTAGGTGCGTGCGATTTCCGGAATCAGGAATACCGGGTCGTAGCCGAAGCCGGCCGTTCCGCGCGGCTCCGTAGCTACAATTCCCGCCGAAAAATCAGAAACGATCGCGAGCAAGCGCCCCTGCCGCGCCATGGCTGTTACGCAGACGAATCGCGCGCGCCGTTGGTCGCCGGAGCGTCCCTCCATTTCGCGCAGCAGCTTGCGAACGCAGTCCTCGGCCGTTGCTTGCGGGCCGGCATAGCGCGCCGACAGAACCCCAGGAGCGCCGCCCAGCGCCGGAACCACCAGGCCCGAGTCTTCGGCAAGTACGATCTCGCCGGTGAAGCGGCCGTAGTGCAGGGCCTTGCCCGCGGCGTTCTCGGCAAAGGTAGGCGCCGACTCTTCAAATGGAGGGATCTCGCTGAAATTCGGGAGGGGACCCAAGTCGAGGACGGAACCTGCCGCCAGCGCGCGATATTCGCGCAGTTTGCCGGCATTCGACGAGGCCACGAGGATTCGCACGGGGGTGTTTCGGTCCGGCGCGCCGTTACCTCGAACGGCCGCGGAAGTTCATATTTACCAGTTCCTGCTGCACGCGCGTCAGTTGGCGAATGCCTCCCGCCGCCAGTTCGAGCATCTGCTGCAGCTCATGCGTCGAATACGGGCGCCCTTCGGCCGTGGCCTGCACCTCGACACATTTCCCCGTGCCGGTCATCACCACGTTCATGTCCACTTGCGCGCTCGAATCTTCCTCGTAATTGAGGTCCAGCAAAAGCTCGTCGCGGACAATTCCCACGCTGGTGGCCGCCACGGAGTCTGTCAGCGGCACCGACCGGAGCATCCCCGCCGCCACCATGCGCTCGCAGGCCAGCGCGAGCGCCACAAACGCCCCCGTCACCGACGCCGTGCGCGTCCCCCCGTCCGCTTGAATCACATCGCAGTCCAGCCATACGGTCCGCTCGCCCAGCGCCTTCATGTCGGTCACCGCGCGAAGCGTCCGCCCGATCATGCGCTGGATCTCGAGCGTGCGTCCGGATTGGCGTCCGCGCGCCGACTCGCGCGGCGTGCGTTCCTCGGTCGACCGGGGCAGCATGCCGTATTCACCGGTCACCCAGCCCTTTCCCGACCCCTTGAGAAACTGCGGCACACCGTTCGCCACGGTGGCCGTTACAATCACCCGCGTGTGCCCGGTCTCAATCAACACGCTGCCCTCGGCGCTCGGAATAAAATCCGGCGTCATCTTGGTTGGCCGCAGAGTATCCGGCGCGCGTCCGTCGCTTCGCAAGAAGTTTCTCCCTGGATTGTCGGTTCTTCTTCGATCTGCCAGTGTGCCCACTGCGGCGGGAAGTGTCAACACGCTGTACGGGCCGCTGTACGGGCCTGATCGGGACTTCTCAGTGGGGCGGTTTTGCCGGCGCGGGGGTGGCAACCGGTGGTGTTGCTGGAGGCGCCGCGGCCGCGCTTGCTCCGGTTGTCGAGGGCGCGGTTCCGGTTGCCCCGGCGGCGGCCGGCGGCTGCGCCGGGGGATTCAGGTCGAAAAATCCGGTAAGGTCGACGTTGCCCGCAAGCGTATCCACCTCTTGGCCGTGAATCAGAATCTTCAGCCGGCGCAACGCGGGCACGTTGCTTTCCAGCGTCCGCGCCAGCGAGTCCACCGTCACCTCCTCGCGCGCGATCCCCGAGGGTGTTTCCGCCGCCAGTGCATCGGAGAAATCCGCGACGGCGGTGCCGTCCGGCAGGAGGTAAAAGCCGAGCAGCACGGCATCGGCGGGAATCGTGCGCTGCGCCGGCGTTGGGGGCAATGCCAGCAAGGCCCGCACCAGTTGTCTGGAGCGCTGCACCGGATCAGCCGAGAGCGGCAGATCCATCTCTACCGGCGCGAGATGGTCCGGCCCGGCCGCCCAGAAGATCTTCGCTTTCACGGTGACGTCGGTCGGCGTGGAAATTGGCGGCGCCAGCACTTCGTGCCGTGCCCGCTCCTCGGAGGATTGCAACTCACTGAGGCCCGCGATCCGCCGGTGCTTCTCCCGCCAGCTGACCAACCCGACCAGCACCGCCACGGCC
>VFSW01000963.1_pt1 | contig 42808 bp, 43 predicted proteins | sample 5358111 | NCBI WGS metagenome assembly VFSW01 (sample SAMN11554181, study PRJNA540505) | mine drainage metagenome | isolation source: sediment from site ElyBrook_90M | place: USA: Ely Copper Mine, Vershire, VT | collected 2017
CCATCCTATCACAGATAAATCAAATTGACCAAGTTATTTCTGGACAATGCCTAAGTGGAAAAGCAAAGAGGAGTTCAAGGCGAGAGTACGCGAATGGGCGAGGAAGCTTGATGTGTCCACAAGCTATATTGCTGTCCGTTCGATGAAAAATAAATGGGCATCCTGTTCAACGAATGGGCGATTACATTTCAATACTGATTTATTGGTTGTAGACCGCAAACTCGGAGACTATGTCATCGTCCACGAATTGCTTCACTTTTCCGTACCAAATCACGGTAAGCTTTGGAAATCCCTAATGACCGCGCATTTGGGAAATTACGAAAAACTGGGAGCGAGGTTGGACAAGCTTGGAATACGGCAGGTCTAATCTTATACAAGTTGTATAAAACACCCGCACTTGTTGCAGAAATGCAGCAGGTGCGTTTCTTATTTTCCATCTTTTTGAAACTCCCCTCCGCTTGCTTTGTGCCGCTGCTTCGATAGTGAACGCCTTCCATGTTTCGCACCATCAGCAGCGACGCAAGCGGTCAAGCTTCAGCGTGTGACTCGCGCCGGTAGAATCACACGAGACGGAGACGAGTGTAAAATGTAACACCCCGCAAACGACGCGGGGTGTTTTTGTTTTGACTGTGTGTGCGTTTCAAACCTTCCTCGGTAATGGGGATGGCGGCAGCCATCGATAGCGCCACATTCGCCGATCCATACGCTCGACGTTCACCAGCACAGCATTCTAGAGCTGGATTCATCAAGCGGCGGGGTTTCCTCTCATCGGCTCGCTGTGCCTTCTCATGCCCCACGCACGCGCCGAACTCCCTCGCGTCTATCGCTCCACTCGGCACGCCTCACTCGCGCCTGGTAAGGTGCAAATCATTTCTCGCACATCGCAGCAATCCGTCAAGACCTTTCAGCGAGAAATGTTGCCGCACTCAATTATCTTTCCTGGGTGAGAAATCCTATTGTTCACAATAGACCTCTTTCAAATGGGTTTCAAGGTGTGGCAACCATTTTTCTTGACGGATGGCTTAACGCGATGTGCAAAACGAGAAATAGCACCTTACCAAAAACTGCACGAGTGTAGCGTGCCTTCTTGAGTGGAGCGATAAACATCCGCAAGGGAGGACGTTCTGCGCCTGCAAGTGTGGGGCGAGAAGGCACAAAACCGCGAGCCTTATAGAGACCCCAGTCCACGCATCGACGAGAATCCGTACTGCGTGGTCGTCCCACTCGCGACTGAAAAAGCGAGTACCAGTTAGGCAAAGAGAACCCCGCTGTCACATCAGAAACGGCGAAGGGCGGCAGACCTGGGAAAGCAGCGAGTGTTCGAAATCAACTGTAGCACGTAAAAAAAACGCCCTGGCGGATATTGGAGTATCCCCAGGGCATGAGACACAAGGAGTTAGCCTCATGTCTGCAAACACCTTACCACAAACCGAACGACCTGTCAAACATCCTGGGACTGAAACGACGCCAGAGGAACGCGCCGCCCGCGTGGAAGCGTTCAAGCATTTGACCCAGGACAACTATGATCACCTGTTGCGAATTGTTGTCCAGGTAGTTCCCCGCGATCTCTGCGACCCCACCGAAGCGCTATCAGAAGCCCTGCTTGCCGCGACCGAACGCTACGACGGCAGTACCAAGCTTACGACCTTCGTCGCCAAATTCGCCCGTTTCCGCGCGATGAACCAACACCGCCACGAGGTACGCCATTGCTCATTCGTTGACCTCATCAACGAGGGAGTGCCCGACGACGACGCCGGCGACGACTACGTTGACCAGATCATCGGCGGAGCGACCGACCCCGAGTACATCGAGCCGATTGACGAACGTTTTACCGAGCGCATCAAAGAAATCCTCGTTGAGACAACTGACAGCCACAACAACTACGCGCGACCGAACGTCATTCCGGTTGCACTAGCCCTGCTTGAAATGCTGCACGCCAACGCCAACCAGGGACGCGGCATCGGCGTGGACGAATGGGAAAACGCCCCCACCCGAGTACCGAATCACCCGAACGATCATTTAGTATCCAACACGAAGCAACCCCTGGGAGTGATTCGCAAGAAGCTTGCCACGGCGCTCAATGTTCCAATTTACAGAGTTGACTACGCCATCGGCGGCCTGCGAGCATGCACCGCGCGAGCATTGCGCGAAGGTTGGCTAGACTATCACAGCAATCTAACTGCGTAACAAAGATGCATCGAAAAGCCCTAGGCGAGCAATCGCTTGGGGCAATTTTTGTTTTGGCAAATCGAGTGAATCGTCAAGCGATCCAAGTGGCAGGTAGAGAGAAATGGGAGTATAATAGGAGGGAAGAACATGGCAGTCGATACTCCGACCGGCGATTTACTTTTTCAAGTTCTCACTCCACTCGGCTTTCACGTGCGCGTGACACGCTCGTACTGGGAGTTGATTATCACGGTCAAACACCCCATCATGGCGGGACGCGAAGCCGATGTGCAAGAAACACTGACGAGTCCATCCGAAATTCGGATAAGCAAGAGTGACCCGAACGTGTATTTGTTCTACAAGCCCGAACGCATTGGACGATGGGTGTGCGCAGTCACTAAACGGTTCGATGACGAAGGGTTTTTGATTACAACTTACCCAACGGACGCGATCAAGGAAGGGAGGCGCATATGGCCCAAGTAAAGGTTTACTATGACCAAGTGGGAAATACGCTCACGGTCTGGTTTGGCAACTCACAGGATGAATACGTTGCTGAGGAAACGGGCGATGAGATTGTCCTGATGAAAGACAAGTCGGGACAAGTCATTGGGTTTGAGAAGCTGAATTTTCTCGTTCCTCAACCTGATCACTTGCAAGTTGCGTTTGAGACCGTTGCCGCCTAAAAGGTTGTGACTCATAACCTGAAGGTCCCAAATTCGAATCTACCCCTGATGCAACATAAAGCCCCAAGACATCGCATTTGGGGTTTTTCAATTTCACCGAAGTCAGTTCAGGATCTGTTTGCGCGACGAAATCTTTTGCAAAATCGATTCTTGCTGCAGTCGCATAAGAATCGGACGCAATTCGAGGCAAATCTCGTGCACAAGCTTCTCCAGATTCGTGCGCTCTTCTTGCGTCATCCCATCAAAAAGGGGATCTGACCACCACGAGGCGATATCGACTGAATAAGGCTTGTCGATTAGCACGATCTTGATAATATCGTATAGATTGTTGTCCATTTGGACCTCCGATTCACGGCGACTTCGGGGTGATGAAATCCGTGCCAGGCGGCAAAATCGTAATAATCGCTTCCACGTCCTTGAGCGATCCCCGTCGCTCCCGTACAACCATCTGGCGGTTTTGTCAAGTTGCTGGATGGTTTTTTCTTTTTGATTATCATTACCATCCTGTGGTGCTTCAGCTGCAATCCCACTGTCCTCGACGGTTTTCTTCAGCCCTGTCGCGATGAGATGAAACGATGGACGCAGTGTGACGCTGAAATCTCCGCACCCTTGACACCCCAATTGACGTCGGTGACGAACGGTTTACCACCGCCGTCTCGTTCTTCACGCAGTCGCGCAAATGAAGTCGATCGAGAATCAGATCGAGTTTGGCTGGCAAAGTTTCCTTGGTTTCCAGGTATGCTTGCTTCGCAGAACCAAAATAGACTTGACTAGGTATCAGATCCTCTTCGCAAGAATTCAATGTGCATTGTGCATTGTTCTCATTCTACCCCGAAGGCCGAGAGTCCTCTAAACCCGATCCTCGATCAATCAAGAACTGCGCGTCGATCCGCTTGGACGGCGCGCAGTATATATATTTCGCCGTTGTCAAGGTGCTGCAGAAGCCGAGTCATACAGAATCGTCGTTTGGAATTATCGACATCGAGAAGCCCCTCGACGTACCTAGTGAATGCGGAATCAGCTACATATTCACATTTGCTTTCGAAAGTCTCGATCAAAGAGATTGAGGCTTCCCAAAGCCGCTGCCTCATCCGTTATCAAAGCGTGCAAATAATTCCCTCGCAGTGCTCCATAAAGCGGCAGCGCTTTCACTGCTGTGGCAGCTACGCCAATGGCCAACGGAATACGTCGAAGCTCTTCAAGCGTTAGCCCGATCACCCGATCAGAATACTCGGATGCCGTCGGGCGACCCTCCACGTTAAAGACATGTGCGGCTAGATCGCCTACCCCTCCATGAACCTGAATAATGCGTTCCATGTCTTCAGGGGATAGAGCAGTAAATTGAACAAAGCGCGATTCAGTTTTGTCCAGTACCCCTACGCCCAACAGAGCCACCTTGGCTTGGCGAGCAATATCTAGGATCTCTTTGACGGGTCTCATCGTAACCAGGCTCTCGCGATGTTCGCGTGTCTCAACGAAAGCTGGAGCGTGAAGCTGGTAGGCTTTTCCACCCAACCGCTCAGCCAACCGAACCGCCAAGTAATTCACATCGGTGGTGACTTGGCTTTGAACTGCTCCCACCAGGGGAACAACTGTCACATCAAAATCGCGCGGTGCCTCGATTGCCTCTACAGCCGCGTAGACGGAAGCACCAGGACCAATAGCGATAATGTCACCATCCATCAGGTGCTCTAGAAGATAGGTCGCTGCCGCACGACCCAAAGGGTACGAAGTAAGGGTTGCGCCCTCTGGAATGGACGGAATAACGATTGCATCTTTCAGATGGAAGACGGCTTTCAAACGTGATTCGAGTTCGAATAGGTGTTGGAAAGGCGTTCGGATGGTAATACCTATCAAGCCCTGTTTCCGAGCTTGTTGGATTATTCGGTTGACTTTGGCCGTTGATAGTCCTAGCTGGACTGCAATTTGCGTCTGAGTCAATTCTTCGACATAGTAGAGAGTCAAGACCTCGTTGATCAGACGCGCGGTGTCTGAATTATTTGCAGCAATTTGATCGACTCTCTTCATGAATTCTCCTTCAGTTATTCACTCCAAGAAGATTCAGCTGAATACGTTCCTTGCGCACAACGATTCATTTATCCGCAGCCGATTAGTTGAGATTCTATGTGCAATGCGTTTACAAGTCAAACACGTGAGTACGTCGTTCATTTTTCCCAACGCGACTTTCTCCGTCCGGATGTCCGCGCCGACTGTCCGCGGTCGATGTCTTCATCGGTCACAGATTCTACGCACGCAAACCGCGCAACGCGACTCAGGTCCATCGCATTTGCATCAGGCGCTACCATTGCACCGTGTATCATCGAACTCTCTCGCTCCGGCTCGGTTTCTTGATCCGCAATTGTCACGACCTGCTCGGAGTAATTCAACACGTGGTCTTCACCCGGTTTGAAGACGAAGCGTCTTGGATACGGGTCGCTCGTAGTGGTTCAGTGGAGCGCGCCCCTTCATCCCGCCCGACAAGGTTCGCCAGAAAGAACTCCTGCGCGAGACCGCCGCGCGTCCCAATCACATTACCCACAGCATCAGCCAATTGCGTGCGATGACTTAAATGGATGGGCTGGTTGACCAACAATCGGTGTTGGATGAAAGCACTCCTCGCAAAGCGACCGCTGACTCGACCACAAATGATCCAAGTCATCGCTTCACCAGACTTCCAGTCTATCGGGATAGCACATTATTCGTCTTGGCTAACCGCCATTCATTCCTGGCTCGAGCCTCCAATCAACCATACGCGTAACCGTAAGAAAACGATTTGGAATAAATTTCAATAAAAGATATAAACATTATAATACTTGACATACCGCAATAATAGTGATATAATTTCCACTAGTTGAAATAAATTTCAATACTTCTGTTGGTATATTTGTATTATACCTCCAGAACTTGCTTCCGATAGAATGAGCAACGTACTCTAATTTGTGGCTCTCACTTCCCCAGGCGAGTGTTAGAGAAGTTGATAGGCATCCTGTCCTAAGTACATGCAGTGACAGTATGCTCATGTCAGAAGTGCTGATCGCCCGGTCTGCAAAGAATGCTGGCCTGAATCTATCCGATTTTTCTGAGGTAATGACTGCCTCGCCGCGAATCCATAAGCGTGCGAGGTTTTTGCTTGTTTACCATTTCCAGCACAATTAAGACTGCTCCGCAGGAAACGTTATCCCGTCTAGCCGATTAAACGCCGAAATAATATACTTTCCACAAAGGTCCGAGTCGATCCATGAATTCTATCCCTTTACTCCAGTTAGCCCTAGACTACATTTCTCTGCCAATGGCGCTCGCAATGGCAGTGAAAGTGGCTCCAGAAGTAGATATTCTTGAAATTGGTACTCCACTGTGCAAATCTGCCGGACTAGAGGCAATCCGATCCGTGCGAGAAGTGTGTCCCGACAAGCTGATCCTTGCCGACCTTAAGACACCCGATGTTGGTGCGCTAGAAGCTCAGATGGCTTTCGGTGCCGGAGCAGACATGATGACGGTGATCGGCGGCGCAACACTCGCGACCGTCGAACAGGCATTGGGCGTCGCGCGTAAAGAAGGCAAAGAGATGTTGATGGAGTTGACTGGCGTGCGCGACATTATCTCGCGCGCTAGACAATGGCGCCAGATTGGCGTGGACCGAGTGGTCTATCACCGCGAATGGGATGAGCAAGCTGCCGGTCGTGAGTGGGGTGAGAATGACTTGGTCACGGTGCGTCAGCTTATTGACATGGGGTTTAAAGTGACGGTTACCGGCGGACTCACAGTCGAATTGCTCCCCTTTTTCCAGAGTCTTCCCGTATCCATCATCATCTGTGGTAGAGGTATTCGCGAAGCTGCCGACCCACGCGCGTCGGCTCGGCAAATGCGCTTGGCGGTCGCTGAACTGTGGGGGCCATCCTCTTCTTCTGTCTCCGCTCATCGGGACGTGATTGCATCTTCCCCCATAGGCGATGCTGCGGCAAAAGCAATTCGCCACGGTGTAAGCGAAATGGGACTCATGTTAGCTATTGACGGTCGTGAATGCCCAGGTTGTGATTCTCCTCGCCGGATATGCCTGGGTACCCAAACAACAATCCAATGTCCTAAGGGCATCCGCGCTGACGACGTAGTGCGGGGACTTTCGCAGACCTTGGATCCGAGTGGCGCTTTTGGTCGCGTCTCGGATGATTCATTTTTCCTTGACCCGGGGCAGCTCGCGGACTTGTCTCGTAATCGTGTGATTGACTTGTTGAGCGCGACAGGCAATGCTTTGAGGCAGCTTGGCTGTCAAGTGGATATCAATGCCGGAATCAAGGCGGCGAATCTCGCTTTAGGAAATTTCTAGGAGGTAAATGACTCGATGGCAACGACACATTTGCAAACAACCGCTTTGGGCATGATCGAAACACGAGGCTTAGTTGCGTCCATTGAAGCTGCCGACGCGATGAGCAAAATCGCCTACGTGCAGTTGGTCAGCCAGGAAGAGATTGGTGGTGGGTACGTAACCATCATGGTTCGTGGCGAAGTTGGCGCAGTCCAATCCGCAGTAGACGCCGGTGTGGCCGCCGCTAAACGAGCCGGTGAACTAGTGACCGGGCACGTTATCGCCCGTCCTCATTCGAAAGTAGAAAAACTAATCCACCGAGGTCCCAAAAAAATCGTACGGGCGCTTGCGGACTGATCCTCCTCGGATCTGAAAACTAATCCGTATTACGAAGGACGAAAACAATGGAACTCAGGACACTTATTCTGATTGATTCAATGCAGCCGCAGTATGCCGCTCTGACCGGGGTACTGATGCGGGGCGATGTCCCGGTCGAAGGCATGGCCGAAGTGTTCATGGAAATGGCGCCTGCCAGCGATGTATATGAAATGCTCGATGCCGCCCTTAAGACGACTGAAGTCCGGCCGGGTCAGCTGACAGTAGAACGAGAATACGGTTCGCTCGAGATTCACAGCTTTTTTCAAGAAGCTGTACGTGTCGCCGGACAGCAGGCGTTGGCGCGCTTCAACCTTTCAGAGCAGGACCGTCAGAAACCCGAAGTGGTCTCCGTCAAGTTGGTTCCCGAAGTGGATCCTTGGGAGGCTCAGTTAGTTAACCAGACTAGCCGCGGTGGGTTACTCTTGCGCGGTCAGACTCTCTGCGTCATCGAAGTTGTTCCGGCCTCCTACGTGATGCTGGCGGCGAACGAAGCCGAGAAAGCAGCCCACATTACTCTAGTCCATTATCAACCCTCCGGGCGATTTGGGCGATTGTATCTAGGCGGTACCGACTCTGAAATAAAATGTGCCCGTGACGCGGCGATCCAAGCGATCAACAGCTTGAGTGGGCGAACCAAGTGATACGTCGCCAGGAGCGCTAAAGTGAAATTCTACAGTGCCGAAGATATTGAGAAGTTGGCTGCTCAAGGACAGAAGGAATTGATCTTGGACGGAACTTTCGCGCTGACAGATTTAGCGCGGGATGTCGCCCGACAATTGGGTGTCACACTAACGAATGGTTCCCGCTCTTCGCCTGCCGCTAGCAAGCTGCCTACTGCCTCCGGCGAATCCCGTGTTGCGATAACCCAACTCGGAGCTAAGCCGAAGGGATGTCAGCATGAATTGTCGACCAGCACTCAGCCGACTCCGATTCCTGCCTCTGCTGGCTCGACTCCGCTCGTTGATCGGCTGGTCGGTATGGTCAAGCAGATTGGGAAACGATCGGGAAACTGAACGGCTAGGTGGCGCGAGGAGGTGGAAATGATTATTGCCCAAGTGATCGGTTCAGCAGTTGCGACTTTGAAGCACGACTCTTTGAAGGAAACCAAGCTATTGCTCGCCAGGCCGGCGGACGCGAATGGAAAGGCCAAAGGTGAGCCATTTCTTGCTGTGGACCTCGTGGGCGCGGGGGAAGGCGAACTTGTGATTGTGAGCCAAGGTAGTTCAGCTCGCATGTGCATGCCACAAAGCTCGTCATCATCGGTGGATGCGGTAATCGTAGGTATTTTGGACTCGCTTCAAATTGATGGAGCCATCTCTTTCAGGAAGGAATGAATCCTAATGGTACAAACGACTGACAAACCAGTGGTTCCAGTAGAGCAAGGATTGGATCCCAGCATGCGCGCTCTTGGGATGATCGAGACCAAGGGTTTGGTTGCATGCATCGAAGCGGCTGACGGGATGGTGAAAGCCGCGAATGTGACGCTGCTCGACCGGCGTGCAATTGGCGGAGGGTACATAACCGTCATGGTCCGCGGAGACGTGGGCGCAGTCCGGACCGCGCTCGAAGCCGGCGCAAAGGCCGCGCGCCGCATCGGCGAAGTAATATCTGTACGAATACTCCCCAGCCCGCATCTCGGTCTCGAAGACTTTCTCCCACCCAGTGTTGAATGAATCTTTGTCAGCAATAAAGGATTGACACGTGGCTACTCGATCCAAAGTAACGACGTCATCGCTCATGAGCAAAAAGCGCCAAGGTCAGAAGATCACGATGCTGACGGCTTATGACTTTCCGATGGCGTCTTTTATTGATCAAGCCGGCGTGGACATTGTCCTGGTCAGCGACGCGGTGGGTACGGTCGGCAATGGGCGAACGGAAGCCATATCAGTGACCATCGAAGAGATGGCTTACCACACGCGGGCTGTGCGCAACGGCGTCAAGCGTTGCCTGGTGGTCACCACATTGCCCTTCGGCACCTACAATACGCCGGAGGAGGCCGTGGGCAGCGCTACCCGGCTGATGAAAGAGGGTGGCTGCGACGCAGTTCACTTCGAAGGTACGTGCAAGGACGGCGACGGCGTGCGTGCCATTCTCCGCGCGGGCATTCCGGTCATGGGCCACATCGGCGTGACCAAGCAGAAGATCGTCAGCAGCGGCCGTATTAAGCTGCCGGGCCAGGATGCCGCGTCGGCAGCCGAGATGATCAGGGACGCGCTGGAGATGGCAGCCAGCGGCTGCTTCGCCATCGTGTTGGAATGCCTGCCCGATCGCCTGGGACAGATCATCACGCAAAGTATCGAGATCCCGACGATCAGCATCGGCTCGGGCGTAGACTGCGATGGTCAGGCGTTGGTGACCCAGGACATGCTGGGGCTGTACAAGGAGATGACGCCCCGCTTCTTAAAAGTCTACGCCGATGTAGCTCAGACCATCGTCGCGGCGCTGACCGATTTCCGGCAAGAGGTGGAAAGCGGCGCATTTCCGACCGTGAAGCATAGTTATGCGATTGAGGATGAACAACTAGGCAAGTTGCTGACCCAGTTACAGGGCACAGTGACACAAAAAACAAGAGAAGGAGGTTCTAATCATGGCTGAGTCTCTGAAAGGTAAGGTGGCGGTCATCACAGGTGTCGGCTCTGGGTTCAGTAAAGCCACAGCCGAATTGTTCGCCAAGGCAGACCAAGTCAACCTCGTTATGATCGACATCAACGAAAAAGCCCTCAAAGCCACCGCCGACACCTGCAAGGCAGCCGGCTCGAAGGTCGTTGCCTTTGCGGGCGACGTGACCAAGCCGGAAACCTTCCAGCGCGCGCTGAAGGAAACGCTCGACGCCTTCGGTAAGGTCGATTTCCTTATCAACTACGCCGGCGGCGCGCTCAAGGTAGCCCCCATCGAAGAGATGGACGATACCATCAACCGCCGCATCATCGACCTGAACCTCACCAGTACGATCATGAGCTGTCGGACCTTCACGCCGCAGTTCAAGAAGCAGGGATTCGGGAAGATTATAAACGTCTCCAGCGCGTGCGACCGCCGCTCGTGGCAAGGGTGGTCGGTCTACTCTGCCGCCAAAGCCGGCGTCAACGCTTTTACAAAGTGCCTCTATACGGAACTGCGTCCGCATGGTATCGCCGTCACGCTCCTCGTGCCGGGCGGATCCAATACCGGCTTCCAGGCGGCGTCAGAAGGAGTCAAAAAATTCGAGTGGGACGAGTCCTTAGCCGTGCGCCCCGAGCATTTTGCCGACATGGTGTACCAGACTTGCGCTCTCACGAAGGGTGGCTGCGTCTCTGAGATGTTGGTGTACGGGTTGGCGCAGGACGTCAGCGGGTTCTGAATTGAGGTAAAGCGTCTGGAAATATTTGACCCCTATTGTCAACTTGAATCAAATATCGTCACGGTCAGAGGAGGTGGTATGGACTGAACACCAATCTACGCAGAACCAGTGTCGTTTCTAAATTGTCCAACAAATCTCAAGGAGGAGAAACCTCAAAATGAAAAAGAACCTGTTCGCTCTGTTAGCCGTGCTGGTGCTCGCCATCCTCGTTTTAGCCGCCTGCGCACCTGCCGCGGCGCCCGTTCCCCCGACCCAAGCTCCAGCCGCGCAACCGACCCAAGCTCCTGCTGCTCAACCCACCCAAGCTCCAGCCGCGCAAGCGACCCCAGCGCCGGCGGCGAAGAGCGTAAAGAAGATTGCGTTCTTCGTATCTGATCTGAGCAATGTGTTCCATCAGGCGCAAGCAGCCGAGGCGAAGAAGTATGCCAAGGCAAAATATGGCGCGGATGTGTACGTGTTTGACGGCAAGGCGGATTCGGCAACGATGACGTCGAACATTGACCAGATTGTGGCGCAAGGCATGGACGCGGCCACGCTGCACATCTGGGACCAGGAAGCGGCGAAGCCAGGCGTACTGGCGGCCCTGCAAAAGGGCATCATCATGACCTCGTTCTTCAGTCCGGTGTCTGACACAGGCATTCCAACCGCCCGCAGCGATGAGAAAGGTGTCTCGTTTGCGATGGGCGTTGAGATGGCGAAGCAGTGGAAGGCTGCGTTCCCGGACAAGCCGATTGTGATGGTGGAACTGGGCTGGCCGAATCACACGGAAGTCAAGTCGGGCCGCACCGATCCGTGGGTGCAGGGTGTCCTGTCGGTGGATTCCAAAGCGAAGGACCTGGGCTGCCTGGATGTAAGCCAGGGCGCCGATCAGGCCAAGCAAGTGACGACGGATCTGGTGACCCAGCACCCCGAAGTCAACCTGATTTACGCCGAAGCCGGGGATCAGGCAGTCGCCTCAATGGTGGCACTGACTCAAGCTGGTCGCGGCAAGTTTGCCAACGGCAAACCGTTGACGGAGATTGTCGCTGGCGTCGACTTTGACGAAGTGCAGATGAAGCAAGTCTATGATCCGAACAGCTCGCTGAAGCTCTCGATGGGCTTGCCGCCAATCGAGACAGCCGATGGCCGCATTGACCTGATCATGGATGTCGCCAATGGCAAAGTGCCTGCCACCTCGCATCCCGAGCAGACGTTCTTCTACAAAGCCTACAACATCTCCTATTGGACGATGCCGGGCGCGGATGCCGCGAAATGGCTGAATACCCAGTTCGGTACCAACGTTCAGGCTCCAGCAGCCGCTCAGGCGCCGGCGGCGAAGAGCGTAAAGAAGATTGCGTTCTTCGTATCTGATCTGAGCAATGTGTTCCATCAGGCGCAAGCAGCCGAGGCGAAGAAGTATGCCAAGGCAAAATATGGCGCGGATGTGTACGTGTTTGACGGCAAGGCGGATTCGGCAACGATGACGTCGAACATTGACCAGATTGTGGCGCAAGGCATGGACGCGGCCACGCTGCACATCTGGGACCAGGAAGCGGCGAAGCCAGGCGTACTGGCGGCCCTGCAAAAGGGCATCATCATGACCTCGTTCTTCAGTCCGGTGTCTGACACAGGCATTCCAACCGCCCGCAGCGATGAGAAAGGTGTCTCGTTTGCGATGGGCGTTGAGATGGCGAAGCAGTGGAAGGCTGCGTTCCCGGACAAGCCGATTGTGATGGTGGAACTGGGCTGGCCGAATCACACGGAAGTCAAGTCGGGCCGCACCGATCCGTGGGTGCAGGGTGTCCTGTCGGTGGATTCCAAAGCGAAGGACCTGGGCTGCCTGGATGTAAGCCAGGGCGCCGATCAGGCCAAGCAAGTGACGACGGATCTGGTGACCCAGCACCCCGAAGTCAACCTGATTTACGCCGAAGCCGGGGATCAGGCAGTCGCCTCAATGGTGGCACTGACTCAAGCTGGTCGCGGCAAGTTTGCCAACGGCAAACCGTTGACGGAGATTGTCGCTGGCGTCGACTTTGACGAAGTGCAGATGAAGCAAGTCTATGATCCGAACAGCTCGCTGAAGCTCTCGATGGGCTTGCCGCCAATCGAGACAGCCGATGGCCGCATTGACCTGATCATGGATGTCGCCAATGGCAAAGTGCCTGCCACCTCGCATCCCGAGCAGACGTTCTTCTACAAAGCCTACAACATCTCCTATTGGACGATGCCGGGCGCGGATGCCGCGAAATGGCTGAATACCCAGTTCGGTACCAACGTGAAATAGCACAGTCCTAAACAAAGAATTGACAAGAATTTGACGGGGGAAGCAAAAGTCTTTCCCCCGTCAAATTCAAGGAGCTGATTCATGGAACCGACAGAGAATGTGCTGGAGATTAAGGACCTTGTGAAGGATTTCCCGGGTGTGCGGGCGGTCAACAACGTCAGTTTCGACGTCAAGCGGAATACCATTCACTGTCTGGTGGGGGAGAATGGCGCGGGGAAATCCACCCTGATCAAGGTCCTGACCGGAGCCTATGCGCGTACGAGTGGTCGGATTCTTCTGAACGGCGAAGAGTACAACCCGCACAGCACACGGGAGGCAAAGCAAGAAGGGATCAGCACCTTATTTCAGGAACTCAACGTGGTCAACCAGCTCACCGTCGAGGAGAATCTCACGCTGGGCATAGAAGATACCACCTTCGGGTTCTTGAGGAAGACAGGCAAGATCAACAAGATCGTCAGCGTGATGAACAGCATCGAACCATCCATCAAGCCCAAGCAGTTGGTCTCGTCGCTGAGCGTTGCCAAGAAACAAATCGTCGAAATTGCCAAGGCGGTCGCCGCGGAGTCCAACATCATCATCATGGACGAGCCGACAGCCGCGATCTCTGAGAGCGAAATTAAGCGCTTGTTTGCCATTATCAAAGGCTTGCGCGAGAAAAATGTGACCGTCATCTACATCTCTCATCGACTTGATGAGATTTTTGAAATTGGGGATTATGTGACTGTCATGCGGGATGGCAAGCACATCGATACAAAACCCGTAAAGCAGATCCAGGACCGGTCGGAACTGATCACGATGATGATCGGAAAAACCGTGTTCGAACAGTATATGCCTCGCGAAGGTAAACGCCCGGAAACCATCCTCCAGGTCAAGAATCTCTCCAACCACAGGTTGGACGATATTTCCTTCGAGGTTCACGCCGGGGAAATCGCCGGTTTCTACGGACTGGTAGGGGCTGGCAAAACGGAACTCGCACGCGCCATCTTTGGAGCTGACCCATACGAAGGCGAAATCATCTTCAAGGGCAAGAAGTTCAAGGCTGCTCCAGACAAGGCGATTGAGGCAGGCATTACCTTGGTGCCAGAGGAAAGAAGATCGCAGGGGCTGTTCACCATCCTTACCATCCGTGGAAATGTGCCCGTCATGAATATGGCCAAGATTTCCAGCGCTGGGTTTATCAACGATACAACGGAACGCAACGTCACGCTCGAGTATGTTGACAAGCTGAAGATCGCGACCAACAGCATCGAAAAAGAGGCCGCCAAACTATCCGGCGGCAACCAGCAGAAGGTGGTGCTTGCCAAGTGCCTCTTCGCGGACGCCGACCTGCTCATGCTGGATGAGCCGACACGCGGTATTGACGTGGGAGCCAAGAGTGAAATTTACAGTATCATCCGCCAACTTTCGAAGGAAGGGAAAACCATTATCATCTTTTCTTCGGAGTTGCCGGAGGTGATGAACATTTGTGACAGCATCTACCTTCTGTACGACGGAAGCCTGAAGGCTACTATGCAAAACGGCCCGGATGTCAACAGCGAGAAAATCCTTCACATCGTCACAGGAGGAGCGTAGATATGGAAATTAAACAAGTGCGGGAATCGTTAATGGCTGGCAAGCTGAGCGACGAGTCGTTTATCACCCTATTCATGGTCGGCGTGCTCGTCATCGTGTTCGGTTTTGCCTGCCTTCTTGTGCCAAACTTCTACCTGCCCCAGAATATACTCAACCTCGCCACGAACAATTGGTTTCTCATCGTAATAGGAATCGGCGTAACCTTTTTGTTGATTACCGGAAATTTTGACATGTCGGTGAGTGGTAACATCGCCTTAACCGGCGTGCTGTCTGTATATTTCTGCCAGGCGGCAAATGTATCCCTAAACCCGTTGGCTAACGGGCTGGGGTTGCCCTATCCTGTTGCCGTTGCGCTGGCGCTGTTGTGCGCCATAAGCGTTGGCGTAATCAATGCTTTTTTTATTGCCAAACTGAAGGTGCCTTCCATCATCGTCACGCTTGGCACGATGATACTGGCGCGCGGTGTTGCCCAGGTCATTACCGAGGGTGCACAGCGCAATACCAGCCTACCCGACTCCTTCGGCGTGCTGGGCAGTCTGAACATCCCTGGTACCTCCATCCGGCTGGCGGTGCTGGTCATGCTCGCTCTGGTCATCCTCGCGTTCGTCTTCGAAAAGAAGACTGTGTACGGACGGCGGATCTACCTCATCGGCGCCAATCCCGAGGCGGCCCGGCTCTCTGGCATCAATGTGGAGCGGTATCTTACGGCGCTTTATATTCTCAGCGCCCTGCTGGCCGGCATCGTCGGGATCTTACTGGCGTCCGAGTTAAGGTCGGGCTTGTCGAGCCGGGCGACAGGGTTCGAGTTCGATGCTCTGGTCATCACCATGCTCGGTGGTGTCAGCATCGCGGGCGGTTTTGGGTCCGTGCTAGAGATGTTTGTCGGCGCAATAATCCTATCTGTAGTAACAACGTCTGCCACCGGATTGCTCTTGTCGCCAGACTGGCAGTTCACCCTCAAAGGTATCGTTACGTTCCTTGCAATTCTTGCACAGCGTTACGCCCTGGATAGAAGAAAAGGCTAAGAATGTATGAAAAGGTCTGGAGCATCTATTCCTAGGAGCCAACGAGATGAGTACCATAAAAACAGAAACACTGCGACTCGAGTCTGATCGTTCAGCAACGGTGCGATCAAATATCAAGCGTTATTATATTTATGTTGTGCTGGCGTTGATCGTGTTCGCCTTAAGCATGGCGAAGTTTAACGATGCGGGCCTGTTTGGGCGAGGCAGTTTCCTTAGCCCCGATAGTCTCATCAACCTCCTGCGCAGCGCCGTGCCAATCCTGACGCTGAGCGGCGCATTCACGCTCCTCATGATCTCGGGCTACATTGACCTCTCGGTGGGCAGCGCCATGAGCCTGAGCGCAGTGGTGTTTGCCTGGATGATCCTGAATGGATTTGGTTTCCTACCCGCCATCCTCGTCACCTTGATCCTGGGGATCGTGATGGGAACCCTCAATGGTCTCCTGGTAATGATGCTGCGCATTACCCCGGTCATTGCGACGCTGGTGACGCTGAACGTGTTCAAAGGCATTGCATTGCTGATTGTGCCTGACGGCCTGTCCGCGATCAAAGGCGGTGTTGGGCAAACCATGCCTGGGTGGATCAACGATTTTGCACGCAAGGATGTCTTCCTTGGATTGCCTTGGGCGTTCTGGGTTGCGATACTTGTGATCATCGCGCTGACCATCGTTCAGAGAAAGACTATCCTTGGCAAGTATGCCGCCGCCATTGGCGGAAACCGCCTGGCAGCGGAACTATCCGGCATCAATGCCGTCAAGATGGTCTGGCTCCTTTACATCATTGTGGGTTTTTTTGCTGCGCTGGCCGGTGTAGCGCGCGCCAGTTACATGTCATTGGGCGATCCTCTCTCGGGCGATGGTATGGAACTTAATTGTATCATCGCGGTTTTACTGGGTGGGACAGCATTCTCCGGCGGCGAAGGATCGGTTCCAAAGACCATCATTGGCAGCCTGATCATTATCTGCGTAACCGTCGGCTTGCTGACCATTATCCCCGCCTACTGGCAGAACGTAGCCAAAGGCACCGTTTTGATTGTTGCGGTTGTCCTCAACCACCTGCTGGTGCGGGAAAAGGTGAAAGCGTAGCCGAGACCTACTCGCTCTCAGACCAGACCGGCAGAGACGAGCTCGTGTGCCACGCCGATGAGATCGGGGATGACGACGTCATCGATAATCATCATCTGCGCGACGATATTCCTCTGCCCCCAACGCGGCGAGCACGTGTGTAGAGAGTCACATAGTGCAGGGCAGACTTGGCGCTCACCTGTGGGGAAGAAATGAAGAAAGCTCAACGAATCGACGTGACTGATTATGACACGTCGCGCTTGCTCAATACGATTTTGAATCTTTATTACGTCGAAGAACGGACGCAGGCGGAGATTGCTAGGCAATTGGCTCTCTCTACAGCCAAAGTAAACCGCTTACTGCATCTCGCCCGCGAGCAGGGCTTTGTAGATATTACAATCCGGACACCTTCTCAGCATTTGTTCGGTCTTGAAACTTCCTTAAAGGCAGTCTTTGGCTTGCAGGATGCTCTGGTCATTCCAGCTGTGCCAGACGGGGCGAATGCATCACTCCACACAATTGGTCGGGCGGGAGCAGATTATTTTGTCGAACATCTCAGGGATGGCGATACGGTTGCGATCAGCGGTGGCACAGCTGTCCATGCGATGGTCGAAGCGTTGGAGGTCACGCGTCCGTACGACGTCGAAATCGTTCCTATGCTTGGTGCCGTGCAGGGTCAGGTGACGACAGACATGAATTACCTAGCGGCTCGTTTGGCTGATCGGTTGGGTGGACGAGCGTATCAACTCCACGCCCCTGCCTTTGCCGATACGCGGGAACATCGAGACGTGCTGCTCGCCATGCGACCGGTCAAGGAGATACTCGATATTGCCCGACGCGCCAACGTGGCTGTTTTTGGTGTGGGCACCGTAAACTACGCGACTTCTCGCTTTGTCCAGTTCACCGCGCTGACCGCAGAGGATATGAAAGATATCGCCGAGAACTGCAAAGGCGTGGGAGAAATCGGCGGACAAATCTATGACATTGAAGGTTGCCCCTGCGCCCAGGGTTACGCGGAACGCGTCGTCGGGTTGACGCTTCAAGAGCTTAAGCGAATTCCCTTCACCATCGGCATCGCCGCGACTGAAATCAAATCCCAATCGATCTATGGAGCCTTGCGCGGCGGCTACCTACGCACGCTGGTCACGGACGAAGTTGCCGCGCGCGGTGTTCTCGCACAGTTTGAGCACGAATTCCACAAAACCTAACTGAGGATAATCAAGTCGATGCACCCTGGGTCCGCAATGCCGGTCGGTATCTATGAAAAGGCACTCGTTGCCGACTCTTGGCTAGAGCGTCTTAAACTTGCTCGCCAATGTGGGTACGACTATGTGGACATTTCGATTGACGAGGGTGACGCGCGGCTGGGACGGCTGACCTGGTCGGCTTCTGAACGTGCCGAGTTGCGACGAGCCATCACGGATACCGGCGTGCCAATCTTGACCATGTGCCTCAGCGCTCATCGCAAATATCCGCTGGGGAGTGCCTCGCTGGAGACTCGCCAACGCGGATTGGAAATCTTGCGCCAAGCGATCGAGTTTTCCTCCGATATTGGAATCCACATCGTCCAAGTGATGGGGTACGACGTTTTCTACGAGCCATCAAGTCCCGAGACGGAGGCACGATTCCTGGAAGGTCTTTGCGCTGGCACGCGTCGGGCGGCTGAATTGGGTGTGATGCTGGGTCTAGAGAATGTCGATCGTCCCGTTGCCGAGTCCATCAGCAAGGGACTATATTTTGTCAAGACCATAAATTCACCCTGGTTCCAGCTTTGTTCCGACATGGGGAATCTGGCGGCAGCCGGCTATTGTCCCGCTGATGAATTGAGATTGGCTGGCGGGCATCTCGTGGGCATCCATGTGAAAGATGCCCAGCCGGGTATCATACGCGGAATTCCGTTCGAACGCGGGATTGTGCCCTTGAGGGAAACCTTCCAAGCACTGGCAGAAATTGGATTCTGGGGACTCTTGGGCGTAGAGATGTGGGCGAGCATGGATTCATCCGGCGATCCGTTAGGCTCGGTCATCGAGGCGCGGAAATTAGTGGATCGGCTGGTCGCTGCAGCATATCGCGGCAATTAAATTTTCGGAAGATGGAGATGGCATCATGTTACTGGAAAAACTGCGCGAGACGGTCTGGAAATGTAATTTGGAGTTGCCCAAAAATGACCTCGTCAAAATGACGAGCGGGAATGTGAGTGGTCGAGATCCCGCGACTGGCTATGTCGTCATCAAACCGAGCGGCTATAGTTATGAGCAGATGACGCCAGCCGACATGGTCGTGGTCGATCTGAACTGCCAAGTGGTTGAAGGGCATCTTACCCCATCGGTGGATACCGAAACGCACCTCTGCGTCTATCGCCAGCGACCGGATGTTTTTGGCATTGCCCATACTCACTCTCCTTATGCGACCAGCTTTGCCGCATTAGGCAAGCCCATTCCTTCTTGTCTCACCGCCAGCGCAATGCTGGGAGGTGAGATTCCGGTGGGTGGGTATGTGCCGATCGGCGGAGAAGCCATTGGCGCTGAAATTGTGCGCAAGATTGGCCAATCGCTTGCGATTGTCATGCAGAACCACGGCGTTTTTACCATCGGCAACTCGGCGCAGCAGGCGACCAAGATGGCAGTTGAGGTGGAAGAGATCGCCAAGATCACGCATTTGGCGATGTTGCGCGGCACACCCATTTGGCTCACCTCCGAACAGCTTGCCGAGACGATTCACCTGTACCGAGACCAGTACGGGCAAAAATAAAAGTCATGTATATGGAGAGGAAATTGGAATGAGCAAGCCGATCACCATCCTCAAAACTATCTCTCAGCGCGCGCCGACCGATGGAAAGTGCCTGGTCAAAGAATTACCCCGCGAGAAATTGGCGTGGATGCTGCAAAAAATGTGCGAGATCCGATACTTTGAAGAAAAAGCCGAAGACTTGTACGTGCGGGGCCAAGTGCATGGCACGATGCACTTGTCTATTGGACAGGAAGCTTCCTCGGTGGGCAGTGTCGCGAGTCTCCGCGATGACGATCTGATCATTCATCACCATCGCGGGCATGGTCACACGATTGCAAAAGGCGCCGACCTCACATTGATGATGGCTGAGTTTCTCGGGAAAGAGCGGGGCTATTGTCGCGGGCGCGGCGGCTCGATGCACATTGCCGACATTCCCGGCGGCAACTTGGGAGCGACAGGCGTTGTGGCGGCAGGCATTCCGACCTCGGTCGGGATCGCGCTCGCCCTGCAAATGCACCGTTCGGATAAAGTACTCCTGAGTTTTTTCGGAGATGGGGCGACCAACGAAGGCGAGTTTCACGAATCCCTGAACATGGCTTCGACGTGGAAATTGCCGGTGGTGTTTATTTGCGACAACAATCAATATGGTATGTCCATGCATGTAAGGAAGGCGATGAACATCTCCGAGATTTCGATGCGCGCGAGCGCGTATGGGATTCCCGGTAAGTCGGTCAACGGGAACGATGTTCTGGACGTCTACGCAGCCGTCGGCGCGGCGGTCGAGTGGGCGCGCGCGGGCAACGGACCCTCGCTGATTGATAACGTCACCTACCGCTGGCGGGGACATTCCAAAAGCGACCGAAACCTCTATCGCACCCCGGAAGAAATCGCCGAATGGAAAACGCGCTGTCCCATTCGACACTTCAAGCAAGTGCTTTTGGAAGCCAAGGTGATGAGCGAGGAAGCATTGGAAGCGATTGACCAAGCCGCCAAGGCAACCATCGAGCAAGCAGCGGAAGAAGCGCTGACATTTCCCGAGCCATCGCCGGAGAATATGGAAGACGAGGTGTACGCGGCATGAGCGACGATACCACTCGCGAGCTTACTTATCTGGAAGCAGTGCGTGAAGCCATGACCCAGGAAATGCGCCGCGATCCCGAGGTCTTTTTGATCGGCGAAGACGTTGGGGTTTACGGCGGGGCATTTGGCTTGAGCGCGGGCATGTTGGCAGAGTTTGGTCCCGAACGCGTTCGCGACACCCCCATCTCGGAAGCCGCGATCGCCGGTGCCGCCACCGGCGCCGCCATGATGGGAATGCGACCCATCATGGAAGTCATGTTCATGGATTTCCTTACCATCTCGATGAACCAATTGGTGAACCAAGCGGCTAAAATGCATTTCATGTTCGGAGGTAAGACGAGTATTTCGATGGTGGTGCGGGCTCCGTCTGGATCGGGCACCGGTGCTGCCGCGCAGCATTCCCAGAGCTTGGAAGCCTGGTTCATCAATGTGCCGGGAATCAAAGTCGTCGCGCCGTCCACGCCCTACGACGCAAAGGGGTTGCTCATTGCGGCGATCCGGGATAATAATCCTGTGTTGTTCATGGAACACAAACTATTGTACCGGACGAAGGGTCCGGTACCCGAGGAGTTGTTCAGTATTCCTCTTCAGCAAGCCGAGATCAAGCGCGCGGGACGCGACCTGACGATCATTGCGTATTCGATCATGGTGCCGCGCGCGCTGCAAGCGGCGGAGCAATTAGCGGCGGAAGGGATTGACGCTGAGATTCTAGATCCGCGCACCCTCAAGCCGTTGGACATGGAAACGATTGTGCGCTCGGTCTCCAAAACGGGGCGAGTCTTGATTGTCCACGAAGCTCCAATGACCGGCGGCTTTGGCGGGGAATTGGCGGCGATGATTGCCGGCAGCCCAGCTTTCGATTTCCTTGACGCGCCGATTCGGCGCTTGGCAGGGCGAGACGTGCCCATTCCCTACAATCGAATTTTGGAAAGGGCTGCGGTGCCACAGATCGAAGACATTGTGTCGGCGGCGAAAGCTCTGGCGCGGGAAGGAAAATAAGCATGGCGACCGAAGTCATCATACCCAAAGTAGACATGGTGATGGAGACCGGCACCTTTGTCGAATGGCTAAAAAAAGAAGGCGACCAGGTCGAGAAAGGTGACGCGCTGTTCGTTATCCTCACGGATAAGACGAACATCGAATGCGAAGCGCCAGCCAGCGGTATTCTGAGCGGAGTACAAGCCCAACCGAACGATGTCATCCCCGTGGCTCAAGTGATTGCGTATATCCTCGCGCCCGGCGAGTCTCTGCCTTCCCCGAAAACCACGCAACCGAAAGCGGCTGAGCAGCTCCCACCGGTATCCACCAGCATTGAAAGTGAAGCTGCATCGGCGCCGATCCATTCGGCAACCGGGAATGGCAATGGCAAGGTACGCGCGACGCCGGTTGCCCGGCATCTTGCGGCTGAGTTGGGAGTCGATCTGGAAAAACTAACCGGCCGCGGACCGCTGGGGCGCATTCAAAAAGCCGATGTCTTGGAATTCAAACAACAACCGGCAAGGGTAGGACTCCCCGCCCAGGGAATGCCCGCGCCCGGCACTCCACTGCGTTTGGCGCTCCCGGAAGCGCGACAGAAAAAAGGGGTGCCGCTTGCCGGTGTCCGCAAGATCATCGCCGATCGGATGGCGTACAGCGCATTCACCGCTCCGCACATCACGTTGTCGCTCCGCGTAGACATGACCGAAGCGGTTCGATTGCGCGAGCGCGTGTTGGAACCTTTAAGAGCCAGGACGGGACAAAAGTTATCGTTCACAGCCATTCTGGCACGCGCTGTCGCGACGGTGTTGCCGCATCACCCGTTTCTGAATGCTTCACTCGATGGCGACAAGATCATCCTGTGGGAAGATGTTCACCTGGGTATTGCCACCAGCGTCGAAGATGGTCTGATCGTGCCGGTCATTCGAGAAGCGCAAGATCGCAACCTGGAGCAGATCACGGTTGCGTTATCCGATCTGACGGAAAGAGCGCGCAATCGACGCTTGACGCCCGCCGAAATGACCGGCAGCACCTTTACCGTATCGAACCTGGGAATGTTTGGCATCGAATCGTTCACGGCAATCATCAACCCACCTGAATCGGCAATCTTGGCGGTTGGTAAAATGGTGGATACGCCGATCAAGAGCGGTGATGGCTTTGCGTTCCGACCGATGGTTCAATTAACGGCTTCGGCAGATCATCGCATCGTCGATGGGGTGGCAGTGGCGCGCTTTCTGGACGAACTCAAGTCAACTCTGGAAAATCCCTACTTGCTCATCTGATAGCGAAGAAGCACTTGGTCGATGAGCATAATAACCATAGGGAATGAGATATGCGCGACTCAAGTCAAAATCACCCAAGACGCGCGTCGAAATTCTCACGCCCGATTTTCGCGGCACGATGGCAAATGTGCGAACGGTCGTTGAGAGCAAGCCCGATGTGTTCGGACAAAATATTGAAACGGTGCGCCGATTGACGAACGTTGTCCGTGACCGACGCGCCGGATACGATCAAACGATGAATGTTCTGCGGATGATCAGAGAGATCGATCCAACCCGCCGTACCAAGTCTTCGATCCTGGTTGGTCTCGGTGAAACCCCCTCTGAAGTTTTTGAGACGATGCAAGACCTGCGCGGCGCGCAGGTCGATTTGCTTGCCATCGGTCAGTACTTGCAACCGACGCATCTCAAGCGACACGTTCCGCTCGTTGAGTACGTTCACCCTAACCAATTTGTCCAATACAAAGAGGATGGATTGAAACTTGGGTTCAAGTGCGTCGCAGCGGGTCCCCTAGTGCGCAGCTCGTACAAGGCGTGGGAGGCGGCACTCGCCTAGAACCTATGCCGCCACTCGCAAAAATCACCCACCTCATTATCGATATGGACGGCGTGCTTTACCAGGGCGATCGTGCAATGCAAAAGTTGCCCGAGTTTTTTGCTTTCTTGCGCGACCGACCAGTTCCTTTCATGCTCGCGACGAACAATTCGACGCGGACACCCGAAGAATACGCGCAGAAACTCGCGCGGATGAGCGTCGGAGTCTCCCCCACAGAGATACTGCATTCAGGTCAAGCGACCGCGCGGTTCCTGGCGCGCGAATATCCGAAAGGAACGCGAGTTCATGTTTTCGGCATGCCGTCGTTGCGGCGCGCAATCTTGGATGAAGGATTCGTCATCGCCGACGAAGATGTTGCATTGGTAGTCGCCAGCATGGATCGAGAGGTTACTTTTGAGAAACTCAAGCGCGCAACCTTGTTGATTCGCGGCGGCGCGCGGTTCATCGCCACCAATCTCGATCCGACCAATCCAACGGAAGAGGGATTAGTCCCAGGAACTGGAACGATGATCGCCGCGCTAGAAACGGCTTCGGGTGTCAAACCCACCGCGATTGGTAAGCCGGAGCCGATCATGTATCAACTGGCAATGGAGCAGATGGGTGCTTGCCCCGATACGACCGCCGCGATCGGCGACCGCGCCGATACGGACATTCTCGGCGGGAAACGTGCGGGGCTAACAACCATCTGCGTGTTGTCGGGTTCCTCGGATCGCGCCGAGGCAGAGGCGTTTGAATCGGATATGATTTTCGACGACATCGCGCATTTGCTGGAGACCTGGAGGCATTCGTAATGACTGGACTCACTTCTGAAGAGCGCGTCTTACGAGTTTTGCGGCGGCAGGAACCTGATCGCGTGCCCCATTTTGAATGGCTGGTGGACAGAAAAGTGCGCGCGGCGCTCTGCCCCGACTGCAAGACCTATAATGAGTTTGCCGTACGCATGGGGCACGATGCAGTCCTGGCAGATCCGGATTTCAAAAAGGAATCGGTGGGTCCCGGCCGGTGGCTGAGCGAATGGGGATACATCACCCAGGATACATCGGAAGAGCACGGTATCGAGGTCGAATCCCCCATCAAAACCATGGCGGATTTTGAGCGATATACCCCGCCGGATCCTCACGCCCCAGGTCGTTATGCCTCCATCGAACGGACCGTGCAAGACTACGCGGGAAAAGCCGTCATCGTACACCTCAACGACATCTTCTCGCTTCCCCGCTATTGGATGGGGTATGAGAACTTGCTGATGGCGATCGCCGCCGAGCCGCAGTTGGTAAGCGCTCTGGTGGATCTATCGGTCAAGCTCAATCTCGAGATGGCAAAAGAGGTCGCGGCGCGCGGCGTCAAGATCGTTTATACCGGCGATGACTATGCCGGTAACCTGGGTCCGCTGATGTCGCCCAAGCACTTTCGACAATTATTTTATCCGGGCTTGTGCCGCGTGATGGGCGGTTACAAGGAATTGGGTTTATTCGTGATCAAGCACACCGATGGCAATCTGTGGCCGATCATCGACATGATCGTGGACTCCGGCATCGATTGCCTGGATCCCATCGATCCGTTGGCTGGCATGGACTTGGCAAAGGTCAAAGCCCAGTACGGTCATCGGATCGCTCTCAAAGGCAATGTGGATTGCGCGCAGCTGATGACCTTTGGCACCCCCGATCAGGTGATCGAGGCGACCAAGGAAGCCCTGCGCCAAGGCGCACCCGGCGGAGGATTTATCCTGTCGTCCAGCAACTCGATCCATTCGGCGGTCAAGCCGGAAAACTATCAGGCGCTGGTGAACACCTGGCAGGAATACGGAGACTATCCGCTCAGACTATCGCGATAGGGCAGCCAGCGAAGGGGACGATGAACTATCTCGCGGGCATTGACCTCGGGTCGACGAATCTAAAATGTGTGATCTATGATCTCGCCGGCAATGTCGTCGCCAGCGGCAGCCGGCTGACAGAGCGATATCATCCCGATCACTCGGAATGGACGGTGTGGCAGCCGGAACAGATTTGGGGCGGCACGGCAGCCGCAATAAAAGAGGCGGTTGCCAAGCTAGACGACCCCCGTCAAATCAAAGCCGTGGCTGTGACCGGTATGGGGATGGACGGGGTGCCGATTGACGAAAAGGGCAACTGGCTGTATCCCATTATCAGTTGGCACGACCCGCGCACCGAGCCGCAACTGCGCTGGTGGGAGAGCCACATCGGCGCGGACAAGACATTTTCGATTGGCGGCAACACCTTGTGGCGTTTTAGTACCGCGTTGCGGCTCTTGTGGATGGCGGAGCACAAGCCCGAGATTCTGGCGCGCACGGACAAGTGGCTGCTGATCGAAGATTTTCTAAATTTCATGTTGTGCGGCTGCCGGGCGACCGATTACACCATGGCTTCCTGCACCCTCCTGTTTGATCAACGCAAACGCGATTGGTCGGAGGAGATCCTAGCCCAAGCCAGCATTGAGCGCCGGCTGCTGTGCGAGGCGCGCCCTAGCGGCACGCTGCTGGGTGAGGTAACGGCAAAGGCGGCTGAGGCGACCGGACTGCCCGTTGGGACGCCGGTCGTGTTGGGCGGGCATGACTATCTATGCGGTGCTTTGCCGGTCGGAGCCTTTGCGCCCGGGGTGGTTCTGGACGTGACAGGGACCTGGGAGATCGTCTTAACTGCGATTCCCGCGCCGATTCTTACACCTGAAGTGCAAAAGCTGGGCGTGACGGTCGAGACCCATGTAGCCCGTGATATCTATGCGGTTTGGGGCGGAGCAGTCGCCTCCGATATGCTCGAGTGGTATCGCAAGGAGTATGGTTTCGAGTCCAAACAGCGAGCGGAAAAAGAGGGCGGGGTCGATTGGGATTATCTAATGGCACAAGCCTCCGCTTCGCCGGCCGGATCTAGGGGTGTGATGTTTCTGCCGCATATGTCGGCGGCGGGTTGTCCAGTGGTCGACGCCCGTTCGCTGGGCGCATTCGTAGGGCTGAGCAATTTTGTCCAGCGCGGCGACATGTTGCGAGCAATCATCGAAGGACTGGATTATCAAGTTCTCGATATTCTGGCGGCTCTAAAGAACGGCTTGGGTATAAATCCGGATCGGCTTGTAGTCGTTGGAGGCGCGACGCGCAATTCGTTCTGGATGCAGAACAAGGCCGATATCGCCGGTCTGCCGATCCATGTGCCCGAACTGGAAGAAGCCACGCCGCTCGGTGCAGCTATCTTGGCTGGGATTGGAATCGGGCTGTACCGGAATGAGCAAGATGCTTTTGAGCAGGTCTACCGGCCCGGCAAGACCTACCAGCCAGACCCGCAACTGGCGTCCAAGTACGCCGAGTGGTACAAAATCTACAATCAGCTTTATCCGGTTCTCAAACCGATCAGTCATCAACTTTACGATCAATTCAGAACTTAGCGAAGGAGGTCAGGTCATGAACGAACCACAACAGCTTGTGTCGGCGCAGAATCGGCTAGGGGAAACTCCCATCTGGGATCCCGAAGAAAAGGCACTGTACTGGGTTGATTGGGGCGGAATGCCAACCTGCCGCTTGGAGCCGGCGACCGGCAAATTTACAGCCTATCCGGTGATTCAACCGGTGACCTCTCTGGCGCGTCGAGCTTCCGGCGGCTGGATTGCCATTGCCCAGAATGGATTATATGGTTGGGAACCGAAAACCAATGAGTACAAGCTTGTCTACGGACCGGCGCAGCCCGCCAGGACCGAGATCATCTACAACGATGCGGCAGTGGATCGACAGGGACGTCTGCTGGTGGGGACAGTCAATATGGCGGACCCCTTCTTACCAGAAGGATCGCTGTGCCGTCTTGACCCCGATGGCTCGTTCCATGTGCTCGACGCGGGCTATGCGACTGCGAACGGAATCGGGTTCAGCTTGGACAGCCGGACGGTTTACGTCGCAGATCAACGGAAGTGGGAGATCATAGCTCTGGACTATGACCCGGTGAAAGGGACGACCAGCAATCGCCGCGTCTTTGCCCGCATCCCGAAGGACGAAGGGCAACCGGATGGGCTGATCGTGGATGCCGAGGGCTATATCTGGAATGGACATCAGGGGGGGTGGAAACTCACCCGCTACGACCCCGATGGCAAGATCGAACGCCAGATCCGCTTCCCGGTTCAAAATGTTATCTCCATGGCTTTTGGCGGTAAAGACTTGGATGTGCTCTATGTCACCACTTCCTCTTGGGGCTTTAATGATGAGGACCGCAAAAAACAACCCTGCGCGGGTGATTTGTTCCGTGTCGATACCGGCGTCAAAGGATTGGTGGAACCTGCGTTTGCAGGATAACCACTCGCTTGTCCAGGGCAAGGTGCCTTCGTTGGTTGGATCGATGGAGTGATGAACTGTAAAGAGATCGTGTGAAGTACCTGACGTTGGCGCAAATTTTGCAGTCGTGCATTGGGCATGGCTGGGCTGTCGGCGCGTACGACAGATGCAATCTTGAAATCACGCAAGCCATTGTCGACGCGGCGGCAGATCAGACGCCCGCCATTTTCATGATTTACCCGGAGCATACGCATGTGGGCGCGGGCTAGGCGGCTGAACGGACCTATCGAAAAGATCGAGATGCACGAAGCGTTTGCGGCGGCGTGGTAGGCGGCGAGCGAGCTGGTCCGCCAAAAGAACCATCTGTTCGGAAAAGCCGGCAAAGCCACGCTTTACGCACAAAAGCCGTTAACGGAGGCATAAAATGGGCCAGTATCTTTTGGGTATCGATAGCGGCAGCACGGTAACGAAAGCAGCCCTCATTGATTTCCACGGCAAGGAAATCGCCGTTGCGAGCTGCAAAGCCGACACGGTGTATCCGCACCCGGGTTGGACCGAACGCGATATGGAGATGCTCTGGCAAAGCACTGCAACTGCGATACGCGCAGTGCTGTCCAAGTCGCTCGTCAAGCCAGACGAGATTGTTGGTATTGGTAACACCGGTCACGGCAACGGTATCTACCTCTTGGACAAATCCGGACAGCCCCTCCGTCCTGGGATCCAATCCATGGATTCGCGCGCCAGTGAGATTCTAATAGAGTGGAACGAACGCGGTCTTCATTCTCGGGTCTTTCCTTTCACAATCCAATCTTTCTGGCCGGCACAGCCGAATGCGTTACTCGCATGGATGAAACAGAACGAGCCCCAGAACTTTGAGCGGATTGGGGCGATTTTGATGGTTAAAGACTATATCAAATATCGTTTGACGGGTGAGATCTCAAGTGATTTCACTGATATGAGCGCCACCAGTCTGATGGATGTGCGGAACAAATGCTATTCGCGCGAATTGCTCGCGCTGTACGATCTGACGGAGGTGTTTGAGGCGTTGCCCCCGCTCAGGAATTCTTTCCAAGTGGCTGGTCAGGTTACGCTTACTGCCGCCGAAGAGACCGGCTTGCGGGCAGGCACACCGGTCGTCGGCGGAGTCTTTGATGTAGACGCGAGCGCCATTGGTTGCGGAGCGGTGAATCCAGGACAGGCGTGCGTTGTGGCAGGGACGTGGGGTATTAACGAAGTAATTACCCGAGAGCCAATTGTCGCCCCCGAGCTTTTCATGACCACCCTTTTCGCAAACAGCGATCTGTTCATAACCATCGAAGGCAGTGCAACTTCGGCAACCAACTTGGAATGGTTTGTCGCGCAGTGTTGTGGCGATGAGCGCGCCGAAGCGATCCGCCGGGGGATCTCGGTGTACGAGATCTGCAATGAACAGGTGGCGAGCCTTGCCCCGGGCAGTTCGAATATCATTTTCCATCCATTCCTCTATGGTTCGAACGTTCAACCGACGGCGCGTGCAGGATTCTACGGCATCGCCGGCTGGCACACGCGCGCCCATTTACTCCGCGCCTTATATGAGGGAGTAGTCTTCTGCCACTTGAGCCATATCGAAAAACTGCGGACGGCTGGCGCGCAGATCGGGAGCGTACGTCTAGCCGGCGGTGGATCGCGCAGCCAGGTTTGGACCCAAATCTTCGCCGATACACTCGGACTGCCGATGGAGGTCTCCGACGGAAACGAACTGGGGGCGCGCGGCGCGGCGATGTCAGCCGGCATCGGGACCGGCATCTATCGCGACTATGCCGACGCGGCTCAGCAAGCGGTGTCGATCGTGCGCATCCAGGAACCGGTTCGAGACAATACGCCGATGTATTTGGCGCGCTATGACGAATATCGTCGATTGATTGGTGCGATGCAAACGCCGTGGCAAGAGTTGAGCAAACTGAGTTGACCCAACATGAAAGCGATTGTTCTGCGAGAACCGGGTGGCCCTGAGCGACTGCGTTTGGATGATGTGCCGATTCCGACACCGGAGTCGAATCAGGTTCTGATCAAATTGAAATCAGCCGCGCTAAATCGCCGGGACGTCCTGGTCAGAAGTAGAGAGCAATACCGCGCGGCGATGCCGTTCATTCCGGGCTCCGATGGCGCGGGTGTCGTGGCAGCGGTAGGACCGGGTGTGCGTCAACCCAGTGTCGGAGACGAGGTTGTCATTTATCCAGCGTTGAATTGGGGTAAGGCAGAAGCGGCGCCATCGCCAGATTTTAGGATTCTCGGTGGACCCGATGACGGCACGTATGCCGAGTATATTTGCATTTCGGCAGAGAACGTTTTCCCCAAGCCCAGCGCGCTATCGTTTGAAGAGGCGGCAGCATTCCCCCTGGCATGCTTGACCGCGTGGCGTGTGCTTATTACCAAGGCGCGCGTCAAGCCCGGCGAGTGGGTCTTAATTCACGGGGTTGGGAGTGGTGTTGCAGGTTTTGCTGTTCAGATCGCCAAACGAGCGGGCGCCCAAGTCGCAGTCACCTCCCATAGTGACGTGAAACTGAGCCGCGCCCGTTCACTCGGCGCAGACATTGGAATCAACTACTCGCAGTGCGAATGGGATGCGGAAATCAAACGCTTGATGAATGATCGCGGTGTGGATGTCGTCGTCGACAGTATTGGCAAGGCGACCTTTTCCAAGAGTCTGGATGCTTTGAATCCAGGGGGCCGACTGGTGACCTTGGGAACGACGAGCGGCGCACTCACTGAACTCGATATTCGAAAACTCTATCACAAGCAACTTGTGGTGTTTGGTACGACCATGGGTAGCCCTCAAGAGTTCACGCACACACTGCAGATAATTAGTGCCGGCTTGGTTCGCCCAGTGATTGATCGCGTCTTTCGTTTGTCCGATGCTTGCGAAGCCCATCAGTATATGGAACAACAAGAACAGTTCGGGAAAATTGTGCTGAGCATCGAATAGTAATCCATTCGACTCTTGCGAAGGCGAGATAGTGAAGGCGTTGTAACGCATTTGCAAGTCGGAGGCTGCGTAGACGTCGATCCGATTGGTTCTGGCTTGCCCAGATTAGGATTTCAGATTTATGATTTTTTCGGCGGTAGTGTTCCAAGCGCTAGATTCGGATCACCGGCTTGCATCGATCATCTATCATAAATCACAAATCCTAAATGGCTTGTGCTTTGCATAACCGCGCGAGGTCTCGCGAACTTTTTACATCGCCTGCGATTGACTTTTCGCGTAAATCGGCATATACTAGACGTGTAAGTTTGCGCTGAGGAGATGTTGCCCCCATGAATGGTGTAGCCGCCCGTGCCGACCGGGCATTCGATCGATTTGGAATTATCAAGCACTAGGCGCGTGTTGCGTCTGGTGCTTTGTTTTTTCCATCGCAACATCTCTACACCACGCGTCTCTGACGAGTCGGACCGGGGTCTCCGCGATCCCAATTTCAAGTCAGGAGGATTTGAATGGACTCCAGCATGATCGGCAAGATCGAGAAGGCAAAGCGGTACGCCACCGAGGCGAATCGCCGCGTTGCCTTCACGCAGTTCCGCGTCACGCTCGAAGGCGACAACAACACCTGGACCGTTTCCTTCGACAACGGGCGCTGGTCGTGCGGCTGTCACTATTTCTCGACGCACGGCTTGTGCCAGCACACCATGACGATGGAACGCGTGCTGGGTAGTATGCTCCCGCCGTCCCCGGAACCCGTGATGGCGGCGACGGCGAACGTCACTAACTGAATACGCCTCTGATCGTGCAACATGAGGAGGCGCGATGTCTTGCCCTCAGCGCAGACATCCCGCCTCTTTTATTTTTTAAGAATCTGTGCTATGATGATAATTGAAAAATGATGCTGCGACAAAAGCGTTTCTGGCTGGGACTGTTCGTCAGTCTGATCTTGCTCGTCTTCGTATTTTACCAAACCGATCCGGCGAAAATTCTCGATTCACTGGGCAGCGCGCAGTACGTCTATCTGATTCCCGCGCTCGCGGTCTATTTTCTCGGCGTTTGGATGCGCGCGGTGCGCTGGCGCGTGCTCCTGCGCTCGATCAAGCCGATTTCGAGCGGCGCGCTCTTCCGTACCGTCTCCATCGGCTATATGGCGAACGACATTTTGCCGTTCCGCGCCGGCGAACTGGTGCGCGCCTACGTGCTCGGTGCACAGGAGAACGTGAGCAAGGCGTCGGCGTTGACGACGATTCTCGTCGAGCGTGTGTTCGACGGGCTGACGATGTTGACGTTCATCGTCGTCGCGACCTTCTGGCTCAACTTTGGCGATCCCACGCTCGCCACGCGGCTGCGCCTCGTCAGCGCGCTGTTCGTCATCGCCATCGTCGCGCTGGCGATTCTGGCGGGAATGCCGCATCGCGTCGAACGCCTCGCCGACTTCTTCTTGCGCCGGCTGCCGTCTGAATCGCTGCGGACGCGCGCGGCGCGGCTGACGCGTGCGTTCCTGCAAGGACTGGGCGCGCTGCGCAGCCCGGTCGATTCGTTCACGGTGTACGCGCTGTCGATTCTGGCGTGGCTCTGCGAAGCCGGCGTGTTCGTGCTGGTCGCGCTGGGATTCGGCATCACGCAGCCGATTGCGGTCTATCTGCTCACGGTGGCGTTCTCCAATCTGGTCACCGTCGCGCCCAGCACGCCGGGGTACGTCGGCGTGTTCGATGCGCCGATCGTCTACACGTTAACGCTGTTCGGAGTCAATCAGAATTTGGCGACGAGCTACACGCTCGTTCTGCATACCGTGCTCTATCTGCCGATCACGCTGCTGGGATTCTACTACCTTTGGCGCGCCGGTCTGTCGCTGGGACAGATGACGCGGGCGCAGCCCGACGCTGGATAGATCGGGAGTGTACGTTGGAGGTTTGCTGTGGCAAGCCCATCGGATCACGAACTGATCCTTGAGATTCAAGAGGGACGGCGCGAAGCGCTGGGCGCGCTGTTCGACCGCTACAGCCCCGCGCTGTACGAATTCATCTACATCGTCACCGGCGACCGCGATCAATCCGCGCGGCTCTTGATCGAAGTCTTTACGCGCGTTCAATCCGTCGTCGCGGGGTTGAGCGAGCATGAATCGGTGCGCGGCTGGCTCTACAATCTGGCGCGCGAATCCGCGCTCGGTTTCCTGCGACAGAAAAACTGGCTGGACGCGCTGCCGCCCTCGGATGAACCGAGCGTCACCGGGCTGGCGGGGGATATCTGGCGCGCCGCGCGCGCCATGCCGGCATTCCACCGCGCCGTTCTCGTCGTCGAAGAATTGCATGGGCTATCACCCACCGAAAAAGCGCGCGCGCTGAACGTCGCGCGTACCGACCTGCCGCGCCTTTTGGACGAGGCGCATCGTTCGTTTAGCAATCAATTCGATGTCCAAGCGCGGCAGCAGGGACGTCCTCTCTCCGCGCAGATCGATCCCGAACGCATCTGGGGCATGCGCCGCCGCATCGGCACGAGCGGTTCGCTCTTCGGCTATCTGCCCGTCGTCGTCTTGCCGGATTCGCTCGCCGCGATGGTGCGCTCCAAAGTGCTGGCAGGCGCGCGCGCGTCAACAGCATCCACCACGTCGACAACGCCGGCAGCGCCGCCCGTCAGCGTGCGCGCGCCCGTGCCGACTCCCATTCCTGAGCCGCCTCCGCCCACTCCGCCCGTTCCATCGCCGCAGCCGGAAGCCGCGGGCGAGGGCTGCGCCGTTCGCGTCATCGTCATGGCGCTCTTGATCGCGCTGGTCATCACGGCGAGCGCGATCGGCGTCGGCTGGCTGCTCACGCGTGATACCACCGCGCCGACGATCTCGCGCATCGAACCGGGCGATGGCGCGACGGTTCCTTTCGGCGCCCCAGTCATCATTAAAGCAAGTTACGGCGATCAGCGCGCCGTCGATGTGAAAACCGTCCACCTGGTGGTTGATGGAATCGACGTTACGGCGAACGCGTTGATTTCCGATACGTCGTTGACGTACACCGCCAATCTCGATCCGGGGCAGCACGTGATCCTGCTGACGCTGAGCGATACCGCCGGCAACAAAGCGTCGCGCGCGTGGCAGTTCACCGTCGCCGCGCCCGCGCCGACCGAGACGATCACCGCCGCGCCGACGATCACGCCAACCGTCACGCCGACCATCGCGTCGACCACGACGCCCACGCCGACGCCGAGCACCACACCCATTCAACCGCCGGTCGTCGTCTTTACCGCGAATCAGACGGTCGTGCAATCCGGCACGCCGGTGCTCTTGTCGTGGAACGTTCAGAACGCGGATTTGATTTATCTGGGTCAGGAGAAGGTCGATCCGATCGGCACGCGCCTAGTCACGATCAACGCCACAACGACGTACCATCTCATCGCGAACAATTCCGGCGGCACGACGGACCAGACGGTGACGATCACCGTCTTGCAGCTGCCAGACCTCGTCGTGAGCAACATCGCGCTGAACGCGAACAATCAAATCGTCTACACGATCAGCAACATCGGGCAAGGCGATGTAACGCAAATGTTCTTGATCGAGGTTTTCCAGGACAGTCTGCCGATCGATTCCAATTACAAGGTTTCTTCGCTGCCTGCCGGTCAATCGGCAACCTTGTTCTATCCGTATCCCATCGTAGGCACACACACCATCACCGTGCGCGTGAATTCCAATAAACAAATCCAGGAATCGAACTATAACAACGATACATTGACGGTGACGCTCGTCGGACCAACCGCCACGCCGACGTATACGCCGACCAACACGCCGACCAGCACGCCGACGAATACGCCAACGTTCACGCCGACGAATACACCAACCAATACGCCGACGAACACGCCGACCAACACGCCACCGTTCACGCCGACCAACACGCCGACGAACACACCCACCGCCACGCCAACGTTCACGCCGACCACCAAGCCAACGCCTTAACAAACCGCAATGACGACCAGCCAGCCCAAGCCACTCAAATTTGGGCTGGCAGCGCAGAGACACAACAATGTTGCTGGTCTACCTCGCCGCGGCGTGGTCTGCTGGTATCGCGGCGGCTACCTTTCTGCCGTTTGCGCCGCTGCTGTGGGGCGGTTGGCTCCTGTTGCCGCTTGGGTTGCTGCTGATCTGGCGGCGCGATCCTCTCTTGCGCCGCGCGCATCTGTGCCTCCTGTTCTTCCTTCTTGGCGCGCTGCGTTACACCATCGCCCTACCGCATTTTGACGATCACGCTCTCGCATCGCTCAACGACCGCGGGGCGGTCTCTATGTTGGGCGATGTCATCGATCCGCCGGAAGTGCGCGACACGGCGGTGTACATTCGCGTCGCGGTGACGCGCGTCAAGGTCGATCAGAGCTGGCGCGATGTGTCCGGCGTCGCGTTCGTCCAAGCGCCGCGCGAAATGGATGTCCGATACGGCGATCAACTGCAAATCTTTGGCGCGCCAACCACGCCGCCGGAAGACGCCGATTTCTCGTACAAGGATTATCTCGCGCGGCAGGGCATTCACTCGCTGGTGCGCTACAGCCGCGTGACGGTGCTGGCGCGCGACCAGGGCAGTCCGTTCTTCGCCGCGCTGTACGCCTTCCGCGACCGCGCGCTCGCCGCCATCTATGCGATCCTGCCCGACCCGTCCGCGTCGTTGCTCGCCGGCATTCTGCTCGGCGTGGACGCCGGCATTCCGCGCGACGTATCCGACGCGTTCAGCGCGACGAACACCGCTCACATCATTGCCATCTCCGGTTTCAACATCGCCATCGTCGCCGGTATTTTGTCGAAACTGACCCAGCGCGTGGTCGGCGCGCGCCGGGCAACGCTCATCGTCATCGCAGGGCTGGCGATTTACACGCTGCTCGTCGGCGCGGGCGCGTCGGTCGTGCGCGCGGCGATCATGGGATCGTTGAGCGTGCTCGCGCTGCACTATCATCGCCAGAACGATGCGCTGAACGCGCTCGCGGTTTCCGCGCTGCTGATGACCGCGTGGAATCCGTTCACGCTCTTCGACCTGGGCTTTCAACTCAGTTTCCTCGCGACGCTCGGACTGATTCTCTACGTCACGCCGCTGTCGAACCGATTTGAATCCGGGCTGGCGCGGATCGTGCCGGGCGAACGCGCCAAACAAATCGTCGGCGCGCTGAACGATTCGTTCATCGTGACGCTGGCGGCGCAAATCACGTCGACGCCGCTGATCGTCTTTGCGTTCCATCGCCTGTCATTGGTTGGGCTGCTGACGAATTTCATCGTGTTGCCGGTGCAGCCGGCGGTGATGATCTGGGGCGGCGCGGCGACGCTCATCGCGCTGGTCGTTCAGCCGCTCGGGCAGATGATTGCCTGGATCGCGTGGGCGTTCCTGGAGTTCACCATCGCCGTCGTGCAGTGGACGGCGCGCCTGCCGTTTGCCGCCATTCCGGTTGGTCGGTTCGACGCGCCAATGCTCGCGCTGTACTATATCGCGCTGTTCGGCGCGACACGGCTGAACTGGCGCACATTGCTGTCTCGTCTCACGCTGCGTCCGGCGATTGCGCTGGGCGTCGCGCTCGTCGCGGGAATGTGGCTGTGGAGTTTCGCGCTTACCGCGCCGGACGGCAAGACGCACGTCGAGTTTCTGGATACCGGCGGCGCGGCGACGCTGGTGCGCACGCCGCGCGGCGGCAAGATTTTGATCGACGGCGGCGCGAACCCAAGCGTCGTTCTGTCCGCGCTGGGTGAGCGAATGCCGTTCTGGGAACGCTCGCTCGATCTCGTCGTGCTGACGAACCCGGACGACGATCACCTCGCCGGCTTGGTCGACGTGCTGGAACGGTACGAGGTGCGGCAAATCATCCAGCCCAACGCGCCGGCAAAACCAACGGCGGCGTACGCGCGGTGGCGCGAGCTGGTCGCGCAGAAACGCATCGCGAGTCTCGCCGCGCAAGCCGACTTGATCGTCGACGTGGATCACGGCGTTACGCTCGAATTCGTTCAGTCGAGCGACGACGCGCAAATCACTGACCCGACCATCGCGCGTCTGCGCGCGGGCAGCGTCGCGTTCTTGTTCGCTGACAGCGCGAGCGTGGAAGAGCAAAGCGCGCTGCTCGCGTCCGGCGTTGATACGTCCGGCGCGGTGCTGGTCGCGCCGCGCAAGATCGCGCCGGAGTTTATCGACGCGGTAACGCCCCAGTTCGCGGTTCTCTTCGCCGGCAGCGGCGCGCGCGAAAAACCATCCGCGGATTTGCTCACTGCGCTCGCGTCGACCTCCATCCTCCGTACCGACGAGCGCGGCAAGATCGAGATGATCGTGGACGGACAAACGCTGACGCTGCGGACGGACAAGTGAAAATGCTTTTTCGACCATCGGCTTTATGAATCGACGCGCGCTTACGATCTGTCTGGTCGCGCTGTGCGGCTTGACCTTGATCGGTTTAGGATTATATCTGACGACTGCCGGCGCGCCCAGCGCGGTGTTATCGCTGTTCAATTCGGGACCGCGCGTCGAACGCGCAGACGCGGCATCGGTAGTCGTCGTCGCGCCGCCAACCCAAACGCCAACGCGCGCCGCGTCGCCGAGTCCGCTTGTCGCCGCGCCGCCAACCGCCACGCCCACGCCGGTTCACGACGTGACGGTCGATCTCAATCCGATTGCCGCGTCGCCAACGCCGGACACTGCTGTGCCGGTTTACACCGCATTTGATTTCCTGACCGACTATCTCACGAATCGCACCTATCCCGACCGCATGGGCGGAATTCCCTGGACGAACAACTCGGTCAATATCGTACAATACCAGAAACCCTTGGGTGGCGTCAGTTACTGGGATTTTTGGAGTGAGCTCGAAAACTGGGACTCGCCCGCGTATTTGTATCAGGACGACGCCGGCAATTGGCATGCGTACAGCACGACCGTCGTTCGGGATTCCGCCGGCAAAGACCAAAAGGCGTACCTGCTGGTAGACCGAAAAGGTCCGGGCGTGATGGACAAGATTTGGTTCACCGAAGACGCGGTTTGGATGTTGTCCACGGCTGAATCGCGCAAGAATGTCGGTCCCATCAGCGATATGCAAAATTTCATCGAGTGGGGCAATCTCGATAAACTGGGGAACTTGCGCATCGAGGTTGACGACCAGGTGGCGTACGACGGACCGATCGAAGATTGGTTTTCCGGCAAGGCGCTGGGATTGACATCCGAACTCGCGCAGGTCCTCACCTGGCATCATCAAGAGTACGGCTCGAACGGCAGCATCGTTCCAATTCCGTATGCGAAACATTTGCGCGTGATGGTTTACGGCGGCAGCAAAAAACCCAAATGGTTCATGGCAACCGGCGTGCGATTTCCGGAGACGACGCGCGTCAAATCGTTTGACCGGTCGGATTTGCCGATCGACCAGATGACGCGGCTGGCACAAAATGTTTTGCAACCGGAGCGATACATCGATTCGCTAGAAAATCCGCGCGCGTTCGATGCACAGACTGCGCCAGGGACGCCGGCGACAATTCGATTCCGCGGCGCGGGCACCGTCGACGCGCTGCAATTCCAAATTTCAAAACAGTCCGATCCGACCGCTCTGTGGCTGCGCGTCACGTATGGAAACCAGGTCGGCGTCGATCTGCCGTTCGTGGCGTTCTTCGGCGACCACACGCATCTGGTGCTGCATCGCTCAACGCCGCTCGGCATCGTTGAGTCGCCAGACCGTTTTATTTTCTACTCGAACCTGCCGCTGCCGTTTCAGAATGGACTGACCATCGAATTGGAGGATCGCGGCGCGCATCCGATCGACGTGAACGTGCGCGTCGCCGGGTCGGACGCGACGGCGAACACGCAGCTGCGCGTGCTGTATCGACCTGCCGAAAAACTTGCGGTTTACGGACCGGACTATACCGTGGAATTGCCAGGCGACGGCAAACTGGTCGGCTTGGTGCTGGTCAGCCAAGACCAGGGGCTGGACGCGATTCCAAAAATCATCGATCCGAAAACCGGCGCGGAAGACCTGGTCAAGCGCGCGTGGTCGATGGGTTATCTGGAAGGCAACTTGCAATTGCGCGACGGCGCGGGCAGCAGCCGGCTCTACGGCGGACAGGAGGATTGGGCGGACGGCGGATTTTATTTCAATCGCGGTTACACCGATCCACCCGGCGGATCGAATCGACCCTTCGGCGGGATTCTGCGCTACAAGGATGGCGCGGACGGCTACGCGACGATCTTTCGGTATTTCGACGATCTGTCGGCGTTCCAATTTCAGAATGGTCTGCAAATGAATTTCGGACACGGGACGTGGGACAATAACTTTCCGGTCCAGTACGGCGTGACTGCGTACTACTACGAGGAAACCCAATGAAGACTGCGCTTATTCTCATCGACATTCAAAACGATTATTTTCCCGGCGGCAAAATGGAGCTGGAGGGCAGCATGGAGGCGAGTCAGCGCGCCGCGCAGCTGCTCTCGATATTCCGCGCCGCGCGCCTGCCGCTCGTGCACATTCAGCACATCGCCACGCGTCCCGGCTCGACGTTTTTTCTGCCGGACACCGACGGCGTCAAGACGCACGCGAACGTCGCACCGCTGGAAGGCGAGACGGTTTTTCAGAAGCATTATCCGAACAGTTTCCGCGAAACGCCGCTGCTCGAACATTTACAGCGCGAGCGGATCGAGCGTGTCGTGATCGTCGGAATGATGACGCACATGTGCGTCGACGCGACCGTGCGCGCGGCGTACGATCTCGGCTTTCAATGTCTGGTCGCGGAGGACGCGTGCGCGACGCGCGCGCTGACGTACGGAGGCAAGACTGTGCGCGCCGAGGATGTGCATTGTGCGTTCCTCGCCGCGCTGAATGGCACGTACGGCAAGGCGATGACAGCAAACGCGATTGTTTCGGAATTGAAATTGGGATGAACCAGCATGTGCATGTTTTGCGCGATGACAATGTCGCCAAGATTTGGCTTTCGACGCTTGCAGTCGAGTATAATTATGGCTACAATGAACGTGAGTTGAATCGAATTGTCCGGCTCGTCAGAGACAATCGGAAATGGAATGGAAAATTTCCCTGACAAGAAGGTTTCCAATGACCTACCTCGACCGCGCGCATGCGCTGAAAGATAAACTGATCGCGATCCGCCGTGACCTGCACGAACACCCGGAACTCGCGTTCCAAGAAGTCCGTACCGCGCAGCGCGTCGCGGAGACGCTGCACGATCTCGGCATCGAGTACGAAACTGGCGTCGCCAAGACCGGCGTCGTCGCGTACCTCGGCGAGGGAGAACCGCGCCTCGCGCTGCGCGCGGATATGGATGCGCTGCCGATTCTCGAAGCGAACGACGTGGCGTACAAATCGCAGAACGCTGGCGTGATGCACGCGTGCGGGCACGACGCGCACACCGCGGGGCTGCTCGGCGCGGCGATGATCCTCAACGAGGATTTCGCCGCCGGCAAGTTGAAAGGAACGGTGAAACTCATCTTCCAGCCGGCGGAAGAGAACGCCGACGCGGAAGGCAAGAGCGGCGGACAGCGCATGGTCGAGGAAGGTGCGCTGAACGACGTGGACGCGGTCATCGGCATGCACATCATCAGCACACTGCCCTCGAACGAGGTGTACGTGCGCGCCGGTCCGTTCATGGCAGCGGTCGATACGTTCGAGGGCGACGTGATTGGGCGCGGCGGGCACGGCGCGTATCCGCACGAGGCGCTCGATCCAATCTGGCTTGCCGCGCAAGTCATCACCGCGATTCACGGCATCGTTTCGCGCCGAATCAACCCGACCAAGCAAGGCGTGATTTCGGTGACGATCATTCACGCCGGCACCGCGACGAACATCATCCCCGAGTCGGTTCATCTCAGCGGCACAATTCGCAGTTTCGAGCCGGCGGTACGCGAGCAACTGCACGCAGACCTGGAGAAGGCATTTGCCGTCGCGCGCGCGTTCGGCGGCGATTACCAGCTGCAAATTATTCCGGGCTATCCAACCACCGTGAACGATCCCAAGATCGCCGAGTTCGTTCGCGCGATGGCAACCGACCTGGTCGGCGCGAAGCACGTGAACGAGGCGGACATTCACATGGGCGCGGAGGATTTCAGTTTCATGGCGCGCGCCAAACCGGGCTGCTTCTTCAATGTCGGCGCGAAAAAAGACAACATGCATCGTCCGCACCACAATCCAAACTTCGACATCGACGAAGCGGCGATCCCGACCGGCGCGGCGCTGATGGCGGAAGCCGCGCGGAGATATTTGATCGAGAATACAAAATAATCCGTGGGGCAAGTCCCGCGCGGGCACTTTGACCCGGCGCGCGTTCCGCGATAAAATGTAACCGATGAGCCAACCTCAACTCCGTAACCTTCCCTCCGTCGATGCGCTGCTGCAAGACCACACGCTGCGCGATCTGGCACATCGCTACGGTCACGCCATCGTCGTCGACGCGTGCCGCGGCGCGCTGGACGCGGCGCGTGCCAGCATCCTCGCCGGCGCGGACGCGCCGATGCCGGCGCTGTTGATCGACGACGTTCGCGAGCGCGCCGAGCGCGCGGTGCGTCCGTCGCTCGCGCCGGTCATCAACGCGACCGGCGTGATCATTCACACCAACCTGGGTCGCGCGCCGCTGTCCGAAGACACGCTCGCCGCGATGCGGACCACCGCGCAAGGTTATTCCAACCTCGAATACGATTTGGACGCGGGCGAGCGCGGGTCGCGTCACGCGCACGCGGAATCGATCATCACGCGGCTGACCGGCGCAGAAGCCGCGCTCGTCGTCAACAACAACGCCGCCGCGGTGATGCTCATCCTCGCCGCGTTCGCGCGCGGCAAGCACGCGATCGTCTCGCGCGGGCAGCTCGTCGAGATCGGCGGCGGCTTCCGCATTCCCGAAGTGATGCAGCAGTCCGGGGCGACGCTGATCGAAGTGGGCACGACGAACCGCACGTACATCGACGATTACGCGCGCGCGGTCACGGATGCGACGACGCTTTTAATGCGCGTACACTCGTCGAATTTCAAGGTCATTGGGTTTACACACGAAGCGACGCTGGAGGAACTCGCCGCGCTGGCGCACAGCCGGGATTTGCTCTGCGTCGACGATCTTGGCAGCGGCGCGCTGATCGACACGAGTGCGTACGGATTGGCGCACGAGCCGATGCCGCAGGAATCGCTTGCGGCGGGCGCAGACCTGGTTTCGTTCAGCGGCGACAAGCTGCTTGGCGGACCGCAGGCGGGCATCATCGTCGGCAAGAAGAGTGCGGTCGATGCGCTCAAGAAATATCCGCTTACCCGCGCGCTGCGCGTCGACAAGGTGACGCTTGCCGGCGTGCAGGCGACGCTGCTGCACTATCTGAAAAATGAGGCGGCGAAAAAAATCCCGGTATGGTCGATGATCGCGGCAACGCCGGAAGAATTGAACGCGCGCGCGCAGAAATGGGTAGAGCGATTACGCGCGGCGAAGCTGGACGCGGCAGTGATCGACGCGGCATCGACGGTGGGCGGCGGCTCGCTGCCGGGCGAAACGCTGCCCACGCGCGCGTTGGCGCTCACGGTCGCATCGCCGGATGAGTTCGCGGCGCGGCTGCGCCAGAACGTTCCGGCGATTGTCGTGCGGATCGAAGAAGGGCGCGTCGTGTTCGATCCGCGCACGGTGCTGGCGGTGGAGGAAGACGCGCTGCTCGCGGGCATCGAGCGCGTCGCGAAGATGCGGGGCTTTGACATGCGTTCAAGTATTTGATATACTGGGCGCAACAAACTAGGCGAGACGGTTACCTGGGCGCGTCCGCCGGCACGAGACAATCTAAACGGATAGGAGGACGCGCTATGGCAGAGCGTCGCTATTTCCGGTCGATCCTATTATTCGCCCTACTGATTCTGGGGACGCTGTTGTCAGCGTCCCTTTTGCTTTCCCGCGACGCGCAGGCGCAAAGCGCAAATCTCTTGACGAATCCCGGCTTTGACAGTGAGCAGGGGGATGGTCAAAATGGGGGGACCTTTACCGTTGTCACATCATCCCGCGACGCTGTCTCCCGCGGAAAAACTCCTTATCACAAGTCCTCTACGACGGAACACAGGTTAGCAAGGTCGTGGATTCATCGTAATTAACTCGTCTGAATCGAGTTGTTGGATGACTTTGCAAATCTCTAGAGACTCCGTACCATCAATTGGGGTATAACGACTACCTGTTGACCGACAGAGCATGGCTGACCAACGAAAGTCAACTGGCACCGACAG